>Ga0208545_1000023_pt1 | contig 57559 bp, 51 predicted proteins | sample DEB08_DNA_12_FD_185498 | JGI IMG/M metagenome (GOLD analysis project Ga0208545, IMG submission 185498) | Aqueous microbial communities from the Delaware River and Bay under freshwater to marine salinity gradient to study organic matter... | ecosystem: Environmental > Aquatic > Marine > Coastal ... | reverse complement strand
AGGAAACCAACGACGTCTGTTGTAGGGTGGAAATGTTTTGATATAACCAAACTTTTTGCCAAAGCTGCCTAGTTTATCTAGGAACCCGCCAATAGCTGGGAACGCTTCAAAGTATTTATTAATCAGGGCTTCAGCTGCCTTTGTATTTATATCAAGAGTATCCGCAAGTTTATGTGGGCCCATACCGTAAGCTAGTCCAAAGTTAATAGTCTTAACATTTGTACGTAGTTTACCGTGCTTAGGACATTTACACTTGCTTTTGTTCTTCATATAACTACAGTCATCTTCAGCCGCATCTATCCACTCTTGTCCGTATACAAGATCAGCACACACACTGTGTAAGTCTTGTCCTTTTTGAAGAGCTTTAATCCATACAGGATCACTAGAGCCAAATGCAATTACATTAAGCTCTTGAGAAGAATAGTCACTGCTGACGAAACACCAGCCGTCAGGAGCCAAAAAGCAATTACGGAACTTATTATCCGCAGGTATCTGTTGCATGTTTGGCTTCTTGGATGCGACCCGTCCAGTGTCAAGTATTTGATTGAATTGCGTATGTACTTTACCATCGCTTGAAACAAATTTAAAGAAGTCTTTACCGTAAGAAGTAGCAAGCTTCATCTTTTCTTTGTATTTGACATACAAATCAATGACTTTGTGCTTACGTCTGTACTTGTACATTTTCTTACCGTTAACATCTTCTAGTTCAGGGACTAGTTTTTGAAATACTTTTAGAACTTGTGTAGGGCTAGTCCACTTGACCCCAACTTTACGTATATCTTCAATAGGAGTAAACAAGTCACCTTGAACATGAGTTAACACAAAGCACGACAACTCTGGGACGATTTTTACCAGGTCATCTAATTTATCTCTCATGTCCAAGGCTTCTTGTTCGCTTGCACGTGCAATGACCTCCCAAGCATCTTTATCAATATCAATACCATTGTATTCAATATCAGAGAATGCTAACACTGCACGGTTTTCAAGTTCTACTACACTCTGTAGTTTAAACTCTTCTATCTTAGGCAACTGTAGCTTACGAAGCTTACATAAATATTCTACATCTTTGGCACCATATACTATCTGGTCATCACGATAAGCTTGGCCGGATAACCCTATAAATTGGTTTCTGATTTCCTTATTTAATTCTACATTTAAGTAGCGTTTACAGAGGTCTTTCAGTCCATAACCTATGTGACGACCACAAGATAGTATTCTTTCAACCAAAAACGTATCATAAACTCCATCACATTCTATACCTGACCACTTTTTAATAAACTTGTAGTCAAACTTAGCATTGTGAAATATCTTTATAATAGCAGGCGATTCTAATATATTTTTTAAAGGTGTAATATCAATAAACCTAGTGTCTATAACAAACTGCTGATGCTCGTCCCCAATCTGGAACATAATCATCTTCTTGCAAGTAAAGTCAAATCCTTCAGTTTCTGTATCAACACCTAGAACTTCTTTGTCGTGGCAATAGTCTACCACATTTTGAATAGTGCCTAGCTTATATGAGTCGCTCAGACTTGTTGTTTGCGTTACTAATGTTATCATCTGTTAGTTCTTTTAAGAATGTATCACTAAATTGTACTAGATATGTAGCATATGTTGTGGATACAAATTTACCTTGCCATTCTAATTCTGGCTGACCTTGTTGCTCAGCTGATCTAATCTTATGTCTTAAGGTTTCTATCTCTCCCTCTTGAATAGCTGCATATAACTCTTTCATCTTTCCCATTATTTATATATTGTTATTGGTTCTTTCTTTATTTCTTCGTTCAGTGCCTGCTCTATATCTAATAATCTGTTGATAAGAAGTCTATGCTTTCTAACCAACTCACTACTAGAATCATATTGCTCTAGCTTAATTAAAGTGCGCTGTACGCTGTGTATAAGAAGAGATACTTCTCCTCTAGTTAAAGTAGTATTCTGCATGATAAATAGAATTAGACAACAAAGGGGCACAAGGCCCCTTCATTATCAATTAGTATTAACAGTCTATTGATTAGGCTGTCTTCTTCGTAGTCTTAGTAGACTTCTTAGCTTTAGACCCTACAGGTCTTCCACGTCTTTTGGTTTTGGTTTTAGTCGTGGTAGTAAATAAGTCAATAGTAATCTGCTTTTCAGTTACTGTGACATTATGAGATGCAGATACTGTAGCTACTACCTTACCTGCGCTTTTTATTAATGTATTCATTTTCAATGATTTAGATAATTATGTATAAATATTCTTTATAAAACTTTACAAATATAGTAAATTTAGGTATACCAAACAAATGATATACCTAAATTATTTATATTATCCTAGGTTTAATCCTGCAACATCTGCAAACTTATCCAAGGCATCTGCGTTTTGTACAACAGCAGTGTCTGTCTTCAAGAATGTTTGCTCTGCAGCTGTGTCACCATAACATGATACAACTTGTGCATTCATAAATACTTTCTTTCCATTGTGTAGCATAACTTCACCATCTTTACCTTTGCGCTTGCAGCGGTTCTCTGGATCTTCAGCTTGCCAAGCGTTAGGCTCTGTAGATTCAGTAATCTGAACTCTAGCACGAACAACTTCGCCATCAGGACTAGCTACACCAACAACAGTTGGATTAACAATGTTTAGTTCAACATAATTCTTATCTCTTTCAGCATCATGTTGCCAGCTATTAGCTACATGGTTAGGATCAATGTTGAATAATGGGTAAACATCTTCAGGTGTACCAGTCAACCATGCACGGTAGCCTCTACGAGTAAATCTTACATCTGACTTGTTGGCAAGATATAATAAGTTTACACCTGCACCACCACCACTTCTGTATGGATTGTTTACATTTTCAATAAATTCTAGCTGTACTTTGTCTGAACTTGTAGACCAGATTCTGTACAATAGTGTATCATTCTCATTTAGAGTGGGGATACTACCACTGTTCATCGCATTTGTCATTTCTAATGGATTAAAAAATTAATAATTAAGTTTGTCTATGTCTATAACATCGTATTTTGCACGACATAAGTCATCATAAGATATAGCTATCTGTCTAATATCCTTCTGCCCAATGCATTGAGAATAAAAGTCATGAGCTTCTTCACTATTACCAAAAACTGATGTTCTTTGGCAAGTGTGATAGTTTAGTGGCACTGTAGTGTCACCCGATTCATCGCAACTGTAAGTTACTGTCCAAATTAGTCTTTCATTTTCTTTCACTTTCTTTTAGATTTAATAAATTAGTAATTATATATTGTGGTTAGCAATGACACACTTTCAGCAGTGTCCTCTGTTAATTATAAAAAAGAGAGTACAGATCCTAGTCTTATTTCTGTATTTCACCGCTTCACTTGTATCGGGATGGTGGTTATGTGCACTAACCAACTCTCTTTATGTTACTAATAACAGGTCAGCAGCCGTTTTTCTCGATGTTACATTCCCCTTTGAGGCACCTCTACTGTTCGTCACTAGTTCTAGAAGGTTATCACTAACCACTAGGCTTATTGTTACACCTGTTATTATATTATGTCAAGTGTATCCGTAGGACTACCTCTCGTAGGTATATTAAGCAGTAGCCACGACTGGCCTTGCTCCCCCAGGATACATTGCTTGATTATATCTCGTCCAACCTTTAGCGTAAAGCTTATTCAGTTAGTGAAGGAGCATCCACCGAGATTGTATTATTATACTGAATCCAAATAGAATCAGCTTTGTAATTGTATTCTGACCACAGTTGGTCAAGTTCATAGTCGAGCTTAGCACGCTCAAGACTACGTGTTGTACCACAGCTACCTAGAGCTATGATACAAATAAGTATAATTAGATATTTCATCGTTTCATTTTACAATGTGATTTTACATATCCATTTCCTGTCAATGTTTTCGGTGAGGAACATGATGTTAACCACACCGCAAGGACAAAGAGTACAACTAGTACTCTTAAGTCCTTGAGGGTATAATTACTATTCATTGTCTAAATAGTGTTTGTAACTCCAGTTGTCCATCTTTGTCTGATACATCTCAGATCTTTTGATGAACGCTGCAGTTAGCATTATTGTAACAGCTGTTGCGCAGCCGTACAAAATTGAAGTATTAACAATAGCGAATATTGCAAGTATTATAGATACAATACCTGTAAGAAACGCTAACAATTGATAGCAGAACTTTAGTCTGCCGTAAGTATAATAAGACATAATATATAACATTGGTTGATATAGACACTTTACAGTGTTTCGTCTATTGAAGACTCATCAGTATATCTTTGTTAAAAACAAGCCCAGACTCTGCGTTGACATTTAGTCATCGGTATCCTTCCTTCCCTTCCGTCTTACGAGTGAGGCTATTTTGTACGGAGCAACAGGATTGAATCTACCTTGTAGTTCAACTGCCTCTGTCGGCACAGGTGATCAAACCTGCCTGTCATAAAGAGATCGACCACTCTATTATGTTAAGCTCCTGTAATCTTAAATATCTTTAAAAAAGCCTTTTGTCTTCTTGCTTAGGAATACGTCGAATATCACGACCTTTCTATATATTTTGATAATGACACATAGTGTTTCGCTTAATAAAAGCTCATCAGATTATCTTTAGTATGGATAACTATGGAATCTAATTCCCATTATCCAGTCTAGCCATTCGCCTTCGTCCATAATGATATATAATGTAATGGTTAATAATGACACTAAATGTGAAAGACCCACAAAAGTGGTGAATGCAGTCTAGTTGACACACTCACACACTAATGTTGTGTTGATAGATAAAGAGTATTACAATGTAATACCCTCTAGCTCTTTTAGCAATGCGTCTGCTGTCTTCACAACCTCAATATCGAAGTTATCTAACTTACATACTGCTAAATCTTTCTCAAGAATAGAACCATCTCCAAATGGTAGCTTGGTGCCTTTCTTGTAAATGTCTAGCAATACATTTTGTCCTGAAGCTGGACGCTCTGCTATCTTAAAGGAAATCAGTCCTTCTGCTGTCTTTGCTGTAGCTCTGTAGTATGTGTTGCCTTCATAGGAACGAGCTACTGAACCTACTACTACACCTGCAATGTTCTCTTGCATATCAATAGTTTTGTGTACCCGGGGGTACTGTTAATACTCTACTTAAGGTGGGGTGTGTTTCATAATACCCCTACGCTCTCAAAGATTTTGGTAGTTAAAAATTTTTTAGTAGTTTTGCATTCAGAAGCACACAATACGTGTATCACCCCAGAGGGCCGAGAGGTAGTTATGGGGTCAGACGTTGGATTGTAGACCTTAAATAAAGGTTAGAGTTTTCTCCAATAGCTTCTAAAAAGGCGGATATAGCCAACGGTTAGGGCACATTACACAGAGGTAGGTGTGATGAATTAACATCAGTTTTAGTGTCCTTAGGTAGTCCAAAAGACAGCACTGCCAGCGGTAAAATTCCAACTGAAATAGTCAAACGCCTAGGGGTGTGGTGTATCTATTAGTGAAGTTCTTTACAAAACATTTGGATTTATAAAGTATTTTGTTATACCTTTGCAGTATTAACCAAATTATAGAAATAATGGCAAAGGAATTTACATTTCAACCCTTCGGAGCGTGGATAGTTGTACCACGTCCAGACTCAAAAACTACAGAGTCAGGAATTATCTTAGACGATGCAACTGCAAAAGCATTACAAACAAACATAGTAGAAGTATTGGCGGTAGGCCCGCAAGTTACGCAATGTAAAAAGGGTGACAAGATTATGGTAGACCCAAATACAGAGGCAATGCTGATTCATATTGATGAAGTACAGTATTTGTTTGTTAGTGAGTTTCAAGTATTAGGTAAATTCTAATGAAGCTCCCTGGCACAGTTACAATAAATCTAGACGACTACTTAGAGTTGATAGAGCATACGCAAAAAACAAATGAATTGCGTGATTCTACAGCTAGAGCAGCTAAAGAGATGTCTGTATTCCTATCATTCCTGTGTACCAGAGATGATGTGGTTGGTTATATAGAAGAATTTAACAGACAATCTAAAACAGCACAGATAGTTGTGGAAGATGGTCGAGCTACAATAGAATTTAAAGATGATAAAAACAAAATTTCAGACGAGTAGTTGGGAAGAGCTTTTTAGATTGTATGATGAATTTGAAACAAAGTTAGAGATGTGGTCAGAAAAAAATATAAACTGTACATGGGACATACAAGTCCTAATAGGTGACCATGAGTATACACTAATAGTAACAGTAATAGATGAAAGCAGCGAAGAAAAAGAATAAACGTAGAATATACATAGATGGTCAACCTATGAAGGTAGAATATGCTGTGTATGAATTATTAGAAAACCAAAAACTAAAGATAGAGCAGTACGAAGCTATACTTGCTGCCTATCTACAAGAAAAAGAAGAAGCGAATGGAACAGAAGATAACGATTAACGTAAACTCTACACTTAAGTATTTACAGTTCTGGAATGGTGTGTTTAATCTGACATCCACAGAGCTTAGAGTTTTGTCAGCACTTGTTGATACTGCTAAGGTATTAGAAGATCCTAGTATATGCTCTGCAAAAGTTAAGAAGGAAGCTGCAAAAGTACTAGGCTTGTCTGACTTTAACACTTTGAATAACTACGTAAAGAAGATGAAAGACAAAAAAGCTATACGTAAAGAGAATAAAAACTATATACTTAATAGATTACTAGATTTAGAAACTGTAAAGGTAGAAGTAAATATAAATTGGAATGAGTAAAGATGAAATGCCAAGTTTATGGCAAATGGCAAAAAGTTTTAGTAGAGATCTTACTAAGTATGTAGCAAACGGGTCACCTAATGTGTCTGAAACAGATTACACACAAAGGTTATCTGACTGTAACAGTTGTGAATACTTGGTAAGAGATAAAATGAGGTGTGGTAAGTGCGGATGTTTGATAGAGCATAAAGCAAAATGGAAAACAACTACATGTCCTATAAACAAATGGAAAGCACAAGATAATGGCGAAGTCAAAAAAGGAGATAATACAAACACTAGCGACAAAGTATAACTTACCGTTAGAGAAGATAGAAAGAATTGTAAACAGTCAGTTTAAGTATGTGGCTAAAGTTATGTCAGGAGGTGAATTTGACTCTATTAGGCTACCATATTTTGGAAAGTTTCACTCTAAAAAAGAAAGAAGAGATATAATAAATGGAATTACTAGAGATAGTCGATAATGTAGCAGTGCCTTCTCCATATGCTAAAAGTATTTTGGAGTTCAAGAATCTGAATGCAAAAGAACTTGCATATGTTTACTTTATGTGTGATCATAAGTCACCGTATGCAGTATATGATTTAGACTCTAGACATAATGAAGTAATGTTAGGTGTATATGGTAAAGAATCTAAAGCATCTACAAAAGTGCAAGCGGCTTGTGATGTATATAAAAAATTAAAAGAAACATCTGCAGTAAAATTACTAAATGCTGCTAGGTCATCTGTAATAAAACTACAAAAGTATTTTGAAACTGTAGATCTTACATTAATGGATGATAATGGTAGACCTATATTTCATGCAAAGGATTTGGTTGCCAACTTATCTAAGATGGGGGATGTAGTAAATGGATTATCTAAATTAGAGGAGCAGGTTGCTAAACAAGAGCAAGTTAATACAAATACACGCGGAGGAGTTGTAGTTAACAAATATAGTTCGTAGATTTGGGTTATGGATTTTTTAGATGACATGCAAGATTACTACGATTCAATGAATAATGCATATGATTTTGTAACTAGAAGAATAACACTTGACGATATATTTGAAAAAGCAGAGCAATCTGGTAGAATGGAGGAGTTTTACCTACCGTTTGACCCTATAAGCAGTGATGGCAGAGATGAAGCTACGCTAGATCTGTTAATAGAACATTTTATAGAAACAGAAGAGTACGAGAAATGTCAAGAGTTATTGAATTTAAAAAAGAAGTATTTAAGCGCACCAGAGGACTAGCTCCAGCTGCAAATAAGTACTTAAAAAATGGTTACTATACAGATGCATTACCAGGAACAAAGCCTTACTTTGAATATTGGGATGAAGAGAGACGTAGATGTCTGTATGGCTACACTCACAATGGTGTAACTATAACAGGTAATCATTATTTTTATCTAAACTACTGCCCCATTGACAGATCTGTTGATGAAGAACTACCAGATGGTACAATTATAGCGCGAAGAGAGCGTACATTCCCAGCATTTTACGACGGAGATTGGAAATATTTCTTATCAGTAGATAGATGTAGGAGAGAAAACAAGCATATGACGGTATTAAAAGCACGTCGTAAAGGATTTTCTTATAAAGCTGCTGCTATGCTTGTACGTAACTACTTTCATATGCGTAATAGTAAAAACTATGTTTTTGCAGGGCAGAAAGAGTACTTGATTGGGGATGGACTACTGTCCAAAGCTTGGGATATTATGTCATTTGTAGATGATAATACAGCATGGACGCAGCCAAGACTACGAGACAGAGAAATGCACAAACAATCTGGGTACAAAAAGAATGTAAATGGTGCACTTGTAGAGATGGGAATGAAATCACAAATTATAGGCGTGTCACTAAAAGATGATCCAGACAAAGTCCGTGGTAAGGCAGGTGAACTTATATTTTTTGAAGAGGCTGGGTCATTTCCAGGACTACTAAAAGCATGGGAAGTTGCTATGCCAACAATGCGTCAAGGTAGTAAGACATTAGGTACAATGATTGCATTTGGTACAGGTGGTACAGAAGGATCAGATTTTCAAGGTATGGAAGAGCTATTCTACAATCCAGATTCGTATGACTGTTTAGCTTTTAAGAATGTGTGGGATGATGGTGCTATGGGCACAGAATGTGGGTACTTTGTGCCAATATTTGAGAACTTAGAAGGGTTTATAGATGATGATGGTAACTCTTTTGTAGATAAGGCTATAGATTTTGAAGAAGGAAACAGGAACAAAAAGAAAGGTACTAATGATCCAAAAGCATATGATCAGTATATAGCAGAACATCCTATGTGCCCGGCAGAAGCTACATTACAAGTATCTTCAAATCTATTTGATATATCATCACTACAAGAGCAATATAATAAGGTAAAAGCAAACAAGCTACATGCTATAGGTACTGCAGGTAAACTGTATTATGGTAAAGAAAATAGAATAAAGTTTGAGCCTGATGGAGATGCTAGGCCAATCCTTCGATTTCCACATCGTAAAGAAGATAATCTGGAAGGAGCCATTGTTCTCTACGAAGGTCCTTATAGAAACCAGGAGGGACAAACTCCACATAACCTATATCTAGTTTGCCATGACCCGTACGGACAAAACCAATCAGCAGACTCCAGTTCTCTTGGTGCTGCGTATGTGATAAAGAGAATAAATAATATATCAAAGCCTGATGATTTAATTGTTGCTAGCTATGTAGGTAGGCCACACACGCAGGACGAATATAACAAAAATTTATTTATGCTAGCTGACTATTACAATGCTAAGATAGGATTTGAGAACGATCGTGGTGCTGTAATACAATACGCAAAGCAGCACAGAAAGTTACACAGATTACAGGAAGAGTTTGAGATGTTAGATAAGAAAGAACTAAGATCTAGAAATGTAAAACGTAACTTTGGTATGCATACAACAGAAGCTAGGAAGAGGCAGGGTGAGTTGTATATAAGAGACTGGTTGAACGCTGTAAGATCTGATGATGGAGATAAGGTAACACTTAACTTACATAAGATATATGATTTAGGTCTTTTACAGGAGCTAATAAAGTTTAATCATAAGGGTAACTTTGACCGTGTAATGGCACTGATGGTAGGGATGTACCATACACGAGAGTTATACAATGCGGAGGTTAAAGAGATACTAGAAGATAATGCATCAAACGATTGGTTTGATAAGAATTATCGCTAGTGTTATATATATAAATAATAGTTTAAAATGTATACACCTCGTTAATGTGTGTATAAAAAATATTAATTTTGCAGGATATGTATCTAGGGGGAGAAAAAATACCGCAGCAAAAGCTGCCTTTATCAAAGAAAAATAAAAAGTGGAAAGAAGCTTGTGTTGAAGCTTTTATCGACTTATCTAATCAAGGTGTATCTAAGAGAAGAGACTACATCAGAACACTGTATGACTACTACAATGGTATAATTGAAGAGGAAGACTATCGTTACGTTCTTGCCCCATATGGCAAGTCCCGCAATAATTTCCCCTCTAAAATGCGTAACTATCCTATTATCAAGCCTATCATTGATCTTCTATTAGGTGAGAAGTCTAAACGACCTCTCAATTATACCGTAGCAGTCCTTAACGAGGATGTAGTATCTGAAAAAGAAAAAGCAAAGCAGATGGTGTTTATGCAAAATATGCAGGCACAGTTTGCTAATAAGATGATGCAGATGGGTATTGCTCCTGAAGAAATGCAAGAGCAGCAGATACAATTACCTGAAGATATATTAAAGTCTTTTGAAAGAAGTTACGTAGACAACAGAGCTATTATAGGTCAGAAGTCTATGAATTACATAATGCAAAATGCAGAAGTGTATGATAAATTACAGAAAGGCTGGTTTCACTATCTAATATCTGGAGAAGTTTACACAGAGAGAGGTGTTCGTAATGGAGAACCTTTCTATGATATACTTAATCCTCTTGACGTAGATTACGACAAAGATCCAGATCTAGAGTTTGTAGAAGACGGAGACTGGGCATTAGTTCGTAAGTACGTACATGTCTCAACAGTAGTTGATCACTTCTATGACCTACTAACACCCGAACAAATACTAGAGCTAGAACAGCCTAGACAATCAGATATTGATTCATACTTACTATTTAGACGAGCTGAAACATCTAAGGATGAGAATGCATATAGAAATAGATTGATAGAAGTTGTAACAGTATACTGGAAATCAAGAAAACGTATAGGATTTTTGACATACCCAGATCCAATGACTGGTACAATAGAGGAAGAGATTGTTGATGAAAGTTTTAGAATGCCTGCAGAAATGAAAGCTATGGGTGCTAAAGTAAAGTACACTTGGGTAAATGAAGTATGGCAGGGCACAAGAATAGATGGTAGAATGTATGTAGATATACATCCTGTATCTAATCAAAGAAACACAATGAATGACCCATCTGTTTGTAAGTTACCTATAAATGGTAGACGATATTCAGACATAAATGCAAAGAACATATCTCTAGTGTCACTAGGTATACCCTACCAGTTGAACTACAACATTTACAAGTATAGATTAGAACTAGCTATTGCAAGATCAAAAGATATTATAGCACAGTTTGATATTAACATGATACCAAAGAAGTGGGACATGGATAAGTTTATGTACTACGTAGAAGGTACAGGTATAGCGTGGGTAGATTACAACAAAGAAGGTATTGCACTAAATCCACAGCACCAGTCTGTATTAGATATGTCAATCAAGACTATATCTCAATACATTACTTTGCTAGAGTCTATACTAAACGAATGGGAAAAGCTATCTGGTGTAAACAGACAAAGACAAGGTAGTGTAGGACAATACGAAGGTAAAGGATCTACACAGCAAGCTATTGTACAATCTTCACATATTACAGAAGATATGTTTAGAAAGTTTGAGCACTTAGAGCAAAGAGACTTACAAGCATTACTTGACTACTCTAAAGAAGCTTGGTTGACAGGTAAGAGCGGGGCATATGTAATGCCTGATGGAACTGTAGAGTATTTAACTGTAGATCCGTTATCACACTTAGAAGCAGACTACGGTATATTTGTAACTAACTCTGGTAAGGAGAAAGAAAAGATAGATACTATCAGACAAATGGCTCAGTCTATGATACAAAACGGAATGCCAGCATCTGCTATGGCAGACCTACTAGAACAAGAAAGCTTTACTGAGATTAAGCATAAGCTGAAAGAAGCTGAGAAGTCTATGCAAGAATTACAGCAGCAGCAACAGCAAGCAGAAATGCAAGCTAAGCAGCAGTCAGAACAACTACAAGCTCAAATGAAACAGCAAGAGCTAGATAATGCAAATCAAAACAACGAGCTTGATAGAAAGAACAAGATTGATATTGCAATGATACAAGCTGGTATGGCTGAAAGTGCTGGCAAATTTAATCTAGAAAAAGCTATGATGGATCAAGAAGTTAAGTCACAAGAGGTTGCTATCAAGGCAAAAGAAGCTGATGAAGATGCTAGATCTAACAGAGCTAATGAAGAAATAAAAAGGGAAGCAAACAAGAAGCGTAAGAGTTAATGACGAACGAGGAGCAGATGCAGGTCTTGAAAGAGGCCATCAAGTCAAATTATAAAGGCAGTCTTGCTGAAATTCTACAACCTCAACAGCAACCGCAAGGTCCTGAAGGTGTAGCTATGCAGCAGCAGATGCCTGAAATGCCTGTACCCCCAGCATCCCCTCCACAAATAAACCCTGCAAGCGCACGACCTCCTGTGCAAGATAATCAAGGACACTTAGTACAATCTTATCAAAGTGCACCTCCTGGCCTGAGAAACTTACCATCAGGACCAGCAGAAGGTATGCTTATACAGAAGATGGAAAAGGGTGGTACTAAAGATCCTAATCCTAAGCAACCTACAGGTTATGATGACAAGCCAGTAATATCTGAAAGAACTTTTGACGCTTTTAAAAATCTTGATGTAGTAAAAGATTCTTATGAATTTATTCCTAACATAAAGCCACATGAGATGCAAAATTATGTTGAGTTTGATGGCAAACTAGTGTTTAAATCTGATCTTGAAGAAATTCAAAACGAAACCTATCAGCAGTATTCAGATAAAGCAGCCAAATTAGAGTACGTAAAACCTCTAAGTGAAGAAGAATTTGAGCAACTACAAGCCAAAAGATTGAGTTATCTTTTTGATCAAAGAAGGCTTGATCAAGAAAATTTTGTAGGTAGTGATATACTAAATAACTATGAAGATTTTAAAGATATTCCTGAGTACTCAGACTATACATGGAAGAGTGGTAGGGAAATGACAAATGCTCCAGTCTACAAAGCTATGGATAAGGTGCTTCCTGCACTCGATAAGCTTACTGACGCAGAAGTCCAAGAGTTTACACGACTTATAAATACCTTAAGCTCTCCATATACAGAAGCAATGTCTGAAAATGAAGATTTTGGACAAGGTGATGCTTTTAAAATTCTTATGGGTCAAGACCTTTCTGGAATAAAAAAGTATAGAAAAAAGATGGGTCTTACTAAAGGGGACATTTTGGATCTTGTGCAGCCTGGTAAAAATGCTGGTGTAGCTACCAAAGCTCTTGCCTCATCTGCAAAGGCAGTAATAAGACTTAAAGACTTTAAAGATGGGGGTCCTCGTAGAACAGACGGTCCTAGAGCTATACCAAGTAATGAAGGTATGACGGGTATGATGAAAGCAAAGATTGCCATGGAAAATGAATTTGGCAATAACCCAGCCATATCTCGAATGATAAAGCCAACTGATAAATCATATGATTTTGGTGATGGTAGAACAGGAACTCATCATATGGGTAGCTATGGTAAGTCTGCTATACCAAACATACAAGATGTAGGTGGTAGTTTACAATACACAGGTCCTAGAACAGATGAAGCTATTAAGTTTGATCGTGAGCAAGATGCAAGATACTTTGCAGAAAAATATAAAGATGTAGCACCAGCACTTCGTAAGAGAAAGAGCGGAGGGTACAAACCAAAATATCCACAGAAGTTTCAAGAAGGAGGTAATGACCAAGTTACTCCATATGACATGGATTATGTTACATATGGAAGTAAAGAATATAACAAAGCATATAAAGAGGGCAGGGTAGCTAGCACTACTTATGATGAAAAGGGAGAACCAACTCTTAATATGCAAATGCTTCCAGAGGTAGAGATTGTAACAGAGAGAGGCTCAGGTCCTTCTACCTTAGAATCCGCAGCATATGCACAAGAAGTTAATCCTGTAATACGAGGTGTTCAACAAAGCGGTAGAGAAAAGGTTGCTTTAGCAACTTTAGGGTTACCGACCGCTGGAATTATAGGGGCAGAGTTAGGGCTAGGATATGCAGGTCAACAGTTAGTAAGATCAGGTTCACAATCTGCTTATACAAATATATTAAAACCAACTGCCCAAAAGTTAATAGCTCCTATAAAAAGGTATGGAACTAAAGCTGCAACAGATTTTACTAATATTATGAGTAAATCTCCTGCTGGTCAAACTTTAATGCAAACTGCTAAATCAAAAACAGGGAGTTTATTATCAGGAACATATAATACAATGAAAGGTATGGCGGTTCCGCAAGCATATGGTATTATAGCCAATCAAGCGCAAAGTGAGATTAAAGGTGAAGGAACTGTGGATAACAGGCTTCAAGCTTTTAAGAAAGCAACAGATGTTGTTCCTCAACTAGCAAAGATTAAAGATACATTTAAGATAGGTAAAGATTTGTATGATAAAGATTATGATAGTGCAGCTTTAAGAACTGTATCTTTATTAGGTGATAAAAATCCTTTGGTTAAATATGGAACTAAGCTACTTAATAAATTTACAGACACTGATTTAGTTGAATCTACGCCAGAAGCAGCAAAGAACGTCGGAGGCAAAGTTATTGAAGGAGTCAGCACAATTAAGCAAGCATTAACTCCAGAAGGCAAACTGATTGCTGGAAATAGATATGGAGGATACAGAAAAAAACTTAGAAAAAAGAAACGCAAGTGATATATAATAAAGACATATCCAAAAACTTATATGTATGTGATATTACTTGTATAATTAACTATTTTTGTAAAAAATTAATATATAGATTATGATAGAACCAGGAGAAGAAGGCATCGGTTTGGATGATATTTCATTTGACGATGTTATTACAGGAGGATCAGAAAGCTCAGAAGTAGCAGACGATCTCGCAATAGACAACCCAAGTGATGAAGCTGAAGAGCTTGACGCGGATGCAGAAGAATTAGAAGAGTCTGAAGACGTAGAGGAAGAAGAGGAGTATGATAACGAAGAGGATGAAGATGAAGACGAAGACTACGATGAAGATGAGGATGAAGATGATGATAGAGAACCTGTAGCTAATACAGTAGTATCTGAAATACTAGACCAGTTGGGATATGAAACTGACGAAGAGTATGATGATACGACAGAAGGTTTGTTAGCTATGACTCAAGATGTAGGAAAACAAATTGCAGAAGATCAGTTAGATAATCTGTTTGAAAACTTTCCATTAGTTAAAGATCATCTTGAATACGTTCTTAACGGAGGAGACTCTCAAGACTTTATGCAAGCTTATGATCCTAATTTGGATTACGGTAAGGTTGAGCTTGCAGAAGACGATGTAAGAAGTCAAAAAGCTATTTTGTCTGATTACTTTGCCACAAAAGGTCACGAACAAGAGTTTATAAATGAACTGCTTGAGGATTACCAGGATAACGGCAAGTTATTAGATAAAGCAAAAGCTGCACAAGGCGCACTGTCTAAGATGCAAGAGAATAGTAGAGCTCAGCTAGTACAGCAGAGAAAAGCAGAAAGACAACAGCAACAAGAGCAGCAAGAAGAATTTTGGAATGGTGTGTATGAAACTATTGAAGAAACAGATGAGTTTGCAGGCATTACGGTTCCAAAGAGAGAGAAAAACAAATTTTTTGAATACCTCTCTCGACCAGTGTCACAGGATGGTAGGACACAGCGAGATTTAGATCACGCAGGAGCAGAAATAGAAACTAAACTCGCGATTGATTATTTAATGTACAAAGGTTTTGATTTATCAAAATTGGTAGAGAAGAAAGCTAAGACATCAAATGCTAAATCGTTGAGAGATAGAATTTCTAGAAATGAAGAGCGAGTTAAAAGCGCACGAAAAGCGTCAAGGCGCAAGAGTAAGCAAGTAGACTTAGATGATTTAGATCTTAACTTTTAATTAAAAATGGCAATTTTAAAATGCAACTTAACTTAAATAAAATTAGATAATTATGAGCTTAACAGGAACAAATATAAGCGTTCAAAAGACGTTTTATAATGATTCACAAATGACAGACATGAACAGTCTGGCAAATGCTCTTTTGTCAAAACCAACTGAACTTTCTCCGATTATCACACACTTGTCTGGTAAGGATGATAAGCGTTTCCCATTATCTTTCTTAACTGAAGGAGCTGGTAACGTTCAATCAATCGACAGATTAGAGTATGAATATCGTGTGGCAACCCACAAATTGAGAACTCGTCCATTGGCTGTGACAAATGCGGGCACTAACTTAGGACAAGGAGGATCAACTTTTACGTTGGTATTCCCTGATAAACGATTTGTATTTCCTTACGTATTAGTAAACTCTGCGGGTGAACTAGCACGTATTATGGCAGAACCTAAGCCTTATGTAGGTGGTTCTGGTTGGGAATACACTTTACAATTAGTAAATCCAGCGGCAGCTACAGTATTAACTTCAGGTTTTACTGCAGGTGATCTTTGGGCACAACTATATGCTCCAGTAGGTGTTGACTTCTCTAGAGGTAACGCTTCTAACTGGCAAGCACCAGGTAAAGTGAGAAACAAAATTACTACAGTACGTAAATCTTACCACATGTCAGGACATGCTAAAGATTATGTAGCTGAGTTTACTTTACCAACTAAAGGTGGTGGTTCTACTAACCTTTGGATGGATTATGAAGAGTATCAGCACATGCTTGACTTTAAAGAAGAGTGTGAGATGTACTACTGGTACGGACAAAAAACTTATGATGCAAACGGTAACACGTTTATGAAAGATGAGAATGGACAGCCTGTTATTGTAGGTCCTGGTTTATTCGAGCAGATCGTAAACACTGATACTTATTCAACTATGACTGAAACTAAGTTGAAAAACATCATTGGTGACTTATTCTATCAAATGACAGATGCTAATCAAAAGCAAGTTACATTGTACACAGGTACAGGTGGAGCTCGTGAATTTGATGAAGCACTTAAGTCTCACTTCTCGTCTAACACTTTCAAAGTAGGTGGTGAGAATAGATTTATAACAGGTAGCGGACGTAACTTAGGATTGACTGGTTACTTCACTACTTACGAGCATGTGGATGGACACGTAATCAATGTGGTTAAATTACCATTATTTGATCATGGTCCTGTTGCACAGGCTCGTGGAAAGCACCCAGTTACTGGTTACTCATTAGAGTCATACCGTATGGTATTTGTAGACCAGTCTAACTATGACGGACAAGCTAATCTTACAATGATCTCTAAGAAAGGTCGTGAGATGATGCGTTGGTGTGTTGCAGGTTCTGTAGTTCCTAGAGGTTTCTCTGGCTCAGACGCAAGAGCATCAGACGTTGATGGTGCAAGTGTACACATGTTGAAGACAGCGGGTATCTGCTTACGTAGATTTGATACTTCGTTGGATATTCAATGTGTAGCTTCCTAATTTAGGGAGTTAAAAGAGGCGAGCATTCGCAAGTCTATATATTGGTTTTTGGTTGAGGTCGTGGGGGCTTAGTGCCCCCACTTCTTCTATTAAAATATTGGAGAGTTATACTTTACATCCACTAATTAACACTTTAAAAGTACTAGATTATGAGTAAAAAAGTTTATTTACGAGCAAAATCGATTAATAATCATTTGCCAAAGGAAATTAACGCAAGCGCTATTAGAAGACTAAGTAGCGTGTATGTAAATCGACAACCACTAAAACCTTTTAGTCCACAAGACGAGAAGAAATATTTAGATGGTATGTTAGATGTAGATGGCGGTCACATGGAGTGGCCAAAACACACCAAAAAATTCTGGTCGGAATTTACCATACCAGTAGGCTTTGAAGGTGTAGAACTAGAAGTAGGAAAGACAGAAGATGGATCTCCTATTGACATTACGGATTTTATCAAATATAATTTTGCATTGAAGCATCCTCACGTAGCATTAACAGAAGAAGAAATGAACGCAGATTCAAACAAGCGTTTTTACATTCAAGATCTGGCTAAGAAGGATATGAAGCGTAATAATGATATTCAGGTTAAGAAAGATGCTGACAAGGCATTTATCAAAGTATCTACTGATGAAAAACAAATGCGAAGAGTGTTTAGACTATTAGGAAGTATTGATCCTAAAACTTTGACTAGAGAACAAGTAGAAAACTTACTCTATGATATTAAGGAAAAATCACCTAAGAAGTTTATCAAAGTATGTCAAGATAAGCACTTAGAACTGAAAGCAGAAATCGAGACAATGGTATCTGCAGGAGTACTAAGAAAGATAGGTAACCAAGTTATCTTTATTGATGAGGTATTAGGAGAAACAATGGATGACACTGTTATACACCTGAATGACAAAAAGAACTCAGGAAAATTAACTACTTTAAGAGCAAAACTTAAAACATTAGCATCTTAATGAATGTAACTGAAATGCATATAGCTGTACAGCAAGGAGTGGATAAGATTAATTCACTCCAAGCTGACAGTTTGCTATCCGAAGAGATAGACATTGAATTAAACAAAAATATGTTTAGGTTTATCAATACCAAGTATGGTAGAAATAACCTATACAGAAAAGGATTTGAAGAATCCCAAAAAAGAATAGATGACTTACGTACGCTTGTGCGCGAGTATGAAGCTCCTGTATCATTTAAGGAGCAACTAAAGACAAGAATATTTGTTGACACATTTCAATTACCAAATGATTATATGTACTTGGTAAATCAGATGTCAAAGCTTTGGATTAATAATTGTAAAACAATATCATACAACTTAGTTAATCCACCAGCAATTTCGTTCTTTACATTAGATTTAAACAACTTTGTACTTAATAACCAGCTTGGAGATTCTACAGCATTTGTACAAAGTATAGAAATGGTAGCAGACATTACAGGCACAGATCCTACATCTGCTTCAATATGGAGTCCATCAGCTACATTACTAGCTACAGGCTGGACACCACAATCATACCCGTCAAATATAGAGGCGGTAAAACAAGACATATTAGATAATTCAGGACCTGGCTTTGATGTATACTGGGAAGAATATGAAACACTAAACTTTCCAGGACAGTTTGTAGTTATTGTAGATACAGATCAGCATGACTGGTTTAACTATGATTTATCTGCAGGAAATGTTAGCCATGCAGTAGGTAATCCTGTAGCAGGGGCTACACAACCTGCACAACAAGCAGGACAGGTTATGGATACAACATATTCTGAAAGAAGAGAGCCATTAGAGTTTTCTGCAAGAATACAAGAGGGAAATAGATTCTCTCAACAAGACGACATATTTAAGCTTTTAGATGACCCGTTTAATACAACAAAGCACACTTCTCCATTAACAACAGTGAGAGGTAGATCTATAGACGTATACACTAGTGATATATTTATAATAGATACGCTAAAAATAACGTACATCAGAAAGCCACAAGAAATATCCTTACCTTTGGGGGTAAATTGCGAATTACCAGAGCATACGCATCAAGAAATTGTGTCTATGACGGTAAGTAGCATTTTAGAAGCTATCTCTGATCCAAGATATAAAACAGCGATTGGAGAAGTTACAAAGAATGAATAGAATTATTAATCTCACTAAAATATAAAAAAATGAGACAATTATTAATTGGAGATGGTACAGCTGTAGGAACTATTACTAATGGTTTAACTGCAAGCGGTAGCATTGATATACAAAAATTATCATCTGACGGGCCCGTAAGTTTAGCTCCTGGTGATACAGTTGCAGATTCTGATAGTATCAGATTTGTACAAGGAACAGGGGGTACGCAAATTGTAAGCCCTTGGATTAAAGGAAAAAACGTTGTAGCATATGGCGGTAAATCAGGTGTAGCTCAAGCAGCAGAAGTTGCTGTAGCAACATTTACTACTAATAACGCAGCAGTAGTTACAAACTATACACTTAAAGTTATAAACTTAACTAACGGCGCTGAGCCATTTGAGTTTAAATCTTATGAAGTAGAAATTGCAGCTAGTGGTTCTGTAACTGACGTTGCAGTTGCTTTTAAAAATGCTATTAACGCTGATCCAGCACACTGGATGAAAGTAACTACACCAGCATCAAACGCTTCAGGAGTTTTATCTATCACAGGTTTGAAAAAAGGTGAAGCTAAAGCTGACGGTTCTATACAAGAAGAATTAGTTCACATGGACTTTGCTTATGAAAATGATCAAGCTTTATGTCTTACTACAATGGCAGTTACTTATTCAACTCCAGGTTCTAGAGGTGTAGGTGATGGTTTTTACATCAGAGAATTTGAAGAAGAATTACAAGGTTCTGGATTTGGATACTACAACAGAGTTGAGTTACCAATTCAACCAACACTTCACAGTGTTACAAGTAATGTTTATGACATGTATCACATTGTAGCTACAAAAGACGGAAGTACAACTTCAGGAATCAATGGCGTAGATAACTTAATGGAAATCTATATCGCACTTGATGATGGTACAGCTACTTCAACTCAAGCATTTGAGGGAGCGCTTAACCCGTATTTGAACTCAGTAGGATTTAGTTCTGTTAACTTATAATATTAACTTTTAAAAATTAGAAAAAATGGCAAATAATCCTTTAAATAACAAATATACTGCGGTTGCTACATTTGACCTTGCAGAGATGGGGACGGTAGCAGAAGCTGTATCCGCAGGATGCGCAACTCCTGTGATAATTCCAGAAGGTGCAATGATTACTAACTGTGTAGCTTTTGTACACACAGCTTTATCAGGAGAAAATGCAGCACAGACTGTATCTTTTGGTCTTGGTACTGCAGGTGTTGCAACAGGATCAGCGGGTTCTAACAAAGCAATCTTTTTTCCAGCAGTAGCTTTAAATAATACTTCTGATGGTATGGCAAATTTAGGAGCAAAACAATCTCCTACACTTGGCTTTTTAGCACTTACAGGTGCTGCAGTTACTGATGACGCAGAAGCAATTTTGAAAGCAGCTACGTATCACGTAACTACTGCTAACGAGGAAGTAATTTTAGTAACAGGTGCTACTCACGATTTAACAGCGGGTAGAGTATCTTTGTACATAGATTACGTACTTACAGGAAAATTAGCATAAGCTAATACCAACATAAGACTCACAGGGGACTAGTTTCCCCTGTAGGTCTTTTTTTATAAAAAATAAAACAATGGCAATAAATACATCTCAAACAGCAGATTGTAATAAAGTTATAATCACTGTTACAAATCCACAATCTGTAGGCGGAAAAACTGCACCAGTTAATCATGAAGTAGTTGTAACTGGTCCTAACGGATCGTTTAACTATACATTTCCAGGAGGACTAGACAATATAAGAATTGTAACAATAGAAGAAGCTGGTGGAGGTAATGGTGTATTTGTTATTGACCATTTTGTTAATGGAGAAATATATGCAAAAACAGCAGTGCTAATGGCATGCGATGTTTTATGCTGTATTGCTCACAAAATAGAAGAACTATTAGACTGCGACTGTGATTGTAACAAATGCTCTCCGCATTTTGTTGAAGCACAAAAAATATTTTTATTACTAAAAGTAGCAGAGTCAGAACTCGCTACTGTAGATACAGAAGGTACTATAGACCAAATACAAGCTGTTATCGACAATGCAAAAAGAAAATATCTAACAGCTCAGGACATGTGTGCTGGGCACTGTGGATGTAACTGTTAATTATGGCAAAGGTACTACAGACTTTTTTATCTTTTAAATACTTTCAAGATGCGGCAGGAGTAAACTATCTTATAGTTAATTCTTCTGGAGAAAACCCTGTTATAAGTTTATTACCTTCAGGTAGTATTAGAATTAGTTCAGAAACTAGACAAGTTTTAAGAGATGGTACTAACGAGATAATACAAACTTATACTGGTTCAGGAGACGTAACAGCTCTTTTTAATAATAAGGCTACCACACAAATATCTATAGTAGAGCCATCATCTGCAGAAGCTTTATCAGTTCCTTTTGGAAGCTTACAAAGATCTTTTTCATTTGATGTTGCATCTGGCAGTGATACTGGATATGATATTTCTGACGCCTTATACTATGACAAAACTGTACATAAACAACTTGTAATATTTCCAGAATCTAGAAACCCACATTTAGATACAAGCTCAAGAACAGATTTTTACTATTTATCTTCAGGGAATACAGCTTATATAGCTTCTAGTGATTTACAGAATCAGTTTTTAAATAGTATTAGATATACAAACAGAGGATCTGAATCAGGAAACTTAGGTAAGATTAGAGGAGGTTTTGATGATAATAGTGCATTATTATTTACTTGTACTCCAGAGATAACAGGCACAAGCCAGCCAAAAGTAAGAGGTGGTATCGTGTCTGTAGCAATGCAGCCTAGAGATTTAATTACAAATAGAGTATGTTTAGATCCTACAGCTTCAAACTATTATTTAACAGGATGTGTTAATGAACAGCTTCCTTGTACAGATTCTGGTGTTACTCATGCAGATGATTGTGACGGAATTGCTCTTACTTCACAAAGACTTAATAGTTATGTTAATGCAAATGGAGGATGTTGTGAATATACTACTGGCTGTGATGGATATGCAGTATCTATAGGATCACAAACTCCAGCAGATACAGATACAGCTAATGGTACTATTGATGTTACAGTTACAAATGGTACTACAAACTATTCAGCTACTATACAAGCTATAAGCTTAGACAATCCTACATTAACATACACTACAAATACTGTTAATAGTATATCTACAGATACATTTACTATTAGTAGTTTATTTCCAGGAACATATTCTATTTCAGTAACAGATTCTACATCAGGAACAGCTTGTACAGCTGAATCGTCTTTTACAATTAGAGAAGATATATCTGATGTAGATGGAAGCTATGGATGTAAAACTAACTCAAACGCAATTAATTTTGATAGCAGTGTTACTACGCACTATGAAAGTTCTTGTGTATTTTGTGATGCTACAACAGGACTTTTATTTGCAGGTAGTGGCAAATATTTACAAACATTAGGACCAGCTTTTGTGCAATTGCCTGGTGGATCTCCAAATATACCTGCAACTTCAGACCCTTCAGGTACTTCTCTTAGTGATGGTTCACTTATATTTGCAGGATTTGATTTTGCTGGATCATATAATGTTTTACCTGCTCCAAATAATTTAGATTTTAGCCCTGCATCAGAGTTTACTACTAGTAATCAGGCTAGCCCAATTGACTATAGGTTATATAAACCAAATATGTATCTAAGTCCTGGAACTGTACAAGCGACCATAGATGCGGGACAAAGCGGGCTTACTTTCATTGCTAATAACTCTACCTTAGTTACTACGGTAGCAACTACCGGAGGAGCTCATACATTTACAGGTCTTACAGAAGGTGATTATTATGTTGTAGCTGTTTATGATAATGATGGAACACAAGATGGAGATGATGAGGTAGAACAGTGTTATACAATTAGTTCCTACATGGGTGTAGGGCAAAGTGGTTGTACGGATAAAGATGCTCCAAACTTTAATCCTGATGCTACTGTTGAGGATGGATCATGTTTTGTTGAGGGAGAGACAGAAAGCTGTGATCAGCCAAAGCTTAGATTTGAACTTGAAGCGAGTTGTAATCCACAATACGGAATTGTAGATATAAAATTTACAAATTTCTTTGCTACGAATCCTGCTGTATTTGACGCAGGAGTTAATGGATTTAATGTTGCTGGAGGATATTATAATGGGCAGTTTATTAATGGAGGGTCGTCAACTTCACCTACTAGTCTTGATATAGCCGGTCGACAAGTAGCTGCAAAATTTGTTTGGTTTAATGTGCTATGCTATGGTATATTTAATCCCAATGAAAATGATGGAGCATATACAAATGGAGATATGGGGCTTCCTTCTGGCGCTCAGGGAGATTTTGATACATCGGGCGACCCGATGGGAGGCGTTATTCCAGGATACGGACAAAACTTTACACATGGTTTTGTAATAGAACATGCTGTTGTAATGGGAGATGGCACTCTGATTAGTTCAGGAGATGATACTCTTAGAGAGTTTATGATAAGCCCTAATATTAGTATTTATAGTCAATGGATTTGTGATGCAATAGCTAGTTATGGGGTTCCTCAAGGAGTTCAAGTTTCATACAACTACGGAGAATTAAATGTTTACAGTGAGAATGTTACTGAATTTATTCCTTTTACTCCAGCCCAACAAGCTTCAATGGATGCTTGCTGTCTTACAGAAGAGCCTGAAACTCCAGGATGTACAGATCCACAAGCTAGCAATTATAACCCAGCTGCAACAACAGACGATGGGACTTGTGACTACCCAGAGCCGAATGATATATTAGGATGTACTGATGTAACTGCTAACAACTATAATGCAGCAGCTACAATTGACGATGGATCTTGCGAGTATGGAAATGCAGGTTCTTGGGTTGTTAAAATATGCAACGTTTGTGATTTTGATCTAGATGAACCTAATGGATATGTTACAGAGGCTGAGTGTTTACTTGCCGCAGCAAATGAATCTGATTGCTGTTTGCTAGAAGAGTATCAAAGTACAGGCAATATAACATTTAGTAGTGGAGGATCTACTTCAACATATAATAGTGATACAGGATTATGTGATGATGATTCTACAGGTAGTTTAACTTTTAATCTTCCTGATGCAACATCTTTACTATCAAATATTACAAATCCAAATGGGGTAGGATATATATGGTTAGTACAGCATAATGCTGGTCAATTTGCATACGGAAGTTGGTTTACAGGACAGGTTAATAATGCATCTATACCAAGTTATGGAGGAAATGCTCCATATGATATACTTACAGCAAACACTCAAATAGTTTTAAATAATGTGCCTAGTGGTGCATATATTATATCTGTTTCATTATATGACAGTGCATTTCTAAATTCTAATGGAGAGATAGATCTTCCTGTTACAACAGCAAATAGTATTCTAGGACAATGCGCACAATTATCTGGTACAGGTAATGTAGTGTTAGAAGACTGTGATGACAATGCTGGTACTACTAATATTCACGGCTGTTTAGATCCAACTGCTACAAACTATCTTGTAAATTGTGCAGGAGTTTCTGTTCCAAATGCAAATGTAGATGATGGATGTTGTGAGTATGTAAATGATCCACCGCCAAGTGGATGTTTATGTTCAGATATAGCAGGAGTACTTACTTATGATCCTAGCTGCTGTCCAGATAATCCAAGCTGCGGTTGCATGGACCCAAATGCTTTGAATTATAATCCAAACGCTAATTATCAAGATGGCACATGCCCTTGTGAATATGAGTATAATGGATGTATAGAAGATTGCGATGGAGTAACCACAACTATGCCAGGATGCGTTCCAAAAGGTATTAAGAGATTATTAGATTATAATGCTGAATGTATTGCACGAGCTGGCAATAGATTTTACACTAAACATATAACTGGTCTAGGCAGTGATTGTTCTAACATGGAAACATGGAAAATGATTATTATACAAGACCTAATGTCTAGACAAGGATTGCCTTGTATATACAACTGTACAGATCCTTCAACTCCTAGTTTAGAATTTGCAGAAACATCTTGTAAAGATAACTGGATTAGTTCAGGCAGTCAGTTCTGGAGTCCTTCAAATGCAAGTGCATTTACTATAGGGTCATATGTAAGAAGACCTTATACACCAAACCCAAATAATTTACCAGCTCCTTATTATGTAGCAATATCTAATACAGGTTTGGATGTAGATCCATTTGCTAACGATCCTGAAAGCGGTTGGAAAAAGTGTATAACTTATCAGATACTAGATGAGACGCAAGATTATTTACAAAATTTTCTTAGTTTTGCAAAAGAGTATTGTAAAGATTGTGGTATACCAGCTTATAGACGAACAAGTTCAAAAAGCTCTAATGTTACAAGTGGATTTAATGTTGGAGGAACTAGTGTGACAGTAAATGGAGCTACGTTTGATGATGTAGCAGATCAATCAGATTTAACTGGTCCTTTAGGATCAACAGACGATAGCGATGAAATTGCAGGTGAAGACGATTTTGCAGGTTTAAGCTAACATAACAATAATAAAATAAAATAAAATGGCAGAAATAACATCACTAAGTACCCTTGCAAAAACTAGCGTAGATGCTAATGAATTTTTATTAGTAGCCAACTCTAGCACAAAAGCTGCTAAAAAGTTACAACTACAAACATTGTTTCCGGCAGTGTCTACAGCAGGTACAAGTTCAGAAACATTATATACTAGTGCAACATTAACAAATAAAAACCAGATAGTATTTAAGGGTATTGCTTCTGGAGATACAGGTTTGTTAACAGTAGCAACTACTTCAAGCAATATAGTATTAACGGTATTAGAAGCAGGTATAGACCTTAGCTTATGTAACAATGCAACATCAGGCTTTTTGACTGGTGTAGATTTTTCAGGTACAGTTACTGGTACATGTGCGGTTACAAATGGAGGCACAGGATTATCCACTATAGTTAAAGGGGCAATATTATATGCTAGCGCAGATGATGCTATTTCAGCTACATCGGCAATGTCTACAGATGGACAACTACTAATAGGTAATGCAACTAATGGTTATCCATCAGTAGCAACACTTGCAGCCGGATCTAGTAATCTAACTATTGTTAATGGAGCAGGTACAATTACTCTTGATGCTAACTTATCAAGTCTAGCAGCTAATCTAGATACAGGTAGTTATAACATTGACTTAAATACTAACTATATTAGTGATGATGGATCTGATAGAGGTTTATATGTACATACTAATGGTAAAGTAATACTTAACGACTCAGGATCTACACTAACAACAGGAGATGCTACAGGGCAGTTAAACATACAAGGTACAACTACTACAGCAATTAAGATAGGTAACTCTGGTGCATATCAAGCTAATTATGATATTACAACTACAACATCATCATCAGGAACTGCAGGAGCTAAATTACACATTTACGCAGGTACTGCAGGTGGTGGAAATATGGCTGGTGGTCTTCTTGGATTATATGCAGGAACAGCTACAGGCAGTGGAGCTGGAGGAAATGTAGATATAGTTGCAGGAGATGCTGCGTCAGGAACGCCTGGTAGTGTACGAGTAAGAACTTATACAACTGGAGGAACAGCAACTACAGCAATAACTGTAGACAGTTCACAAGATGTTGCAGTAAATGCAGGTAAGTTATTTGTATCTGCTAAACCTATTTATGCAAGAGCATCTAGTACAGCAGCATTTATACAATATCAAGGTGCGCCAGCTACTACAGATGATGGTACTACAGCAGTATCAGCTGCTAATATACTAACAGGTATTGTGCAGTGTACACCTACAGCTGATAGATCTAAAGCTACAGATACTGCATCTAATTTAGTATCAGGTTTGGATTTAACAGCAGATAATGATAGTTTTGATTTTAGTTTTATTAATTTAACAACTGACGGACAAGATAACGTAACGCTTACAGGAGGAACAGGTGTAACACTTGTAGGTAATATGGTAATACACGCACAGGATGCAACAGATGATGCAGTATCTATTGGTGTAGGAAGATTTAGAATAAGAAGAACCGGTGCTAGTGCAGTAACTATGTACAGAATCGGATAACATTAACCAATTAATTATATAGACAATGAAAGTAAAAATGAAAAATGGTGAGTTTGTTGAATTATTTAACGGACTAAGTGCAGTGAATTCCTTGAAAGGAGTTAAGTTTGGATTATTAGTATCTAAGAATATTAGAGTAATACAAGAAGAACTTAAGGACATCGAAGAAGCTAGCAAGCCTAGTGAAGAGTTTTTAGGACTATCACAAAAAATGCAGGTTCTTATGAATCAGAAAGATGATGAAGCAATAGCTAAGTTAGAAGAAGAGAATAAAGAACTTGTGGATGCAAGAAAAGAACAGTTGGCTGAAGTAGATAAACTACTATTAGAAGAAACTGAAATTGAGCTGCATGCTATACCAGAGGACTGTTTACCGGCAGATATTACTGGAGAACAAATTATTAACATTGATAAAATTATTGAATAATGGCAACATTAACAGCAAAATTAACATTAACAAGTAACAACGCTACAAGCGATGCATTAAATCTTAGCGTTTCAAAAACAGTAGTAGTCGGAGAGCCTATAGTAGCTATATCAAGACAGACTATAACAACAGCTGATGACCAGGAGTTAGTGGACGAAGGAACTAGTGGAGTGTTTTACTTCTATGCTAAAAACACTGACTCAACTAACTTTGTTATACTTCAAACTACAGCAAGTGTACAGTACGCTAGATTGAATCCTGGTGAGTTTGCATTTTTCCCTATAAATGACGGGGCTGGTTTAGAAGCAAGAGCTGATACAGCTAGTTGTATTTTAGAATACGCATACTGGAAAAAAGCATAATGACAAGAGTAGTTATATTTTTATTTTTAGCATTTCTTACAACTGCAGTAAATGCACAGTTTAAGAAACCATTTAAGTTTTCTACATTTTATGTAGCAGTAAATGGTGGCACATCTTTGGCTGATGAAAATATATATTCAGTAGATAATAGTTACTTAGGGGTAGATACAGTTCTAACCCCTTATGACTATTCTCTTACAATGGGCATACGTAAAATCAAGAGGTTTGGATATGAAGATAGAAGAACATTTAAAGATGGTACAGAAGCTGCTTACGGTGATGCTGCTACTATTGGCTTATCTCCATTCGAGTATCTATTTGAAGTAGACTACAGAAGACAAGAAGGTATAGAGTATTTAGACCAGCAACATTTTATAAGATATGTAAAGCCAGTATGGATGGCAAAAGTTGCATATATTAAAGAAGGTTTTGCAGACATTGAGTATTTTGAAAGTACACAAAGATTACGACTACTTGGTAACAAAAAGTTATCATTTAATCTAGGTACAGTTCAAAGACTTGCAGAGCCTTATGGTTATGATCCACTAGAAGAGTGGTTAATAGCTTCAGGACAACTACATTACACCTGCTTAGCTATTGAAGAAGGATATAGCGTAGATGTATACGAATCTGAGTATAGAGATCCGGATGGTAATTTAGTAGCAGAAAATGCAACTGTTTGGAATCAGGTGGTAATTCCTGAAGTACTTAGTAACTATGTAGAAAAGAAAAAGAATGAGCTACCTAATCAGTGGCAACATTCGTTAGTAGTAGGGTTTGATTTTTACCACTACAAAAAAGATTTTTGGTTACACTCTTGGGGTAACCTAATGCCATATCACTATGATGGTAGTGGCGAATATTCGTACCACAACTTTAATGATGGAGAACAATGGTATGACTACTCAGGAGGATTAATCTTTGGTTACAACTTAAATAGAAATGTAGGTTGTTTCATTGAAGGTAAATATAACAAGTACTGGAATAGAGAATGGTACGACTTTAAATTTGGTGTAAATTATAGAATATTTTAAAAATGGCAAAAGAACTTAACGAAGAAACAGGGTTCAACATAAGTGTAAAGACATTAATAGGTATAGGTTTTGCAATGGCAACCTTGATAGGCATGTGGTTTACGCTACAAGCAGACATAGCAGAAGCAAAAGAGCTTCCTAAACCAGAGATTTCTAAAATGGAATTTGACATGAAAGACGTTAACATCCGTCAATCTATCAAGAATACAGAGCGTAATGTGGAAAAGCTAGAAGAACGTATGATCCGCATGGAAGATAAAATTGACGCATTAAAATAATGGAAAAGAGAACAGAATGGAAACTACTTTGCATGTACTTATTAGTATTGTTTTTCTTGGTGGTCTCGCATACTGCTTTTTGTCAAGTAACCGCGATTCATTTTAACGCTGATTTTAACTCAGCTAATAATGTTGAATGGTTTTCTAAATTAAAAGAATGCGATAAGAAAACTCTTTTAATAGAAGAGGATAATAACCAAACCAAGTATGAAATAGCAATTGTACCTACTATTGTAATATTTGATGATGGTGAAGAAGTAAAACGTTTTCAAGCAGACATTAGTTTTAAAATGGTTGCTACTAGAGAAGAGATACAAGAATATATTGAAGAACTTATAATAAGCAAATTCTAATGAACAACTTTACAAAATTTCTATACGCTTTTATAATGGTTGTAGTATTTACTGCATCTACAGCATTTGGACAATGTCCTAACGGAACGTATCTAGATATTATAATTAACCCAGATCAATATCCAGAAGAAACATCTTGGGCTGTATTAGATGAAAACTTAGATACTATAGTTACTGGAGGTCCTTATGATAATATAGTTGATTACTCACCTCAAGTTACACAGCTATGTGTACCTAATGGTGATTACGAATTTGTAATAAGTGATGGATATGGAGATGGTATTCAAGGTAGTTTATGGGGTGGACAGGATGGCTCGTACTACTTAGTAAGATGTAACGACACAATAGTTGAAATAGATTCAGCTAACTTTGGTTTTGTTTCTTATCATGGATTTACAGTAGAAGACTGCGCACCTCCTCCGCCTATATATGGCTGTATGGATGATAGCTTTTTGGAGTTTTTACCAATAGCAACTGTAGATACAGGAATGTGCTTTACAGAGAAGGTATTTGGCTGTACTGACTCTTTAGCTTATAATTATATAGACTCAGCCAATACAGATATACTAATAGATAGTTGTACTCACACACTAGAGCTTACAGATTTAGCTGGTAACGGCTGGGCTGGAGCGTATTTACAAGTGTTTCAGGGTAACAACTTTTTAGGTATATTTACTCTTGATGATGGTTTTGATACTACGTTTACTTTTGATTTAAGTATATCAGAGCCTATTAGTGTTAAGTTTAACATAACACAACAATCACAGTTTACATCAGTGCAATGCGGCTATAGTGTATATTCTGATGAACACGTAGCTATAGATGCACCAGGAGGGTTTGCTAGTCCTTTGGTACCTTTTGTAATAGTTAACGGAATGCCTTACTGTGGTGATGAATGTATAGAAAGAACATATGGCTGCATAGATAGTCTAGCAGTAAATTATAACGATACAGTAAATACAGATGATGGAACTTGTTATTATAACCCAGGGTGTACTAATCCACTTTATTTGGAATATGACGCGCTTTACGACTACAACGATGGTTCGTGTGCTACGCTGGTTGCATACGGATGCATGGACTCAACTGCACTTAATTACGACCCACTGGCTAATACTGAGTTACCTAACTCTTGTATTGCTATCATAGAAGGGTGCACAGATAGCACAATGTTTAATTATAATGTCAATGCAAATGTTGACGATGGAAACTGTATTCCTTTTATGTATGGGTGTACAGATGTGACAGCATTTAACTATGACAGTTTAGCGAATACAGACGATGGCACATGCATACCGGTAGTCTGGGGTTGTACCGATGGTACAGCCTTTAACTATAATCCATTAGCAAATAGTGATGATGGAAGCTGTTTACCTGTAATTTTTGGGTGTACAGATAATACAATGTTTAATTACGATGCTAATGCAAATACAGATAACGGAAGCTGCATACCTTTTTACTATGGATGTACAGACAGTACAGCAATTAATTATGACGGCAACGCAAATACTGATAATGGTAGCTGTGTCTATCCTGTGCCTGGTTGCAATGATCCGTCCGCTGTTAATTACAATCCGCTTGTTAACGTGGCAGACAGTTCGTGTTATTATAGTGCTGGGTGTAACTCTGGTGATGTATACTATATTCCTAATGAATGTTTTGAGTGGGTCATTGCAATAGATCCTTATTGTTGCAATACCGTGTGGGATGGAGGATGTGATAATTTATATGCTTATTGTGTAGACGGATGGTCAGGACCAACTGATGTAGCAATGTTTGAGAGACTTGGCATGTTACCTTATCCAAATCCATCAACAGGTATAGTAAACTTTACAGCTGAGGTAAATATAAAAGTATACAATATGCTTGGCAAGTTAGTATTACAAGATAAAACAAATACAATAAAACTTGACAAGGGTATATACTTAATTAAGATTTCTAAGGAAAACTTAAATATAACAACAAAACTAATTATAGAATGAAATTAGAAGTATTAAGATTTAGCTCACAAGTAGATTGTACACACGGTTTGTTATTTGAGATAAATGATTTAGGCAGACATTTTTTATGTTACACTTTAGAAGACGAGCAAAGAGCTCTAAAAGTAAAAGGTGAAACAAGAATACCTGCTGGTACATATAAAATAGAACTAAGAAAAGAAGGAGGATTTCATGCAAGATATGATAAAAAATATCCTGGTATACACCGTGGTATGCTTCATGTTACTGATGTCCCTGGTTTTGAATATATTCTTATTCATACTGGAAACACTGACGAGCATACTGCTGGTTGTCTTATCGTTGGAGACAGTCAAGAAAACAATCTTATTCTGCGTGATGGGTTCGTTGGTAAAAGCGTTAATGCGTATAAAAGGATTTATCCGTCTATTGCTAAGGCCATAGAACAAGGAGAAGAAGTAACAATAGAATATATTGATTTTGATTAATGAAGTTTATAGGTCAGTACATACAAGACTTTATTGCTAGATTTAGAAGCGATGTTTATTTAGAAAATATAAGCAGCGGTACTATTGCTAGTGGCGGTAGCTTAGGCCTAGACTCAAATAATAAAGTAGTAAAAGCTTCTGCATCTGCAGCTCCAGACGCTGATGCTACAACTAAAGGTATAGTAGAGTTAGCAACTACTGCAGAGGTAACCTCAGGATCAGACTCGACGAGAGCTGTTACTCCAGCGGGGCTAAACGCAGGCTATCAAGGCACTACAAGTATTGTAGCTGTTGGTAGTATAACAACAGGTGTGTGGAGAGGTACTGCTATAGACCAGGCTTATCTAGTTGGACAAAGCGGTACAAATACTGGCGATCAAACTAGTGTAAGTGGTAACGCTGGTACAGCAACAGCACTAGAAACAGCAAGAAATATTGCAGGTGTAGCTTTTGATGGTACAGGAGATATTTCATTAAACAATAATGCTATAACTAATGGAGCAGGTTACACAACCAATGCAGGTGACATAACCAAGATTACAATTAGTGATGGTAGCTCTACTACAGATATAGCATCTGGAGATGCAACAGTACAGTTTTTAACTGGCGAAGGTATAGATGTTGCTATAAACTCTCTTAGTGGAACTGTAAAACAAGTTACATACTCAGCCGAGGATGCTAGCACGTCTAATAAAGGTGTAGCTAGTTTTAGCTCTGATAATTTTGCAGCATCGTCAGGTGCTATTAGCATAAAGTCGGGCGGTGTTGATTTAACAGACGAAGTAACTGGTGCTCTGCCTGTGGGAAATGGAGGCACAGGCGCGACAACTTTAACATCAAACTCTATATTAACAGGTAACGGTACATCTGCGGTTCAAGCTGAATCAACGCTGTCTTATGATAGTGAAATACTTGATATTGGAGCTGATGATAATAGCGCTGCTCAGATAAGAAGATTGAGGCACACTGACGATGAGGGTGGGGACTTTTATATAAGAAGTGGCGATGCCACTGGTACAAACAAAGCCGGTGGAGATTTACAGATATTTGGTGGTAGAGCAACTGGTAACGCTGCTGGTGGAGCGGTAATAATACAAGCTGGAGAAACTAATGCTAGTAGTGGAACTGCTCTTAGAGGAACAAACGTAGTAGCTAGCTTTAGAACTGATGGGGATACTATTCTACAAGGTAATCTTATATTTGAAGGATCAGTACCAGATGCACACGAAACAACTTTTAGTATTACAAATCCAACAGCTGATAGAACAATAACGGTTCCTGACGCTGATGTAGATTTAACAAAAGTAAGATCTGCCTCGGCTACATTAGATGGTGTTGTTGAATTAGCTACAACAGCAGAGGCTGACACAGGAACTGATACAGCTAGGGCGGTAACACCTGCAGGTTTAAAGTCTCACGTTGATGCTAGATTTGCTTATCAATACATAAGCTTTACAGGTAGTGCAACAGTACCTTCAGATGGAGACTGGATGACAGTTTCTGCTAATGGTATATCTAACCACACATGGAATACAAATCTAGGTTCTGGTGGCACAACAGTGGGCAGTTCAACAGTTACAATACCTACCACTACTATTTGTCAAGGTATTATTGTACCTTACGATTGTACCCTAGTAGGTTATACTAGTTTGATAAGAAGTGTTGGTAATCATCAATCTAAGGTTGGGTTAGCTGTTGGTGTGCCAACGTATAACGATTTTGCTACATATGATTGTACATTGGTAGCTTACAATGCTGCAGATACTAGCGCTGGACCTGATAGCAACTATAGTCAAAGACCTGTTAGAGCAGATTACTTATCAGCTAACCGCTCTATGTCAGCAGGGCATGTGATATTTCCTTTGATTGGTAGTGTAGCAAGTAACTCAAGAACCGTGCAGTGGAACTGTACTTTAGTTCTTAAAACATTATTACCGTAATGGCAGATATAAAAACAATGACACAAGAGTTGACGGAAATGTCAGCAGATATAGAAGAAGCAATGCTTAGTGGAGATTACACTGAGGTTGTAACTATAATAAAAAAGATGGTAGAAAAGCTAGACGAATTAGTAGAAGCACAAAACGCAGAATGAATTACGTATATAAAAATATAACAACTACAGTTCCACAGATTCTTATTAAAAAAGATGACGGGGGAGTTACTACTATACACAAGTGTCAGATTGCTAATGTAGATAGTTCAGACTCAACTGTAAATCTATATATAGAAGGTTTTAATGAAGATAAAACTATTAAAGTTCATGGTAGTAAAGATAATGGTAATTATAATTCAACTACAGATGACTATGTAAATAAGGAAAGTCAAAATATATACTATCAGATAAAGAGTGTAGTAATACCTACAGGATCTACGTTAGTATTATTTACAGATCATCCATGCAGCCATAGTAGTGGGTTTCAGTTTGTTATAGAAGCAACACATAGAGTAGATGTAATTTTAGATTATGAAAAAAATATTACAATACAGAGAGTAGTAAATAGAACAACTAATCAATATTAATATGATACAAAAAGTAATGGGCGGCCTGTTTGGCAAGGTACTAGACAACGCTGAAGGAATATTAGATAAAGTAATTACAACTGATAAGGAAAGAGATCAGGCTAAATTAGAACTGCAAAAGATATTACTAGAAGCAGAGCGTGAAGCTTTTGCTAAAGAAGTAGAGGACAGAAAGTCTGCAAGAGACTTATATAAAGATGATGCTATCATTCAAAAAGTGTTAGCAACTTTGTTCACTGTAGCGTACTTTGGTATTAGTTTTGTGATGTTTAATCACTTTGTTCTAGGAGATATAAACCTAGGAGAGTTTGAAATTAGCTTTATTTCTACTATCTTTGGGGCAATGTCGGCAAAAGTTAACACAATTGTTGATTTCTTTTTTGGCGGCAGTTCAAAGAAAAACAGTAAAGAAGACTAATAACCAAAACCAATATTATGACTAAAGATGAAGTTAAAGCTTTTCTAAGAGAGAAGCCTGGCTACCTAAAAGAAGGTGCGGCTAGATTATCAGAGAAGCTAAATTGCAGTGTAGAAACATGCAAACATGCATTAACAGAAGCGCGAATAGATGCAAAAGGATCTGACTTTGATCTGGATAACGTAAGTACTTCAGAGATAAGTGAGTTCAAACAGTTCTTAAAAGATAATGAGATAGAAGAAACAGATGTCAAGTCTGTGAAGTTTTGGCAAAATATGCAAGGGGACCACAGGTTCTCTGTCGTAGTCAAAGGAGAAGACGATCTAATGAAGAAAGCAAAAGAAGAAATGGTTGCACTTCTAGAGTCTTACAGCCCGAAGGTTGAAAAGGATTACGACGCCGTTCAAGACCCAGTAGTATATGAAATTTCCTTACCAGATATACACTATGGTAAGTACACTGGACAGACACTTGACCAAGCTGAGGAAGAGTATATGAATACTGTAAAGGATTTGTTGTCTAAGGCGCAAGGCTTAGATGTAGAACGAATTCTATTACCGATAGGTAATGATGGTATGAACTCTGAGGGATATTCCCGTGCTACCACTAAAGGTACACCTCAGCAAGATTCAGCAGAATGGCAAGAGACATTCGTAGGGTATTGTAATCTTATGGTAAGAGCAATACACTACCTAGCCAAGTCTGCACCAGTAGATGTGGTTGTTGTACAAGGTAACCATGACTATGAAAGAATGTTTTATGCAGGTGAATACCTGAGAGCATTCTTTAAAAATGATGATAGAGTTGATGTTGATAATAACTTTGACTCTAGGAAATATTATAAATACGGAGTTAACTTAATTATGTTTACACACGGAGATAAAGAGAAACCAGCTGAGATGCCACTTATAATGGCAACTGAACAGCCTATGCTATTTGCACAGACTAAGTTTAGAGAGGTTCACTGTGGACATAAACATAAAGAACAAGTTAATGAATATAGAGGAGTAAAGGTAAGATTTATTCCATCTATCTGTGGCAACGACGCTTGGCATAAGATGATGGGTTATGAAGCCAAGAGAACAGGCCAAGCACATATATGGAGTAAAGAACGCGGATACGAAGGTTATTTACAAACGAACATATAACAGATGACATTAAATGAGATTGCATATAATATTTTAAATTTAGTTAGAGGAGGTAGATCTAGCAATAATGAGCATATATCTACTAGTCAGATTAAGTTTAATGTAAAGTACTACAGAGCTATGCTTATACGTAGAGACTTTGCTAGAAACGGTATAATCACTAGACACCTAGAACAAGATCTAGGATGTTTAGAATTAATAAAAGTTGACGCTTCTAAATGTTGCAATCTTCCTACTGAGTGTGCTGTCTATAGAACTGTTAAAAAGGTACCAAGAACTGTTAGATTTAATTTTAGTGATGCAATTACACACGTTGGAGATGTTAGTGGTACAGGCACTATTCCTATTGTAGATTCAAATGCAGTACAATGGTTGCCTTACGATAAGTATACTAAGAACAAAATGAAAGCATATATGATTGAAGATTATATCTACATCTATAATGCAGACGGTTTGAAGTTTATAAACATTAGAGGCATCTTTGAAGACCCTGAAGATGTTGCTTTATTTGATTGTGATGGATCTGATTGTTATAATGACGATATGGATTTTCCTATTCCTATGGATATGTTACAAACCATCACACAAGGCATTATGAGTGGTGAGCTTATGATGCTTGCATCGTCAGTAAATGACACAACTAATGACACGTTGCAGGATCAGGGCAGACCTGCAGCACCTAAACAATAACTATAATTATAAATATTTTTAAAATGAGAAAGAAAATGATGTACGGAGGATCTAAGAAAAAGATGATGATGTACGGTGGTAAAAAGAAAATGATGAAGGCTGGCGGAGCTAAGCCTGATTATCTTGATATGGATAAAGACGGCAATAAGAAAGAGCCTATGAAAAATGCTGTAAAGGATAAGAAGCAGGCCAAAGGTAAGAAGAAACCATTTGTAAAACAGCCGGCTATTGGAGTAGATAATAAGCCTAAGTTATTGGCTAAAAAAGGTGGACTAATGAAGGACCTTAAGAAGCAGCAAAAGGAAGATAGAAAGGAAATGCGTTCAGGTCAGAAGGAAGCTAGAAAAGAGCAGAGAGGTCAGAATAAAAGAGAGCGTGTGGCAAAAGGTCTTAATAAAAGAGCAGATAGAAAAATGAAAGCTGCTTCTAGAAAACGACTAGCTGGTGATCAAGCTACTGCTCAAGGTAAGTTAAAGAAGGCTGCTAGAAAACAAAGAAAAGCTACTAAAAAAGGTGTACAAGGCGCAGCAGCAAGACTATCCGCAGCTATGTACAAGACTGGTGGATTTTTAGAAATGCCTGTATTTGATTTAGACAGAGATTAGTGCAGCACACGATTTCTCATATATACAATGACTATGTAGAAACTGACAGCAGTGTATCTAAACAAGCCTTTGTTGATATATGCAGTGAGTTTAACATGATGATTATAGATTACATTCTAGATGGTAAAGAGTTTAATATGGGTTATAACCTATCAACTCTTTCCATCGTAAGAATGGAGAGAGATCCAAGAAACCCTGGCATAGATTGGGGTGAATCAAATAAGTATAAAGCTGAGTTGCTGGCAAATGGTGATGAGCTTTTTGATAAGGACACTGGAGACGGTGTCAAATGGCACATATACTACACGGACAGTGAGTATCTTAAATACTACTGGCGTAAGGGTAAGTGCAAAGTAAAGAACAAAACAGTTTACAGATTTGATGCTACACGAGGAGTGAAGGGTAACAAAGGTAAACTGAAGGAGTTAGACGAACTAGATTATTTAAAATTTAAAAAGAATTAGAGATGCCAAAAGACGCGTGTTATCATAAAGTTGTAGCCCGTTACGGTCCTAAGACGTCTGCATACAGAAGTGGTGCAATGGCTAAGTGTCGTAAGGTTGGAGCTGCTAACTGGGGAAATAGTAAAAAGAAAAAGCATGGTGGAATAGCTAATAGTATTCTATCTGATACTTACGGAAGTAGCCGTACTCTTAAAAAGAAGAAGTAATGGCTGTAAGAAAGACTGCTGCAGGCGCTAGATTAAAGCGTTGGTTTAAAGAGAAGTGGACAACACCTAGTGGTAAGAAGGATTACTCTAAAGGTGAAAATACATTTAGACCTACTAGACGTATATCTAAGGATACACCATCTACATGGTCTGAATTGTCAAAATCTGAGAAAGCAGCAGCGCAGAAAGAGAAGAATACTAAAGGTAGAGTTAGTAGATATAAAAAGAAAAAGAAAGTTAAACGTGCAAAGGGTGGTGGATTTATATTACCTGGACCAGCAAGAATATGATTATGGCAAAGACAGCGGCATGGACAAGAAAAGCAGGCAAGAACCCTAGCGGCGGATTAAACGCTGCAGGTAGAGCTTCTTACAATAGATCAACAGGAGGTAACTTGAAAGCTCCTAGTAAGAAGAAGGGAAACAAAAGACGTTCTAGCTTCTGTAGTAGAATGTGCGGTATGAAATCTAAGCGTACAGGAGCTAAAGGTCAAAGAGATCCTAATTCAAGAATTAATAAATCGCTACGTGCATGGAACTGTGGTAGCTGTAGTAACTGGAGATAAACATGGCAGTATATAAGAACATATCAAGTAAGATGATTATTAGAAAGGTTTTCAGAGATTTGAAGCCTACTGGGGATGAATGGATAGATGATGCAATAGAGTGGATGGGAGAAGCTTTAGAGCATATAGGTGCAGCTTCACAGCTGTGTCAGAAGCAGTGTGTTCTTACTATTGAAGATCACAAAGCATGTTTACCAGGCGACTTGTATTTTATAAATCAAGTAGCTATCAGTACAAGTTCTACTCCTGAAGCAAGTGAGGAGTTAGATGTATTGACAGAGCAGGTTCGTAAACTACGAGCTGAAATAGCAGAATATAATAGCACTCTTGAGGATGATGTTGCAAATAGTAGCAGTATTACCAATGCAGACTTGAATGTATATGACACACAATATAAAGCTAACGTAGCAGAACTAAGAGAACTAATCAGTAGGATAACCGTTTTAGAGGGGATATTTTTTAATACTGATAATGGAGGTGTGGGCCTACAGCCTTTGAGCTATAGTGCTAGCACCTTCCATAAATCTATGCACTGTGACGATTGCGTAAATGAATACTCAAACCACATATCTAGTTATATAGTGGATTGTGATTATATAAAAACATCTTTTGCTTCTGGTAAAGTTTGTATAAGCTATACAGCATTTCCAATAGATGATGATTGTTTTCCAATGGTGCCAGATGACATAAGTTATAAAGAAGCTATGTTCTGGTATATATACAAACAAATGTTATTAGGTGGATACGACAAGCCTAACAATAAGATAGATTATAACTTTGCAGATCAGAAATGGCAGTACTATTGTACTCAAGCTAGAAATGCAGCTAACTACCCAGACATAGAAAAATACGAGTCTTATATGAATCAATGGGTTAGACTTGTACCAGATATTAATAGGCACGCATGTTTCTTTGAAGAATTAAATGAAAGAGAAACTTTATATAGAGGTTAATGGCTAAGTATATAAAAGGATTAAATAAAGACACAGCTCCAGTAGATCAGCCAGAAGGATCATACAGATATGCTAAGAATATGCTATCTAATGAAACTGCTGGTGCATTATCTAATGAGCCTGGTAACATAAGTGTTAACTCAGCTATAGCAAATGGACATAAAGTTATAGGTAGTATTGAAGTTACAGATGATACTGTAGTTCTATTTACTACAGATAATAGTGATGTTCATCACATATATATCTATGCTGCTAGTACAGATTCTGTAAATCTTGTATTAAGAACTGAGCCTGTAATTAACCCTGCTCACCCAATAAATGCTGGGGGTAGTGATGCAGACTTTGATTTAAAATTTAGTTGGGATTACCCTATAGAAGGAACATATAAGTTTGATCCAGATAACAATCTTATAGTATACTGGACAGATAATAATAATCCTCCTAGATCACTAAATATTACAAGACAAATAAACGAAAGCACTACCGCTAGAATATATGGTGTAAATCCTTTTACATCTCCTAACAAAAATTACATAGACAGACTTAACTTATTTCCACACGCAGGTCCAGTTCCTAGAATAGCATTTGATAGAATTGCAAACGGAGGCGCACTAAAGTCAGGAGTATACTATTTGTTTTTAGCCTATGTAGATCAAAACTTTACACAAACTAACTATGTATCTTACTCTCTAGGTGTTCCTATTGTAGAAGACGATGAGAGTGTAGCCCCAATAGAAAGATATGATGGGTGTGAGCCAGATACACAGACTGGTAAATCTATTGTGTGGGAAGCTAGTAACCTTAATACAGACTATGAATTTTTAAGACCTATTGTAGTTTATAGAAGTAAAGATGCAGAATTTGCATTTAGACTAAATGATATAGATATAAGTTCTAATTCTACTACTGTAATATTTTCAGGGCTAGAAGGTTACGGGTCTTCTTCAGTAGAAGAAGCTATTATAGATACAGTAGCCTACGATACAGCAAAAACACTAACACAGCTAGATAGTATATTATACCTAGGTAATTTGTCTGGAACAAAAGATGTGGGATACCAACCGTATGCAAACTTTATAAAAGTATCATCAGTAGTATCTCCACCTTTAAATCCGTTTGATCCTTATGAATTAACCATAGACAACCTAGACTATGGGTATTTAAATACAAAACCTTACACACAGGTATTATCAGGTATAACAAAGCAGGGAGGATTTAGAGATATAGACAGAATATCTTCTACTAGAAACGCCCCTGCAAGTAATCCTGGACAAGTACACAATAGAAAAGGGTACACAAGAGATGAGGTATATGCTTTTTACATAGCGTTTATACTTAATGATGGTAGCATGTCTTATGCATACCACATACCTGGTAGAACTCCAATTACAGTTGCAGATGGGTCTCAAATTAGAAAGGTAGGAACTAATAATCCTATAACAGGATCTATTTCTGAAGACGACGTTCTTGAAGATCAGGACCTTATAGACCTAACACAGAGTCAAGGTCAAATGTTTCACTTCTATGACTTTTCTATATTTGGTGCTGGAGTAGCTCGTAATATGAATTTTTGGCAAAACAAAAACGAGTTCTACCCAAACACAGATGACTACTTAATGATTAATGCTAATGATCCTGCAAATACAGTAGAGGATTTAAGAGGTAGCAATGTTAGGCATCATCATATGCCATGTAATACTAATAGTAATAGAAGAACTATAGAAGGAAGTGATAGTACAATTACTCCAGCAACAGATACAACTACCTCAGTATACTATTTTTATTTTGACGGGTTTAGTACTAATCATGATGACGATGCTCAACAAGAGCTAGATAGTATACTTATAGATACAAATGATACATCTGCAAATACTAGTGCTATAGATCAGACTGCGGGTTTTGGCAATGACTGGGAAAATGGTAGTGATCAGCTTCAAGATTCACTTGGTTCTATTAGTAACTGGCAGTATCAACTTCCTGAAGGCGGAGAACAAGGATGGTTTTTATGGGACACTAATTCTAACAGTGGTGGAACTACTGCAACTATTAGTAGTGTTACCACTGACTCTAATGGTATTACAGATATAGATATAAATCAGACTGCTAGTGGCGGAGGAATTTTTACCGGAGGCCTTTTTGGTACAATAGACCAAATAAACCAATCACCTAACAGTGTAGTTGGTTATTTTGTTTGGGAATCAACAGTTGATGCTATAAGCGCAAACGGATCAATTTCAGACAGAGTACGAGCTTTAGGTGTAGAGTTTGAAGATATAAAAATACCACAGAGTATAGCAGATAAAGTACAAGGATTTAGGATATATTATGCAGAGCGTAAGCATTCTAACAGAAGAATATTAGGTCAGGATGTAATAAAAAATACTAGTAATATAAATGATATAGATGTTAGTGCATGTGAAGGTGATCCTGGTAATGGAGGAAGTGAAGATTTTATACTGTCTCCTGGAGTTCTTTTTAGAGGCTCTATAAACACAGCTACTTTCCACGATTTTTATCTGTTAAATAATAGAAACAGTTTAGTACCTGCTACACATACTAGTGAAGAGTATAGAGTAAGAATGTTTTCTTTACTAGGACCGGGTAATTCTTATAATGATTTTCAAAGCTATCAAAGTGCTGGAGATGATTGTATAATGCAAGACTCTTATGTAACAGCACATCTTGGTAGTCAGTTTATAGCGTACACAACTAACAATACACCTTTTTATCATTTCCCAATAAGAGAAAAATGTAAAACATACTTGAATGGTGATTCTATATATGATGGTAGAGGTATTGGATTTGGTAAAAGAATTTTTAATGTTGGAGGAGAAAGCTCTATACTTCTAGCTTATAACCCTGATAGAATGCCTGTGCAGAGAGCATTTAGTCATCCTGGAGATGGAACAGCTGCTACGCCGTGGCATCAAGTTCCTTCATCAAATGATCCTTTTTCATACGAAGTTCCTTCAACACAGGTAGAGCTTAAACTGCATAATTTACATGCATTTAAAACTGACATGTATTTATCTTATGATACTCAGGAATTAATATGGACAGGGTTTGAGGTATTAGGAGATGAGTTAGATAACTATACGGTTGAATCTGATAATACATCTACTGTTGGAGCTACACATAGAACTGGTAGTGTATTTGGAGGAGATACTTTTATATGTAGACACGGGTATCGTATTACACATAGACCTGCATATAATGGTCCTTTTCCTAGAGATCATAAATCTTTATTATATGTAATAGCTGAGTCTACAGATAATATAAACTTTAGGCATGAGCTTACCAATGAAAGTTCATACTTTCCAGGATCTCCTGCAAAACGAATGTTAGATTTAAAAGCTGAGATAGATCTTACTAAGAAAGATAATATGAAATATGATGAATCATTCTCTTTGGGCATTGCAGATATAAAGCCTGCTATACCATACCCATTAAGAGAGTCTGATCCTAGCATATTTAAAACAAGAGTACAAAGATCTGCAAAAGCTGACAACTCAAGTCTTATAGATAACTATCGTGTACACTTAGCATTACAATTCAAAGACTTACCACGTAACAGAGGTGATTTATGGAAGCTTATAAGTCTTAATAACTTACTATACTTACATACAACAGATAGTTTATTTAGAACTAAGGGTAAACAATCACTACAAATGTCAGATGGTACAGAGTCTTTTGTAGGTAGTGGTGATATATTTACACAAGACCCGGATGAGGTTATACAAACAAAGTTTGGTTATGGAGGTACACAATCACAGTGGGTATGTATGGTGACTAAACACGGATACTTTACTATGGACTATAGAAATCGTAGAGTGTTTATGTTTAAAGATCAGCTGTATGACATAGGCAAGACCGGGTTAGAGTCATGGTTTCAAGATAATATTCCATTTGCATTAGAGCAATACGGTTTAGATACTAGTTACTTTGATAATCCTATTATTGGTATAGGTTTTCATGCAATGTATGATGAGAGATATGACAGGGTAATACTAACTAAGAGAGATTTAAAACCTACTAAAACTTTTATAAATCAATATAATTTAGGTAATATTATATATGATTCTAGTATCCATAGATTTAGACAAGGTGGTCTTATAATAAAATTTGATAATTTTACATTCTTTGAGAACTCAGGTTGGACTGTATCATATGATGTAGAACTAAATGTGTGGGTATCATTCCACGATTATGTGCCTTACAAATATACTAGATCTGCAGACGAGTTAGCTTCATTTACTGAAGGGTCTACAGGTATATGGGTACATAATGATGAGCTTAACAGAGGAAAGTTTTATGGTACAGACTATGCATCAGAGTTTGAGTTTATATATAACTCAGGTAAAAACTTAGATAAGACTTTTTATAGCTTTGAGTACATGATAGATGTATATAATACTAATAATGTTTTGATACATGATCAAGGCTTTAGTAGTTTCTATGTTTATGATACTCATCAAATATCTGGAGAACTAGATATAGAGTATATGATAAACACTAGACGCATAGGTAATGCATGGAAAATAAATAAGTTTAGGGATATGGCAGCCTTGGTAAACACACCAGTAGCCGCAGGAGCAGGATCTAACTTTGGCGTACCAGGTGCAAGTGTTGCGGGTACAAATATAACAAGTAGTTTAACTTCTGGAACCATTTCACCCATGTTTAACATAGACGGCATGAGCGAAACTGTAAACAATGCTTTTATAGATGCAGGAAAAGTGTGGAACAATCAACGTAAGTTCTCAGATAAATGGATAGGAATTCGCTTAAAATACGACAATATTACAAAAAAATTAATAAATTTGTATTCCACCGAAGTGGCTGCAAAAAAATTCTATAGATAGTTATGGCAAAGAAAAATAATAATGGTGGTGGTAACGACACAATAAGAGTAAGCGCAGACGATCAAGCACTTGTTAGAAAGAAACTTCAGAATAGGTTTAATGGTAGAATACCAAAGAACGCAGTTCTTACTTATAATAAAACTACCAAGAAGTACACATATACAGTTCCTCCAAGCATTCCTAAAGTAGATCAAAAAAAGGAAGGCGGATACCCTAAGAGTGACAAGAATGATTTTATGAAGCGTATGGGTTATTACCAAGCAGGTGGCTTAGGAGCTGCACCTATGTATGGAGCTAATACCATGCCTGGTGCTCCAGAGACTGCGTCAATTACTTACACGGAAGCAGACCCTGCTAAACTAAAAGCATTGGAAGATGAGCTAAAAGAAGCTCAAGAGTCTACAAAGTATCAAGATGAAGCAGAAGCAGAAGTTCAAAAGCAAGCTTCTACTATTAGTGGTATAGAACAAGGATTATCACAAGGTGTAAAAGGTGCAGATAAACTTGGCCTATTTGACAAGATAAAACAAGCTGGTGCTGCTAAAGAGCTTGCTGCAAAAAAAGCTGCTGAAGAAGCAGCAAAGGCATTAGCTGCTAAAGAAGCCTCTAAAGTAGTAGCTACTCAGACTACACAGAAAGCCATAGAACAAGCAGCGCCTGGAGCATTTCAAAAGGTAGCACCTAAAGTAGTTACAGGTGTACAAACTGCAGGTATGAAAGCTGCACAAGAAGGAACTGCCCAGTTAGCACAGGCTACAACTAGCACTGCTGCCGGAGCAGGAGCAGGTATAGGTATGGGTGGCGTTGGAGCTATTGCATCACTTGCAGGTGAAGGTATTAAGATGGCATCTGATGATCAAGATGCTACTACAATGAATGTAGGAGAGACAACTGGTTCAGCTTTATCAGGTATTGGTACAGGTATTGGTGCAGCCATGACAACTGCAGCACTAATGGGATCAACACTAGGTCCTGTAGGTACGGCGGCCGGTGTTGTAGGTGGAGCTATATACGGTTTAGGTAAAGGACTTATACAAAGAGGTAAAGCTAGAAGAGAAGAAGGAAAAGCTGAAGATAAAAAGAAGAGAGAGTTAGGAAGAATAGGAGCAAAAAGACGAACAGAGGAAATGAAGTCTAAAGAGTACTCAGGCTTTGACTTTGGTACTGATGTAGCCAAGTACGGTGGTTACTATCAAATGGGTGGTGTACAGCTACCGGGCGGTAGCATGAATCCTATACCAGGATCTGATGCTGTAGAGTTTAAAGGGCAATCACACGATGAGGGTGGTATCATGGTAGATCCTATGACTGAAGTAGAAGGTGGAGAGACTATGGATCAAGTTACTATAGCTAAGAAGGGCGGTAAAAGAGACTACTTCTTCTCACAACACTTAAAGATGGGAGGTAAGTCATTTGCACAGAGACATAAAGAGATACTAAAGAATGGTGGAAGTCAAAGAGATGTTGATGCTCTAGCCAAGCTACAAGAAGATAAAGCAGGTAGAGATCCTAATGCTGTAAAACTAGGAGCAGGTGGATACAATATGTATGATAAGGGAGGAGAGTTTATGGACTTTACACAAACCTCATATAATACTGTAGACAGTCCTGTGTCCTGGGATGATGAAACACAAAGTTTTATGACTGATGAAGCTCGTAGACAAAGAGAAGAGCATTTTAATATGATAAATCAGGGGTATATATGGGATGCTGAAAATGGTGTGTATGTAAAACCTGAAGAGGAAAAGAAAGAGGAAAAGAAGTCTACTACTACTAACACTAATAAAAGAAAAGAAGAGACTATAGAGTATATTGAGCCTAAGACAATTGATAAGATAGATCTTCCAGAGTCTGAGATTAAGTTAATACCGGCTGTGTTGCCTGATGACTTGAAAGATGATGATAATCAAAAGAAAAAGAAGAGAGTATTACCTAGGGGTGAGTACCTTAAAGATCAGTTTAAGAAAGGTTTAAAGAACAGTGATCTACTTACAAGTGCAGCACAGATAGGTCAGCTTATACCTGCAGCCGCAGCATTTGCTACTAAGCCTAAGTACATGTCTGAACCTGGAAAGGTTAATAACATAAGAGCTGAAAGATTAGATAGAGTAAGTTATAACACAGAGCGTGCTCAGAATGCAGCTGACGCTAGGGCTATGAACAGATTTATTGAGACTAGTGGTATTGGACCAGCTGGTATCATTGCTAAGATGGCAGCTTATGGACGTAAGCAGACTGGCGATTTAAAGATTGCTGCACAAGAATCTAGAGTAAACACTGAGATTGGTAATCAAGAAGCTCAAATAGCTATGCAAACTAAGATGGCTAACCAGCAAGCTAGATTAAACAACATAAAGAATGCTATGTATACTGATGAGTTTAACAGATCTGCTGATGCTGCAGTAGAAGATAGAAAGTTGATGGCGTTAGACAATGCGTTTAAATCTATGGCTACTATGAATACTGATAGGCTTAAGTATGATGCTCAAGAAAGATTAGCACGAGCTATCTCTGGAGGCACGGGTGTATATACAAGAGAGCAGATTGGAAAGATGGTACAAGATAGTCTTGGTCTAGATCCGAGCAGTGCAGAGTATAAGAAGGCAGTTCAGGATTACTACATGCAAATGCTTAAGAATCAGCAAGAGCAACAAAGCGCTATGTACGGCGGAGTTAAAAAATATATTTAATTATGGCAAACAAGTATAGTAAATATAGTCTTACACCTTATGTATCTCAATACGTAGACCCACAAAGTGTACAAGTAAATCAATTACTAAGACAGCGTTATGATAATAACAAGCAGAAGCATGACTTAGTAGAGAGAAGCTTAGCTGGCGTTCAAGTGGGTGGTGGCGATCAGTATATAAAGGATAATGCTATAGCTGATATAAATGATAAGATGGCAAACACAGTTATGGTAGGAGACTACGAAAACTCTGGTGCTATTGTAGATGGTATTGCTCAAGACTTTGCTATGAATGAAGGACTTAAGCTAGCGTCACAATCTTATGCAAATAGACAGGCAGAGATAAAAGCTGCTCGTGAGATAGAGATGAAGACTGGTAGAAAAGTGCTAGACTTCAACGTGGTTAGAGATGAAGAGACTGGAGAAATAATTGGGCATGCTTTTGATGCACACAAATCTTTTTATCAAAATGAAGATGGTTCTATGACTCGTAATATATACCACGGTGGTACAGAGTTAATGATGGACTATGATGCTAAGAAGCAACAGATGCTACAAGGCATTGCTAAGTCTGGATCAGAACTAGGTCCTAGTGATATTTTAGGACTGCTAGAAAGATGGACGGGTGTTAGTGGTGCTAAAGCTGATAGAATAGCTGAAGGTTTACTAGAAGAATACATATCAACATCAGAAGGACAACAAGAACTAAAAAAGCTTACACAGCTTGACGGGCTAAGTCAAGAAGAAGCATACAACAGTATAGTACAAAGCATGAGAGATGTAGCTGAGAAGCAGGTAGGTATGGTTCCTTCTTATATGCAGGCTCCAGAGCAAAGCGGTGCATCAGGGTTTGGAGATCTTAGTAATGTAATGGTACTACCAGGTAACAGTGCTATTGATGCAGGTATGGGCACATTCGAGCAAGTGGAAAAGGATTATGCTGCAGCGTTAAATGCAATGCGAGATGCAAAAACTAATGAAGAGAAAAGAGATGCTCAGATACAGCTAGCTAACATAACTAATAAGCGTACCAACATGTTCGCTAACTCTATGAAGAGTGCAGGTAAAGATGCAAAAAATGCTTACAAGCTAATGCAAGGTTTATTTAAGGGTGACAACTCTAAGTATCAGGTTATAGAACCACTGCTTATGGAGTTGGTTGCAGATCAATCATTCTTTGGCACTGATAGAGCTTTTGGTGGAGACGTTAAGAGATCTATTTATACTGCAGATAACACTCTATTTACTCGTACTAGCTTTAGAAATGTAAGATCTCCAATGCTAGGGCGTAAAGGTGAGCTTAAGAATTTAATGCTTCAACTAGGAAAAGGTATTAATGATATTAATGACATGTTTGGCACTAACTACACTCAGGATGATTTAGCTAATATTGAAAAGATTGCTGAACAATATTATACTATACATAAAGATAAAGGCGGGGATGAGTTATATGAGCATCATACTAATACAGCTTCAATTAAAACTTCAGATAGAATAGCTTTTGCACCTGAAGGTTCTTCAGAACTTAATAAAGTAAATAATGTGATGAGAGGCCAACTATCTATGAATGACTTTAGCTTTTTGAGAGCAGATGGTACTTTTGCTAGCACAAACGATATGGAAGAAATAATAGAAAGCGTTGGAACAGAAGGCGGTGCAACATTTGCAGGACTTACTATGCCCGATATGTTTACAGGCACGCAGGCAACTTTAACATTAAACTATAAAGGTAAATTCTACACAGTGGAACCTAAAAATGTTAGTGAAGGTGCAAAACATCATGATCTTATGTCTAGCATTGCAGAGAGTTTAGGAATTTCACAGCAGTTTGAAAGTAATGAAGGGGACTATGATGCTTTAATTCATGGTGAAATGACGTTTGCTGACTTTAATAATAAAAAACAACAGCAGCAACTAGCTCCACTAGTTCGAGCAGGATTTGATATGAGCACTATTATGCAAATGGTACAAGATCCTATGGCGTTTGATCATAAAAAACTTCCATCAAAACAACAAGCTTTAGCTGCCTACACGTTAACTAATTTAATTAACATAGAAAATAATTTACTAAATTTGATTGGAACTCAAATGGGTATAAGCAGTTTAAGTGAGCTTAGAGAAATAGAGAGTAATCAAGATCATCCAAAACACAATCAGTATAAGGCTATAGAAAAAAGTTACTTTAGCACAACATACGATCCAAAACTATTAGGACTATAACATGGGTATACTAAAAAATTTAATGGAGTTTAAATCTGAGATAGATAAAGATACAGGTTTAGAAGAGGGGTTAACAAAAGCAAAAGAGGCTGAGACTTCGTTGGACGTAGATCCAGTTGAAGGTCAAAGCTTTATGGGTCTTACTCGTAGAACATCTGCAGATCAAAAGTTATTTGAAGATGCTTCAGAGGGAGCTGCAAAGCTATATGAAACTCCAGACTTTCTAAGAGCCCCAATTAATATTGAGAATGATGACCTTACAGATCTAGCTGCGTATGGTCAAAGCAATGCTACAGAGTGGGGTAACGCTGTAGGTAAACTAGCTGGTAAAACTGCTACAGCTACAGTTGGTGGTATAGGAACTATATTTACAAGTTTGCATGGTTTGGGTAAGTATGCAATGACAGACGCTGATGCAGCAGACTCTTTTAAGTCTGTATTTGATAATGAGTTTACACGTGGTCTTGATGATATAAACGAAGCCTTAGACTACAACTTACCTAACTATATAGCAAAAGAAGAAAGAGACTTAGGGTTTTTTAAAAGCTTAGGTACAGGGAACTTCTGGGCAAATGATTTTACTAATGGGCTATCTTTTATAGCAGGTGCTATCCTAACAGAGGCGGCTTTGACAGCTACTACCGCTGCAAGTTTTGGTGGCGCAGCTCCTGCACAAGCTGTAGCAACTGCAAGCTTGCTATCAAAAGCAAAAAAGATATTTAAAATTGCAGGTAAAACTGCAAAGACAACTGATAAGATGGGTGATGCTGCCAGGCTAACTCGTGGAGGGCTATCAGCTATGCAAAAAGCTAGGAGTGCATCCAAGGTAATGAGACAGCTTGTTACAGGTGCTGGGTATGAGGCAGGTGTAGAAGCAAGACATCACTTAGACAGTGTAGTAAAAGACGGTGTAGAGGACTTTGTTTCTAAGAATGGAAGACAGCCTACAGATGAAGAGCTAGCTTTTATAAAAGACCTAGCTACACAATCAGCTAACTCTGTATTTACAACTAACCTCGCTCTTGTAGGTGGTGGTAACATGCTACAGTTCCCAAAAATATTTGGACCTGGAGCACGTTCTATGTCTGGAAGCTTTGGAAAGATCATAAGAGATGCAGGGAAGCAAGTAGCAGCTCCTTATAGAGCAGCATATAGATCTATGGGTAAAGGTAAGTACGTTAGTGCTGCATACCACGCTCTTAAGAATCCATTCTACGAAGGTTTTGTAGAAGAAGGTGGACAGTCATGGTTAAGTAATGCAGGTAGGCACGCATCAGCTGAGTACTATTCTAAAAAGGATAGACCTCATGGTGTTAACGCAGCATTAGACTTGATAAGATCTTTGGATGATACATTCATAGAAACGTACGGAGCTAAAGATACACAGAAAGAAATAGGTTTAGGGTTCTTGCTAGGTGCCATGGGTATACCTACATATGCTAAGTCTCAAACTACTGGTAAAAGACAGTTTGAAATACAAGGGGGTATCGTAGGTGCCATCAGAGAGCAGAAGGATAAGAGAAGACGTACAGATAGATTAGTAGATTATCTAAATAAAAACCCTAATGCGGCTGCTACTATAAAGAACATGCAGACTAACTTCGAGAACTTCTCTAAAGCTACAAACTTACAGCAGGAGATGGATGCGGCGTTAGCAGAACAAAACATGTTTGCATATAAAAATGCAGAGAATGATCAGATGTATAGCTATGTAGATTCTAGAATACAGGCTGGATTGTTTGAGCATGTAATGGAAGACTTTGAGGCTGTTAGAGAATCTAGTAATGAACAGTTTGCAAGAGATATGGGCTACGATACCTCTACTATGACTGATCAAGAACTTACTGATAGAAAGAATAAAGTAGTAGATTCTGCAATAGAAAAGGCTAAGAAGATAAAGAAGGCCCATGATCAGATAAACAATAACCCAAAGTTTGCGCAGTATTCAAAAGAGGTAAGAGACATGCTAACACATGCAGTAGCTGTAGCAGACAATGTAGATTTAAGAGAAGCTGATTTACAAAAAAGAGTAAACGAGCTAGCTGGTACTACTATAGATTTTGATGCTGCATATAGTCAAAAGGCTCCTACAGTCAATAGGGAGTTACAACAGATAGAGGATGTGCTTAGAAAGGATGATACATTAGAAGACAGTAGTCCTGACAAACTATCACCAGAAGCTAGAGCGGAGTTAGAAGTTGCAAGAGATGCCCTGCAACAAAGTGCTTTAAATGGTTTTGGTCAGAACACTCGTGAGGATGCTGACATTATGAATCAGTTTATAAATAATAATCCTAACGAAGCTGCTAAAACAGAATCTCAAGAAGAGATGCTTTCCACACTTAGAGATCTTAGAATGCTTAGAGCTAGACGTGAGCAGTTTATTGATTTATATAATAATCTGACTGACCCTGAAGGTCAGAGAGAGGCGTTCCAGCAGATTGAGTACTACATGGACGACTATAATAAGGAAGAAGCTGAGCGCCAGGCAGTAGCAACTCAGCAAGCTGTTAGAGAGAATGATAAAGTAAGGTTCTATAATGAAAACAGAGAGAACGAAGTTGGAATATTAGGCAAAGACGGTAAAGAAAAGTTCTATAGATTCTTAGATCCGACTACCTTATATAATGTAAAAGATGCTAATGACAAAATATCAATGGATGATATTATGTCAAATGGTGATTATAGACCTGGCGTATCTATACTAAATCAGAATGCAATAGAAAGACGTAAAGTAGCAGAGGCTATAGAAAGAATACAGAAAACTGATACCTCAAGACTAGTAGAGATACAGAAAGAAATAGAGGAACTAGATAAAAGACTGAACTATGGAGCTGAGGCTATGAGAGCCCAGCTTAAGAGATATGAAACTCGTCGTGATGAAAAAGGTAGGTTTGTAAGTATAAACCAACTAGAGAGTGATATGATGCTGGCAGAGTCCCTGTATCAAGAGCTTGGTGAAAAGAGAGATAAACTGCAAGAAGACGCGGAGCTTATAAAAGAGAATGCTAAGTTCCTAGATCAGATGTTGAAAGAGACTGAGTCTGCATTTATGCTTCCTATGGAAGATAGACTTGAGTTAGAAAAACAACTAAAAGAACAAGGCCTACAACAATTAGGAATATCAGGCACCACCTTACAGCCTGATGGTAGCGTTAAGCTGTCAACTAGAACTGAGTTAGATACAAATGCTCAAGGATCTATAAGTAGAACTGAGCAGGCTTTAGAAGAGTTGATGGATCAGATAGCTGTTCTTGAAGATAGTGCACAAAAAGCAAAGAATTATTATGATGTGCTGAAGGATATACTTATGGAAGACAGGTTCTTCAATGCATATACAAAATTCAAAGAAACATATCCAGGAGCAAATCCTCTAGATGCTGCTAAGTTTATAGAGTTTTCTAATGAACAAGCTGATCTAGCTAATCAATATCCTGAGTTTGCAGATCTATTGGTAAATAGACCAAAGATGTATTCTGAGTTCCAGGACTTGTATAAGAAAAGAGAAGATCAAAGGTTCTTGGAGGACGAGTTCTTTGCCACAGAAGAGAAGCTAGAAAAACTAGAAACAACATTGCGTGCCGCTAAGCAAAGAGAAGCAGCTATGATTGATGCCTTAGATAATAAATACAAAGGCATGGAGAAAGTACAGCGTAGTATTATATTTGGTACAAACTATAACGCCTTACAGAAGAAGCTCTCAGCTATAGTTATAGAAGAAGGTAGAGTATACGACCAGGTGATGGGCAGGGGTGTAATTGCGCCAGCTCCTAAATCTAATGAGGCTGTAACAATAGATGGTCCTAGTAGAACAGCTGACTTTATTTCTAATGAAGATAAGACACATACTAAACCTAATGCATTTGATATAGGATATGGTAAGACTGGTGGTATAGACGTAGAGAATAAGTTTGAGGATACCAGTGAGGAGAACATGTCTTTAGACCAAAGAAGATTCTTTAAGTTTGTTGACAGTATACTACCTACTGATATAAGAAATGATAAGTATGAACTTCGTGCATTCCACAGAGGAAATGTAGAAAGTGCAGGTTTAGAGCAGAAAGACATAGATGCATTAAACCAAGACGAATTCTTTACAGGTTCAGAAGCTACACCGGAAAACGCTGATATAGTACTGGCAGTTTACGACAAAGTAAATAAAAAATATGTTAGATCAGAGGATGGCGGACTTATATACACAAAACAACTATTGCCCAATGAAGATGGTAGTAAGTTTTCTGGTGTAAACGAAGACAACAAAGCTCAGTTTGATATTCTTACAGAGGCATATAAAGTTTCTAGAAAAAAGATTTTATTGTCTAGAGGGCCTGTGTCGTTTAGAATTTCAGGTAAAGGTAGAGGCACCGCTGTTATGCAGAAAGACGCAGATGGTAACTACGTAAAGGGTGCTGCTCTAGGTAGAATAACAAATGATGAAAAGAAACTTAAGAAAATAAAAGTTAATATAGCCACAGGTGTAACAGGTCCTGATGGGTTTACAACTATACAAGAAGGTGGTAATAAGTATAAGGTAGTTAGAGGTATGCCATATGCGGCGCACAAAGGCTACCCGGTACCACTAGAAACTAGAACACTTACTGATACAGAAATAGAAACTGCTGTACAAATACTTGCAGCATATGGTACAAAGCTACATTCAACTGATAAAGATGTTGCAGCTGCTGCCAACATTATAGAAGGCACTGATGTTCAAGTTCGTCCATACCTTAATAGTTTAATTGGATTTAACAGAAGAGCTACAGACAGTCCTAACTCTAAGTCATTTGAGATATATGCAGCAAGAGAAGGCGATGTAACATACCTAAACTTTGGCGGTAATAAGATAGATATAAGAAGTCTAGATCCAAACGCCCCAGCTGATGTAGTTAACAGCACTGACGCTGATGGGAATCCAATCAGTACAACTGTAGATATATATAACGAAGCAAACGTACAATTGTTAAAAGAGTTCTTAGCTACAAAGAATCACAACATAGATAAGAGCCTTTTAAACAAGCCTAATAAGCCATACACATCTGTAGTTGTAACACCTGAAGGTACACAACCTGGTGTTACATATGATAGCTACAATGACTATCTGTTCCTACAAAGAGAGGATGGCACCACACCTCCACTTACTACAGGTATAGTTCCAATGTCTAAAGATGTAAACAATACACAGATAAAGAGAACATACCTAAAGTATGACTATGGTCAATCTGTAGCTCAGCAGTCTCCTATTACTCCTGTAGCAAAAACAGATGCACCTACAGACCTTACTGAAGGAGCACAAGAAGACACCGGTCTTGATACTCCTGATATGGTAGTTGGACAAGACTACAATCTTACTGTTACCAAAGCGGATGGCTCACTTATAGGAACCTATGAGATAAGTAAAGGTAATGATAACAAGATAATTGTTAAGAGTGATGATGTTGACACTAATGTTGTAAAGATTATTGACTTCTATAATGCTCAGAAAGATTTATCATTTATGGGCGCTGTATCTAAAATAAAAGAAGTAAGCCCTGGCCTTACCGCTGGATTTGAAATCTCAGAAAAGAATGTTATAGTTCCACCAAAAGTAGATGCTGCTAAACAGACTAATCCTACTAGTGTGGATCAGGCTATACTAGAAGCGTACAGTGCACAAGACTCCGAATCAAAGCAAGCTCCGTCTACTGTAGACATATTAGCTAAGTTCGGTGGGCAGATGGAAGATCCTACTATGGGACCTGAAGTACAAGACTTGTTAGCTTCTGAAGTTACAGAACAATACAAAGCTGCTAACATACCTGCAGAGATAGCATGGTTTGAAGGTAAGTTTCCTAACATACCAATCAAAGTAATAGACGGACTTATTGATGGTAAGTCATATGGTAGAACTTTAAATGCTGCTAGAGTATTACTATCAGATCTAGCACAAGAAGGTACAGTATATCACGAGGCGTACCACGTAGTATCAGGTAGATTTACTACTCCTGAAACTAAGCAGGAGATAGAAGATGCATTCACAAGACTTACTGGTCAAACAGAAAATATAGAAGAGGGACTTGCTGAAGAGTTTAGATCTTACATGTTAGTAGGAGATAAGTATAAGATAGGCAACAAAACAAATAAGGATAGTAATTTTATAAAACGATTCTTTAATGCAATCAAAGAGTTCTTTAACACAATGCTTGGTAGAGGGCCAGCAGCGGACAGACAAAGATTACAACAGTTCTTTGATAGTATTAGAGATAACAGATTTGTACAACCTGTAAACAACCCGGACTTTGCAATGTCCATGGATAAGCGTATTACACTAGCAGATGGTTCTAAGATAAGCGTAGATCAAAGCAAGGCTATTACAGAATCACTAACTCGTATAATGTTTGGACACTTGTTTAATGGTCAGGTGGCTGGATTCAGTATGGCTGACTTGTTAGACTTGTCATCTAAGAATAACTCAGATGCAAAGAAACAAAAGATGCAGGAGTTAATGAATGTTACGTATCGTACATACTTTACAAATCTAAATAAGATAAGACAAAACGCAAGCGCAGAAGTACAGCAGGATATAGACAACTTAGCTGCGATGGTTTATCACAATACAACAGCTGTTACACAATCTGTATTTGACTTTCTAGAGCAGTTTAAGGTACAACTAGAGATAAAAGAAAATGCAGAGTCTACTAAGCTAAGAGATAGCTACAATATAAATGAGAATAATGAAATTAATCTAAAGGACACTGCCCCAGCTGCTGTAAAACTATTAATTGCTACACTGCCTGCATCTAGAAGTATGAAGAATACAAATAGTGCTTATGGTTTAGGACTAGTAGACTACAAGCCTTTCTTCAATCTAGTTCTTAAAAGACTAGCAGGCACTGAGTCATTTGCAGATCAGATAAATAAACTAAGAGAGTTAGCTATAGAACACCCAGAGTACGCTGACATAGCTGGTACACCTGGTCCTATTACAACTCTTATAAACAGACTGCAGGTAACTAAAGATGCATCTGCATTAACTGCTAATGAGTTTAAACTACAAAGACAGTTTAGACAGCAGTTCCATAAATTTAATAGTGAAGATATTATAGCTATATACGACGCAGAGAATGGACATGTTACATTTATGCCTGCTAACGCAGATAGAGAGTCTGCTCTTATCATGTCAGAGTTTAGAGCTAACTTTAAAGAAAGAGTACAAGAAGGTAAAGGACCTTTCTCTGTAGATCCAGAAACTGGTAGAGTAGTGATAGAGCCGAATAAAGCATTTAATGTTAATGGTCGTCAAATGACTCTTGCTAAGCTTGCAGGTAAAGGAGCCAACATTAATGAGGCTGATGCTCTTGCAATATTAAACTACATGGGTGTAGAGTTTACTAACCCAGAGTCTCTTAGTACTAAACAAAGAATGAATATTCTTTCAGAGCTTGTACCATCAGAGGGTACAGGTATACTATCTAAACTAGTAGAGCTTGGTGAAGAGGGCGTTAGTATAGAGGATATATTCAGCAGAGAAAGCGGAGCGTTTAGTAGATTTAAAAAGATTATAGATATACAAGCTGATAGAACTGAAAAGTCTGTGGACCTACAGTTCCAAACAGCTGATGGTAAAACTGCTTATGGCGTAATAACAAATAACTTTACAACTAATATAGTAGGTAGACTAAACAATGGTCGTGTACCTGAGTTCTTTATAGATCCTGAAACCGGGGAACTAATGGAGTCTGTTAAAGGTTCTATATTCCTAGAAGGAAGTATGGGAGGCATGAAGATAGGTATGGGTACATTGAATGGTATCAAGAAAGAAGGTAACCGTAGAGGGTTTGTATATGAAAACAACTCGCCTTC
>Ga0208545_1000019_pt1 | contig 60608 bp, 72 predicted proteins | sample DEB08_DNA_12_FD_185498 | JGI IMG/M metagenome (GOLD analysis project Ga0208545, IMG submission 185498) | Aqueous microbial communities from the Delaware River and Bay under freshwater to marine salinity gradient to study organic matter... | ecosystem: Environmental > Aquatic > Marine > Coastal ... | reverse complement strand
CTATTATTTATACAGTACACAACAAACCGAGAAAGGGTTTACAAATGACACAACAACCACTTTTTGATAAGTTTATTACTGACGCAGGGTTAGCACCATACACTGACAACCACCATGACAACCTGCTTGGTGGCCCAAACAGTGACCCAGTACCAGCACACGAGGGTATGGACGCATACATACACCATATTGACAATGACACAAGGCTAGTAATAACGAGCCACGCTTTTGGGGGCATTGTTACCGTGATGGTATACCAACGTGTTGACACCCCAGTTACACTAGTGCTTGACGCAAAAAATATACCAAGCCGTGACTACATCAGCCAAATGCACATTATAACGACGCCTTACCAATGCGCTGTCGCCGTTGACGCAGTAAAACCAATACTGAACCTATAACCCTTGAAGGTGGGGGGCTTATTGCCCCTCACTTTTTACCCGCACATCTCAACTTAACGACGCACCAGTAACACTCAAACTACCAAGGGGTATGTACCCCTACATAAATACTTTGAGATTATCACAAAGGCCTTAAAATAGTCAACAAAAACCCTCAATAAAGGCAACTTTGTATAATAGGGGTAAATACGATTTACGATGAAATGGTTTTTTAACATTTGAAAATATACGATATATGACTATACACATATAAACAATGAGTTAGCAGGGGTATTGAGATATTGTACATGGTCAATGGTTCAATTAATCAGTAACTTTCTCGGTACGCGCGATTAATTTGGAATTTTTTAAGACTAGTAACTTTTCGTAATTCTTCCTATTATAGCAAAGTAGCAAAACAAAGAGGACATCAACATGGTTTTAGCCAAAGCTACTCACAAGCCAACGCTTGAAATTGTAGCCAACCCACGAACAGAAAAGAACATAACACCCAAGCAAGAAGAGTTTGCAAGACTGTATGTTTGTGAGGACATCAGCCAAACAGAGGCCGCAGTCAGGGCAGGATACTCAGTAAAATCTGCACACGCCATTGCATCACAATTATTAAATGGTCAACGCTACCCCAACGTAGTAGCGAGAATAGGTGAACTAAAAGCTGAGTTAGCCAAAAAGTATGAAGTCAGCTTTGAAAGCCATGTAAAAAAGTTAGCTGAAATAAGAGACCAAGCAATGACAGGTGGTAACTTCGCCGCAGCTGTTGCCGCTGAAAAATCACGAGGACAAGCCGCAGGTCTCTACATTGATCGTAAGGAAATACTGCATGGAAAAATAGACCAGATGGACAGGGAGCAAGTGATGAAAGAAATACAGAAACTCCAAAAGGAGTTCCCTGCACTTGCCGCTGTTGCTGACGGCAATGTACTGATAGAAAACCAAGCGGATGACAAGACAAAATAAGACATAAAAAAGGTTACTCAATGTAAATGCTGTTGCTATACTAATTATAGTTAATAAATAACCGAGAAAGGGTTAGACAAATGGGTACAAGATGTAACATAGTTTTAGAGTGCGGTGACCAAGTTAAGTATATTTACAGACATTACGATGGTTACCCTAGTAGTGTGGGGCCTGAGCTAAAAAAATATGCTGAGGCTATACGTTGGTATGCAGACAACTACACCACGTTTTGCCAAGAGCTTGCAGGAAGCAAGGCCAAAGCAGGAGCTGAAGCACTGCAAAATGACCCGAAGCTGTTACTAGGTTTGTATGCTGACGTGTTAGTTAAACATAAAGCATGGGACGAAATGTTGCAGACTTTGTTAGTTGCGCCCAAAACACGGGACGCCCACACACATTACGAGCCTATGCAGTTAGAGGGCAAGTATGAGGTAACCAACGGCATACATGGTGACATTGATTACCTATACGTTATTACCATTGATAAAACATATCACAAGGTTTGTGCCATAAGTGAGTATGACCGCGATAGCTTTAACCAATACATGCCCGAGCTTGGGTTAAAGGGCATAGATGATAACCCTTATGCAATGTTAGAGTCAGCTTGGCAGGGGGTTTGAAATATCGCAACAAGTAAGCCTGAGAGCAAACTTTGGTATAAACTAAGAGAAGGAACGCAAGACCTAGGCGTGTTTTGGACACGCTTAGAGTCTTGGGCGACTCCAGGAATCCCTGACCTGCATGGCATACTGAATGGTCAGGCATTTTGGCTAGAATTGAAGGTCCACAGGTTAAAGTCATTAAAAAACATCGCGCTACGCCCTCACCAAATTGCGTGGCAAACCAGATATTTTATGAATAAAGGCAAAGTCTACAACTTGGTTCATCATCCTTCTTCCTCTACCCTAAATATATTTGGGGGTGGTCGTGCGATTAAAATGGGAGAATCCAAGGTCAGTGAACCATTGATACCGGACTGGAGTTGCGAGTCCCCTTTTGATTGGCATGGGGTTATCAATCACATTCTATCATCCTCGGACGATCCTGACAAAGATTAAGATTACGACGAGAGAATGATTGATGATGATTGATTCAGGTCGAACACACACTGAGATTACGACGGAGATTAAGATTACGACGGAGAGAGAATGATTGATGATGATTGAGGATTAATATACCGATAGTCCTATATATATTGATCAATAACGATCGGCTTTGATCAACGTTGATCGGCCTTGATCGGGGACGACTAATAATTGAGGAGAGCAAAAAGTACAACATAAGACAACAACTGACCATTGCACTAGGGTATACAATAGCCATTGTTAACTAGCAAAGGTATAGACCAATGGTATTTGTGATTTGTCTTGTTGTCGTTTGTTTACTGGCGTTTTACAGCGACCCATACTGAGATTAAGATTACGACGAGAGAGAGCGTGTACATGTATGATCGTCACTGATCTGCGTGTATATACATATATCACGTCAAGTCAAGTCAAGTCAAGTCGCGGGCAAGGCCCAAAAATACCGTGATAAAATAAATTAAAAAAAGTGCATGTATGGGGTTGTATTACATTTAATGGGGTGTTATATAATAGGCATGCCAGCAACCGCTGGCGGTTAACGGGGCAAGGCCCCACCATTTAAAGGGTTAAAAAAATGGCACAAGCAAATACCACTACTGCACCAAGTAACACGGTTGTTACAGGTGCTACACTTAAAGGCCCACTACTTACCAAAACAGGGGCATTTAATTATGCAGCTGTAAACCAATGGCTAGCTACCCACGCTGGCGGCAACCCTAACAACGTTGCAATAGTACCATGCAACGGCGTTACCTTTGCTAGTTTTACAATGGGCAAAGGCGGCAAGGCCCCTAGTAAAACGCTAGGTGGTTTTAATGCCAAGCAATACGGCGTGCGCCAAACTATGTTATGGCACGCACTTAATGGCCAGCTAACATTAGGTGCTTGGTTAAACGCCTGTAAAAGCAAGGGCGCGTTGGGTATACCAAGCGGCGGCCAAAGTGCGGTAAAACCTATTGTTTTACTGGCATTGCTTAACGGCGGGTTTAGCCGTAGCGCAAGTACATGGGGCGTACCACAAGTACAGCTAGTAGTTAAGCCACAAACCAAGGCCCCTAAAAAGTAGGGTTTTAATTTGGGGCGGGTTTTTTACCCGCCCCTTTTTTATAAGGTACCCCTAAAATTTAACTGGGCAAAAACCGTGCCAACTTTGCGGCCCCCCCTGAGAACAAAAGGGTGGTATTAGTAGCACCCTTTACCCTGTTCCGAACATTTCTACATGATCCAAAAACATTTCACAAAAAGTCAACTATATGAGTCCTTAAACAGTTGACCTACCCCCCTTTATTGTTGTTATTGATTATAGGTTCATTGTCCTTGAAAAATTTTCGATATATAAGAAATTATTGAATATTGAGGAGAAATGTTTTGTTGGTTGAAAATGATTTTGAAATTTGTGAAAAGTGTGGTTGTGAAAAGAACCCTTTGGGAAACCATTATGTAGGAGGACATTTGCAGTGTGCTTGTGGAAAAAACATAGATGAGTGTTGCCAAGGAGAGGTTGCTAATGAGTTGAGTGATTAGTTTATAATGGATAGTGGTTTAGAGTATGTTCCTGAGGAACATTTGAAGAAGTTTGCTACGTTATTGGACCGTGCGAGTTATTTGAGTAAGACTGAAGCTGCGCAGAATGATTTTATGACGTATTGTAAAATGGTTTGGCCTGAGTTTGTGAATGGTCGCCACCATGGAATTATGGCTGAGAAGTTTAATCGTTTGGCTACTGGTGATTTAAAGCGTTTAATTGTGAATATGCCCCCCCGACATACGAAGAGTGAGTTTGGAAGTTATTTGCTGCCTTCGTGGTTGATGGGTAAGAGGCCTACGTTGAAGATAATGCAGACTACGCATACTGCGGAGTTGGCGTTTAGGTTTGGACGTAAGACGAGAAACCTGATGAATTCGCAGGAGTACCGTGGAATATTTGATGTGGAGTTGCGAGCGGATAGCCAAGCTGCTGGAAGATGGGAAACTTCTAAGGGTGGTGAATATTTTGCGGCTGGAGTTGGTGGAGCGGTGACGGGCCGTGGTGCGGATTTGTTAATTATCGATGACCCCCATTCCGAGCAAGATGCTTTGTCCCCTACTGCGTTGGAACATGCGTATGAGTGGTATACTTCTGGGCCACGTCAAAGGTTACAGCCCGGAGGGAGTATAGTAATTATAATGACTCGTTGGGCAGAAAACGATTTGACGGGGAAGTTGTTGCGACAGCAAGCGCGAGATATATTGGCTGATAAGTGGGAGGTTGTGGAGTTCCCTGCTTTGATGCCCGAGACAAATAAACCGTTGTGGCCTGAGTATTGGAAGCAAGAAGATTTATTAGCGGTTAAGGGAAGTTTGTCTGTAGGTAAGTGGGAAGCGCAGTGGCAGCAGAACCCGACGAGTGAGGGAGCCGCGATACTTAAACGTGAGTGGTGGCAGGAGTGGAAGAAGGAGGATTTGCCTAATTTAGATTATGTGATGCAGTCTTATGATACAGCGTATAGTAAGAAGGAGTCTGCGGATTTTAGTGCTATAACAACGTGGGGTGTTTTTTATCCATATGATGGTGCTCCTGCGAATATATTATTGGTTGATGCGCAGAGAGGCAGATGGGATTTTCCGGACTTGCGTCGTAAGGCGTTAGAGGAGTATAAGTATTGGGACCCCGAGTGTGTGTTGATTGAGGCGAAAGCGTCGGGTATGCCGTTGACTCAGGAGTTGCGGAACATGGGCATTCCGGTACAGAATTACAGCCCGTCGAGAGGAAATGATAAACATACGAGAGTGAATTCTATTGCACCTTTACTAGAATCAGGATTAGTATGGGCTCCAGATACACGTTGGTCGGAAGAAGTTATTGAGGAGTGTGCGGCGTTTCCTGCCGGAGAGCATGATGATTATGTTGATACGGTGACACAGGCGTTGCGAAGATTTAGAGAGGGCGGTTTTATTCAACATCCGGAAGATTATGAGGATGAAGAGTCTGCCCCTAGAATGAGGAGTTACTATTAATGGCATTGTCTCCTAAGGTAAATAATGTAGATCGGGCGTTGATACAGGCTCCTGTAGAGGATATGAGTTTTGAAGAGGAGGATCTACAAGCTCAGCAGGATATGTTTTTTGATGGCGAGGTTGAAATTGTAGAAGATGATGATGGTGGGGTAGAAATAACTACAGGTATGGAAGAGGTTGTTTTTGGTGAGGAGCCAGAAAACTTTTACGATAATTTAGCGGAAAATTTAAAAGATACTACATTAGGTGAGGTTGCGAGTTATGTTACGTCTTCTGTAGAGGAGGATAAAAACAGCCGTAGTGATTGGGAAGATACTTATGTAAAGGGTTTGGATTTACTGGGTATGCGGTACGAAACTCGTACGGAACCGTTTGAAGGTGCAACTGGTGTTATCCACCCATTACTGAACGAGGCTATTACACAGTTTCAGGCATCTGCTTATAAGGAGATGTTGCCAAGTGGAGGCCCTGTCCGCGCGAATATTATTGGTATGCCTACTCCTGCGATAGAGCAACAGGCTCAACGTGTGCAGGAATACATGAATTACCAGATAATGTATGAAATGGAAGAGTACGAGCCTGAGTTTGACCAGATGCTTTATTACTTAGGTTTGGCAGGAAGTGCGTTTAAGAAGGTTTATCGTGATGAAATGCTAGATAGGCCAGTAAGTAAGTTTGTTCCTGCTGAAGAAGTGATTGTTCCATACATTGCTACGGACTTACAGTCGGCAGAACGTATAACACATGTTATAAAAATCTCACAAAATGAGTTGAAGAAGTTACAACTTTCTGGTTTTTACATGGATATGGAGGGGGAAAGCAGTGCTTCTTCCTCTACGGATGAAGTTCAATCAGCTTATGATGATATAGAAGGCATAAGCCCTACATATAATGATGAACAGTTTACTTTGTACGAATGTCATTGTTTCTTAGACCTAGAAGAATATGCAGATAAGGGAGAAAATGACGAAGAAACAGGTTTAAAACTGCCTTATATCGTAACTGTATGTAAAGATACAGGGGATGTATTGTCAATTAGGCGTAATTACCTACAAGATGACCCAAATAAAGATAAAATTCAACATTTCGTGCAGTATAAATTTACTCCAGGACTTGGTTTTTATGGTTTTGGGCTGATACATTTGCTTGGCAACTTGTCTCGTACGGCAACGGCTAATTTACGCCAGTTAATTGACTCAGGAACGTTGGCAAATATGCCCGCAGGGTTTAAAGCTCGCGGTTTGCGGATTGCAGATGAGCAAAACCCGTTGAGTCCTGGAGAATTTAGGGATGTTGATGTTCCTGGAGGAGATTTAAAGGCGTCTTTGATGCCATTACCGTATAAAGAGCCGAGTGCTACCCTGTTTCAGCTTATGGGTTTTGTTGTTGAGGCCGCGCAACGCTTTATTGGTACGACTGATATGGGTGTTGGTCAGGGTAACCAAGAAATGCCAGTTGGTACGACCATTGCGTTACTTGAGCGAGGAAGCCGTATAGTTTCAGCGGTGCATAAACGGCTACATGCGTCATTAAAACATGAATTAAAGATGTTAGGAGCGTTATTTGCCCAAGATCCACGGCCTTACCCTTACGATACAGGTGTAGATGGGCAGATAAAAAGCCAAGATTTTGATGGTAGGATAGATATACTACCAGTAAGTGACCCGAACATCTTTAGTATGTCACAAAGGGTTGTTTTAGCTCAAGAGCAGTTAAAATTAGCGGTAGCGGCCCCCGATATGCACAATTTGTATGAGGCATACCACCGTGTGTATGAAGCGTTAGGTGTGAATAATATAGACCAAATACTAAAACCGGAACCTGAACAACGTCCCATGGATCCTGCTATGGAAAACATGGAAACAAGTAATGTTGCAAATGGACAGGGTACATTACAGGCGTTTCCAGAACAGGACCACGATGCTCATATTGCGGTGCATCTAGCATACATGAATAGTAAAGTAGCGCAGATACAACCACCTGTTGCGATATTGTTAGAAAAACATATATACGAGCATTTAGGGTTAAAAGCGAAAGTTGCTGTTCAACAACAAATGCAGGGGCAACAAGTACCGCCAGAGCAACAGGAAGCTATGGTTGCCCAGATGCAAGCACAGTTATTTGCTCAGTTTCAACAATCACAACCACCTGCACAAGACCAAGACCCATTAGTGCAGATAAAACAGCAAGAGTTGCAGTTGCGTGAACAGGAAATGATGGCAGACCAACAAATAGATCAAAGGAAATTAGCACTTGACCAACAACGGCAACAGCAACAGTTCCAGTTAGGTCAAGATAGAATTAACAGTACAGAAGATATTGCTCAAATGCGAGCGAGGATAGCACAACAGAAAAATGCAAATACTAGAGGTTGATAGGTAATGTCCTATCTTATTAGTAATATTCCGCACTTTAATTGTTGGGTGCGGAAAGAATTTACTTGCAACCATACCAATTATCATGGTGAGTTTCTTCATGCTATTGCTATTGCTGTAAATACAATACCCGATAGGTCGTTAAGTTTTCAGGTTGTTTTTACAGGTTGTGAAGAGCTTGAAGGTAATGATATGGGGCAAAACTTACATGGTGGAGCTATGTGGGCAAGGATGCCAATAGAAGGTTTAGTTGCCGATATACCTGTAGAAGAGTGGCCTGAACCTATGTTAGACCATTTGTGTCAACCTTGGGATTGCGAATCTAGAGAGCATAGTGTAGTTGTTATGGATAGAGTGAGTTCTTCGCCTTGGCTTTGTAAAATAGATGGTGAATTTTACACAGGTAAGTATATGTTTACGGTAGATTATACAGGAAACGATATAGCAGATGACCCTGCACAACATAAACAATCTCATGTAATTTACCTTACCGATGCAGGTAGTTGGACAGGTAATTTTGTAGCATTGCCCAATAATAGAGTGCGAGCTACGAGTCCTGCTTTGTGGAGAACAGGGGAAGGTGCGCCAGATTTTGCTCCTTCACAATGGGTGCATTCTGCAGAAGGGCATGATTCTTACTTAGACCCTATTACTACTTTTAATAATTTATATTCAGAAGGTAAAAAGAAAGGGAAGAAAAAATGACCCCTATAAAAGATATGGATGGCGATGGTAACATCGATGCAGATGATATCGCTTTACAAGAGGCAAGCGATGCTCATGATAAACAAGAAACGCAGAGGTACATGGCTATTTGCGCTTTTGTATTGATGGTTTGTATTACAATCCTCATGTGTACGCCTATTGTTCCTGAAGCAAGAGTAACTGCGCTAAGTGGGCTGATTAGTTCTATGTATTTTGCTCTCGCTAGTCTTTGCGGAGCATATATGGGATTTACAACATGGGCGAATAAAAAATGATAAATTTATTAGGCTCTTTAGTCCAACCAGTTACAGGACTGCTTGATAAATTTATAGAAGATAAAGATCAAAAGAACCAACTTGCCCATGAAATATCTACAATGGCAGAACGCCATGCCCAAGAGCTTGCCAAAGGTCAGCTTGAAATAAACAAGGCAGAGGCACAAAGCAGGAATGTTTTTATAGCAGGATGGCGTCCATTTATTGGTTGGACATGTGGTGTTGCAATGGCTTACAACTATGTAATCCACCCCATACTGATGTTTACATTAGCACAATTTAATTACTTAGTTGCTATCCCTGCGTTAGACCTAAGTGAAATGATGCCTGTGTTGATGGGAATGTTAGGGTTAGGTGGTTTGAGAAGTTTTGAGAAATACAAGGGGATTTCTAAATAATGTTTATGCTATCAACAAGAAGCAATGAACGATTAGAGGGTGTAAACAGCACTTTAGTCAAAGTTGTGAAAAAAGCAATTACAGTAACTACAGTAGATTTTGGTGTTATTTGTGGTAAACGAACAATAGAAGAGCAAGAGTCTTTATTTGCTAAAGGTGCAACAAAAACGATGAAGTCTAAACATTTAGACGGCAGAGCAGTAGACCTTATGGCTTATATTGATGGACGTGCTTCTTGGGAGTTAAGCGTTTACGATGAAATTGCTGATGCTATGGCAGAGGCATGTCGTGAACTTAACGTCGTCGTCCGTTGGGGCGGTGCATGGACTACAGCAAATATTGCTGCATGGGAAGGTACAATGGAAGAAGCTATGATGAACTATATAGACATTCGTAGGGGAGAAGGCAAAAGGCCGTTTATAGATGGCCCTCATTTTGAGTTAATGTAATGTCGGACCTTTACATCTACGAAAAAATGTTGAAGAATGTCCGTGAACGGCAAAATGTAGTACAAGATGCTCTTTGTTTTGGGCCTGTACCAGATTTTACTGCATTCAAGGAACTCCGAGCGAGGCTTGGGGAACTTGCTATAACTGAACAGGATCTTAAAGACCTGCTAGAAAAGGTAACTGATGATGACTAAGACACTACTTGTTCCCGATCATTATGTGGACAAAAAGCCAAAAGCCCCCCCAAAAGAAAAGAAAAAAGTTGGAGCTTTAGAACAAGCGTATGTTCGCGCGGAAGACCGTTTTTTAGACCCTTCAAAAATATCTGGTAGCGCATTAGGAAGATTGCCTCAACCTACAGGATGGCGAGTATTGTTACTCCCCTACCAAGGTAAAAAGCAAACTGATGGAGGCATTATCGTACCAACAGAAGTTAGAGAAAGAGAAGCATTAGGTACTGTTTGTGGATATGTACTTAAAGTTGGCCCTTTAGCTTATTTAGATACAGATAAGTTTGGTGAAAACTCAGAGCCTTGGTGCAAAGAAGGTGATTGGGTTATTTTTGGAAGGTATGCAGGAAGTCGGTTTAAAATAGAAGGGGGTGAAGTTCGTCTTCTTAACGATGATGAAATCATTGCTCGTATAACTGACCCTGACGACATACTGCATTTTTAGGACGGAGTAGAAAATGGCTGAAGCACAACAAGAAATAGAATTTGAAGAATCTGAAAACGAAGAAAATGTTGAAGTAGACCTTTCAGAAAAACAGGAGCAATCTGATGTTGAAGTTGTTGATGACGCACCTGAAGAAAAAGATTCTTCTGAGTTAGAACAGTATAGTGAAGGGGTACAAAAACGTATAAGCAAACTGACGGCAAAAATGCGAGAAGCAGAACGTCGTGAAAAAGCAGCGTTAACATTTGCTCAAGCAACAAAACAAGAACTTGATGATGTTCGTAGAAAAACAAGTACATTAGATAATTCTTATGTAGCAGAGTTTGAAAACAGAGTAACGGCTGAAAAAGAACTTTGGAAAAGCACACTGAAAGAGGCTATAGATCGTGGAGATATTGATGCACAGGTTGAAGCTCAAGGTAAACTTGGCGAGCTTGGTGTACACACTGAACGATTAGCTCAAGTAAAAACACAAAGAGAGCGACAGGCACAACAGCCACAACAGCCACAACAACTTACTCCATACCAACAACAGTTAGCAAAAACGCCTCCCCCACCAGACCCTAAAGCCTCTGATTGGGCATCTAAAAACGAATGGTTTGGTACGGATGAGCCTATGACATTAACAGCATTTAGTATTCATAAAACGTTGGTTGATACTGAAGGGTATGACCCACAGAGCGATGAGTATTATAATGAAGTTGATAGAAGAATGCGAACAGAGTTCCCACATAAGTTTGGAACCGCCCCTGCTCGTAACCGTAATTCTGGTCCTGCGGTTGCTAGTGCAAACCGTGGTTCGACCAGATCAAAGCAACAAAAAATCAAACTTACAAAATCTGAGGTTGCTATTGCTGACAAACTCGGTGTAAGTTATGAACAATATGCGAGGCAAAAGCAACGCCTCCAAACATCGTGAGGATAACTATGTCTGAAAGAAGCCCACGCTCTTCCCAATCAAGGGAAAAAGAAAGCCGAATTAAACCTTGGCGACCCCCGTCTCAATTAGACGCACCACCACCCCCAGAAGGCTATCATCATCGTTGGATCCGTGAAACTGTTATGGGTTACGACGATAGAAAAAACCTTTCTGCCCGCCTTCGCGAAGGCTTTGAACTTGTTCGCGCTGATGAGTATCCAGATTTTGAAGCCCCTACAGTACAAGATGGCAAACATGCCGGAGTAATAGGGGTTGGCGGTCTGATACTTGCAAGGTTTCCTGTTGAAACAAATAAACAACGGAACGATTATTTCAAAAACAAAACAGATGATCAAATGAAAGCCGTTGATAATGATTTGTTAAGGGAACAACATCCATCAATGCCTATTAGTAAACCTGATAGGCAGTCTCGTGTAACCTTTGGTGGATCCGATAATGGATCCGATTCTTAATCTTTTATAGGAGAAAAACTCATGGCGAACATTGATTCCCCATTTGGTCTTCGTCCACATAACAAGATAGGGTCTACACCGAACGGCAATGGATTGACGCCTTATAAAGTACAAATTCCTGGAGTAGCAGGTTCATCAAGCGCAATATATCAAGGCGATATGGTGATTCCTCTTACAAACGGTCTTGTAGATGTAAGTGCGGCAGACGGTGGTTCGGTAGCGATTCTTGGTGTTATGGGCGGTTGTCAGTATACTGCTTTAGACGGAACGCCTACTTTTAATAACTACTATCCTGGAACAGCATCTCTTAAATCAGGCACAGAAGCGACTGTGTTTATTTATGATGATCCTATGCAAGTGTTTGAAATATCGTGTGATGCAACGCTAACTAATCTAGCAACTGCAACAGCACTAATTCATTCTAATGCTGAGGGTGCAGGTTTTGGTTCTACAACAGGGAGTGCTAATATTTCTATTGGCGAGCTTTCTGTAGCTACAGCAGGAGCTACTACTGCAACAGATAACTTCAGAATCGTCGGATTTAAAGACGTAGAAGGTATTGATTATGCGGCAGCAGGTGTTATTGCTTTAGTTAAGTTGAACCTTCCCTTCCATGTAGCTACAACCGGAATCTAAGGAGGATATGATATGGCTATAGCAAGATCTCAACTCCTTAAAGAGCTTGAACCCGGACTTCATGCGCTTTTTGGATTGGAATACGATCGGTATGACAATGAACATGCTGAAATTTTTGAAACGGAATCTTCAGACAGAGCGTTTGAAGAAGAGGTAATGTTATCAGGGTTTGGTAGCGCACCAGTGAAAGGCGAAGGACAAGCAGTTTCTTTTGATACTGCCAACGAAGCTTACACTGCTCGTTACACCCATGAAACAATTTCCCTTGCGTTTGCGATAACTGAAGAAGCTGTAGAGGATAACCTCTATGACCGACTTAGCTCTCGTTACACAAAGGCATTAGCTCGTTCCATGGCAAACACGAAGCAAGTTAAAGCAGCCGCTGTTCTAAACAATGCGTTTGACAGTGGTACTACTTATGGTGATGGAAAAGAGCTTTGTGCTACAGACCATCCAACTGTAGGTGGTGGTAACTTTGCTAACGAGTTAGCGACAGCAGCTGACCTTAACGAAACATCACTAGAGCAGTCTCTTATAGACATTTCTGCTTTCATTGATGAGCGTGGGTTGAAAATTGCTCTGCAAGGCCGTAAGATGATTATTCCACCTGCACTTCAGTTCGTAGCTGAAAGGTTGATGGCTTCTAATCTTCGTACGGGAACAGCAGACAATGATATAAACGCTGTTCGTAATATGGGAATGCTCCCAGAAGGTTATGTGGTAAACCACTTCCTAACCGATACGGATGCGTTTTTCATTAAAACAGATGCTCCTAACGGCTTTAAACATTTTGAGCGTAGCGCAATCAAAACTTCTATGGAAGGTGATTTTGATACAGGTAATGCTCGTTATAAAGCTCGTGAAAGATACAGTTTTGGGGTTTCAGACCCTAGGTGTGTGTTTGGTTCTCCAGGAGCCGCTTAATATTAAGGGGGGATTATTCCCCCCTTTTTTATTTAAACGTGAAAATTGTTTCACGTGAAACATCAACCCCCTTGTGCAAGGGGGTTTTTTTGTGTACGGTAACTTATCCCTGACAGTTGCATCGTGTAACTGACACTAGCCAAGACAGGAGAAACACATATGGCTAATACTACTTTCTCAGGACCAGTGCGTTCTGAAAACGGTTTTTCAGATATAACTAAAAATACAACAACAGGTGCTGTCACAAGCACTATGACTCTACAAACATATGAAGCAACAATCACCGTTGCAAATGGTGCTACTACGGGTAAAGAAGCGGCTATTGGTATTCCTTCTAACTTTATACCGATGGGCGTCACTGTAGCAGTAACTACTGCATCAACAAACGCTGTTAATCTAAATGATATTGGTACAGATGCAGATACAGACGGTTATGTAGATGGTATTTCTGCCGCTGTTAATTCGGTTGGGTTTAAAGGATTTTTTGGGTGTAATGGTGTTCTTGGCATGTCTGGTTATACTACTGCGGCTAGTGGTGCTACAGCAGATGAAGTTGAGTTAGTTGTTTCTGGTGATCCTGGAAGTGATACAGTAATTGTTTTGAAATTTTTCGGGATTTCTAGCTCGTCTGATGCTTCATAAGGAGAGGTCTAAATGGCAAACTCAGATGTACAAGCTAAACGTCTGACAGGGACGGGTGCGGCCTCTACTGGTCGTGCTCGGCTACGTCAGGTACAAGTTTTGGTAGCCGCAGGAGCAGGTCGTTTAACTTTTTCTGATGGCAATGGAGGTTCAACCCTTTTAGATTTAGATTTCACAGCAAGTCAAACACACTCTGTAAACATTCCAGATGAAGGGGTGTTGTTTACCTCAGATGTGTATGTTGCTACGGCGACAAACATTACTGCTATGACTATATTTTATGCGTAAGGAACCCTATGGCTACTACGAAAGATGTCAAAAGAAGCCCGTCTGGTAGAATTACTTACCGTGGAATGTCTTTTTCAGGTTTTAATAAACCGAAAAGAACACCAGATGGGCCAAAGAAGTCAGCTGTTCTAGCTAAAAAAGGTAACGAGATAAAGTTAGTGCGGTTTGGAGACCCTAATATGTCTATTAAAAAAGAACAACCTGCTAGAAGAAAATCATTTAGAGCAAGGCATAATTGCGCTACTGCAAAAGATAAATTCAGTGCGCGATATTGGTCGTGTAAGGCATGGTAGCTATGGATGCAAAAGAAGTGTTGAAATTGCTAGAAAAGCATGAAGCAGAATGCAACAGAAGATACTCTCATATAGAAAAAGTTTTAGATAAGTTAGATTTAAGAATGTGGGGTATCGTTATTTTAATTATCGGTGCGGCTGCTTTAGATAAATTAGTTTGATGACTATTTCGAGGAAACAAATGGCACAACAAATTAAAAAATCTGGACGCAAAAAACCTCCTGGACTTTATGCTAATATCAATGCAAAAAGAAAAAGGATAGCTGCAGGAAGCGGTGAAAAAATGCGTAAAAAAGGAGCTCCTGGAGCTCCTGCAAGAGATGCGTTTGCAAAAATTAGACAATCAGAAAACCGCAAAAAAAGGAGAGCATAATGGCTGCTAAAACTAAGAAGAAAAGCCCACCAGTACCTAGATCAAGAGCAGATGCTTTAAAACAAAAAAAGATGGATCAAATGTCTCAAGACAATGCAGATGATTTGAGAGATCCTAAAACAGGCAAAATGCCTAAAAAGAAAGATAAAAAAGAACCAATGAAAAAACGATATGGCGGTAGCGTTAAGAAAATGGCTCGCGGAGGCAAGGTTAAGAAAATGGCCCGTGGCGGTATGGTCAAAGGCCCTTACAGTTAAGGTGTAGTTTATGGCAGTTTCTGGTTCTACTGATTTTGAGCTTGATGTAGCTGAGTACGTCGAGGAAGCATTTGAAAGATGCGGCCTCGAAGTGCGTACAGGTTGGGACCTCACGAGTGCGCGTAGGTCTTTAAATTTATTGTTTGCTGATTGGGCTAATAGAGGCTTAAACAGATGGACAATAGAGCAAGCTACTTTGCCTCTTGCATCAGGAATTGCTATTTACCCTGCCGGAACGCTTACTATGACCGTTGCAGCTAGTGGCTCTTTTTCAGTAGCAGAAACAATAACAGGGGGTACTAGTGGAGCTACAGCAAGTATTACGAGTATTCGCTCTTCTACTGCTATAGATATTACAATACCTGAAGGAACATTTGTTGCAGCGGAAACGATAACAGGTGCAACAAGTGGGGCAACCACCACCGTTTCCGCTGCTATTTCTTTAACACCCATACAGTCAACTATTGATGTATTGTCTGCTGTTATTAGAACAGGAACAGGTTCAGGCCAAACAGATGTTGCTATAAGTAGAATTAGTAGAGATGCTTACATCAACATTGCTACTAAAAACAGTACCTCACGACCCACACAATTTTATGTGGATAGGTTAATTACTCCCTCTATAAAACTGTGGCCTACTCCAGATAATAATACTTACACATTAGTATATGATAAATTAACTAGAATAGATGATGTAGATAACCCACAAAATACGGTAGATGTACCTTTTAGGTTTTACCCCTGTTTGTCTGCAGGATTAGCTTATTACATTTCTCTTAAACGCGCTCCGCAACGAACTCAAATTTTAAAAGCAGTATATGAAGAAGAGTTTGAAAGAGCAGCCGCTGAAGATAGAGATAGAGCAAGCCTAAGTTTAACCCCTAGTCGCGACTACTATACGTTTATACGATGAAGTATGTATCTGGAAAATACGCAAAAGCAATTTGTGATCGTTGTGGGTTTGAGTACCCATATACTTCTTTGCAAAAAGAGTGGAACAATTTGAAAGTATGTCCTGAGTGTTTTGAACCTAAACACCCACAATTAGAACCACCCCCACCTCCTTTTGAACCAGAGGCATTGTATGACCCTAGACCAGATAGGGCTGAAGGGTTAGATGTTTTTGTTGGGCAGGAAATATTTCCACCTTTGAAAATTGCTTCCACACATGCAATTACTTCTATTGGTAAAGTGGAGGTTGTTATTTCATGAGTTTTACCTACACAACATTAAAAGAAACGTTACAAAACTATACGCAAAATACGGAAAGTACGTTCCTTAATTCTATGGATATGTTTATTCGTTTAGCAGAAGAGCGGATATTAAAATCTACTCAGTTAAATGTTTTTCAAAAAAATGTAACAGGGGATTTATCTACAGGTAATGCGTATCTAGCTGTTCCTAGCGATTTTTTATCCCCACATTCTTTGAGCATTACGAACAGTAGCTCATATGAATATTTACAGTTTAAAGAGTTAGAGTTTGTTCAGTCTTACAACCCTAATGCGGCAACAACAGGTGTTCCTAAATATTATGGACAGTTTGATGTAAATTATTTTGTTTTAGCCCCTACACCGAATGATACTTTTACGGCTAATTTGAGTTATTTTTACAGACCTCTCAGTTTAACTGAAAGCTCTTACTTGGTAAGCATGAGCGATGTTTCAGGTACTTTTGTTATAGGCGAAACAATAACGGGAGGTACAAGTGGACAAAGCTCACCTATATCGGTTGTAGATACAGCTACAAGTATCACTGTTAGGATACCGAGCCAGAACTATACAGTGGGTGAAACTGTAACAGGAGGTACAAGTGGCGCAACTGGTGTGATAACTTCATTGGGTGCAGATACTACTAATAGTTGGCTTAGTGAAAACGGAGAAATAGCATTGTTGTATGCTTCTCTTTCTGAGTGTTACCTTTTCATGAAAGGCGAACAGGATATAATGACTATGTATAATCAAAGATACGCAGAAGCAATTAGTCGGTTGAAAAACATGGGTGAAGCGTTAGAAGTTACTGATGATTATTCTGCAGGATATATAAAGAAAGCTAGGACATAATGTTTACAGATAGTTTAAAACTACCTGATGATTTTGCGGTAGAGGTGCATACAACTAATAATAGGGGGGCTTCTCCTGAAGAGGTAGCTTCTCGATGTGTTAAAAAACTAGTTTTTGTTTCTGACAAAGCAGAACCTGCGATAAGAGAGCAAGCTCGTGCATTTAGTGTTCATATTGAGAAAGTGATTGCTTCTTACATGAAACAGGCGGTACAAAGTGATAGAACAACTGTTTTTAACGCTTTAGTAGACGCAGGACACCCAGAACTAGCGGAACTTATAAGGAGACTTTAATATGGCGTTTAGTGGGAATTTTATGTGTACCTCTTTTAAAAAAGAGCTACTTTTTGGCGTACATGATTTTGATACCTCTGCTTCAGGAGATACATTCAAACTCGCATTGTATACAAATAGTGCTTCTTTCAACGCAGCTACGACTGCATATACTACAGGTAATGAAGTATCTGGCACAAACTACAGTGCAGGGGGAGGAACGCTTAACTCAGTAGACCCTACTACTTCTGGAACAACAGCGTTAGTAGATTTTGATGATTTAGTTTTTTCAAACGTTACTCTTTCTGCTGTTAGGGGTGCATTAGTTTATAATACTAGCCCTGATACTACTTCTATTTCTGTTACTAACCCTACCGTATTAGTTTTAGATTTTAGTGCAGATAAAGCGGCAAGTTCTGGCGATTTTACCATTGTTTTTCCTACCGCTGATGCTTCAAATGCGATTATTCGGATTGCTTAAATGGCCGATGCAGTTGTTCCATATCTAGGTTGGGGGAGCCTTAGTCAAGCGTGGAACACGCAGTCGTGGAATACGGAAATAGTTCTAAATAAAACGGTTACCGTAGTTTCTACGGGAAGCGGAAATAAATATTTTATAGGAGGCGTTCAACAAATCACTCTTGTTTTAGCAAGAGAAAAAACGTATGTATTTGATGTATCTGACTCCTCTGTTAGTGGTCATCCATTCCGATTTTCTACTACTTCTGATGGTACACATGGAGGTGGGTCAGCTTATACATCAGGGGTAACTGTTAACGGAACCGCAGGACAATCAGGGGCAAATGTTACCTTTGCTGTTCCACATGATGCTCCCAATACGCTCTATTATTATTGCACTAATCATAGTGGTATGGGCGGTTCAGTAACGATGTATAATATATCTGTAGTGCCTGTAGGAAGAATGGCAACAGGGGGTGCAGGTTCTGTTTCAGGTGCAAGTACGGTTACCATAACCACCACAGATATTGTTGGTACAGGAGGAGTAGGTACTGCTAATTTAGATGGAACAGCTACAGTCACTGTTTCAGGTGTTGCAGGTACAGGAGGGTTGTCTGCAGTTAGTGTAGAAGGAGATGCAAACTTTTCTATAAACGTTGCTAGTCTCTTTGCTACCGGAGCAGTTAATAGTGTTAATGTAACAGGAGATGCAAATATTCCTATTGATGTCACAGGATCAGGTGCGGTTGGTATTGTGGGAGTAGGGTTTGTTTGGGGATTAAATGTACCTGACCAAGAACCTAATTGGAAAGAAATTGCAGCATAAGGAGTTAATATGAGCACATATGTAAACAATTTAAGATTAGAAGAAATAGGCTCAGGAGAGCGTTCTGGAACGTGGGGAACAGCAACAAACACTAATTTAGAGCTGATAGGTGAGGCTTTTGGTTATGGTACAGAGGCATTAAGTAATGCGTCTACAGCTACGATTACAATGGCAGATGCAACTTCTGATGGTGTAAGATCTTTTTATCTTAAACTTACAGGGGCGTTAGGACAAAACTGTACCGTTACGTTAGCTCCTGATACTGTTTCTAAAATATGGATAATTGAAAACGCTACTACAGATTCAGGTTCTAGTGGCCCTTACTCTACTATTATTAAACAAGGAAGTGGCGGCGGTGCTTCAGTTACGATTCCAAACGGCAATGTAAAGGTAATTGTTACAGATGGTGGAGGTTCTGGTGCTATTGTTTATGATGCTTTTACTGATGTAAGTTTAGCAGGAACGACTAAAGCATCTACATTAAGTGCTTCCACAGCTATTGTCCCTGATACTTCTGGGGGAGCTGATATAGGAACAGCTTCTTTAGAGTGGGGTGATGTTTATATAGCTGATGATAAACAAATCAAATTTGGTAGTGGTCAAGATGTCACTATGGAATATGATGAAGATGGGACAGATACCTTACTTATAACAGGAGCAACAACTATAAATGGGAATGCAACTATAGCAGATGGAACTAATAATTTTACAGTTGCGTCCCATGATGGTAGTAATGGATTAGTATTAGGTTCTACTCTAGTTACTGTCACAGGAGCAGAAATAAATTCTGTAACTAGTAAAGCAAGTACAGGAAAAGCGATCGCAATGGCAATGGTTTTTGGTTAAAAGGAGATAAAAGATGGCAGCACCTAATATTGTCAATGTCGCTACGATCACGGCAAAGACAGCAACAGCATTATTAGCAGGAACAGGAGCAGTAAATGCTTTGAATAACCCTGCATCATCTGGCAAGGTAATGAAAGTTAATAGCTTGATTATATCTAACGTAGATGGTACAAACTCAGCTACCATAACTGTAGCAATATATCCGAATGACGATTTAGCAGGAACAGCAGTAGTTATTGCTTCTACTATAGCAGTACCCGCAGATTCATTTGTAGTTATTATAGATAAAAATCAAGGGTTGTATTTAGAAGAAGATAAATCCCTTGGTGTTACAGCAAGTGCAGCTAACGATTTAACATATACAGTTACTTATGAAGAGCTTTCATAGGAAGTTAAATGAGATTTGTCGGTGACATAGCAGAAGACGCTGAAGTACGAGCTCTTGCTAGTGGTGCAATAACAGATGGTGAACCTGTTATCGTAAACTCTACTGGTACTGTTAGTGGTATTATTACACCATCATCCCAAGCATTAGGAACTGCTGTAGTTTTTAATGAAGCAGATACAACAGATGGAAATTCTGTATTCGATCCAGATACAAATAAAATTATTTGGGCAGGTAGAGATGAGGGAAACTCTAATTACGGTACAGCTATAGTTGCAACAATTGATCCTTCTGATAACAGTGTAAGTTTTGGGTCAAAAGTTGTTTTTAATTCAGCCGCTTCTAGTGAAACTGATATTACATACGATACTAACTCTAACAAAGTTGTTATTGCATGGGCAAATGGTACATCAAATGCTCAAGCAATCGTAGGCACGGTATCGGGTACGTCTATTAGTTTCGGTTCTGCTGAAACATTTAATGCAAGAACTTCAAAACTTGCAATTGCTTTCGATAGCAATAGTAACAAAGTAGTCATAGCGTATGAAGATTTCAGTAATTCTAAACATGGCACTGCTATTGTAGGAACGGTGTCTAGTACTTCTATTTCATTCGGTTCAGAGTCTGTATTTGAAAGTGCAGAAACAGGGGAAATGGATATTGCTTTTGATAGCAATGTAAATAAAATGTTAATTGTTTATAAAGATTCAGACAACAGCAGTCATGGTACGGCTATTGTAGGAACGGTGTCTGGCACTTCTATATCCTACGGTTCCGCTGCTGTTTTTCATGCTGCTGCTACCGATTCATTTAATAAAGGCACTGTTTTTGATACGAATAGCAATAAGTTTGTTATAACTTATAATGACTCTTCAAGTGGCTCTGATGTGGGTACAGCAAAAGTAGCAACTATAAGTGGAACTAGTGTTAGTTTTGGCTCTGCTTCCGTAGTTCCTACTGCTAAAAGCCCATTTAATAATTCTTTTGATTCTACAAATAATAAAATAATTCTTTCTTATAAAGATACAAACAGTAAAGGAAGTACTTGTATAGGAACAATATCAGGTACGAGTATTAGTTTCGGTTCTGCTGTTGTTTTTGAGAACAGTACTACAACTACCCCAAAAGGAAACGCATACGATAGTAACAGTAAAAGGGCTTTGTTTACCTTTCAAGATGGTGCAAACAGTGGGCATGGTACAGGAATAGTTTTATCTCCTGCAATAACAACAAATATAACAACCGAAAACTTCATAGGATTTGCACACGCAGCATATGCAGATGGACAAAAAGCTACTGTAAAAACTACTGGATCGATTGCTAGGAATATACCGCAACAACCATCTGCTTCTGACTCACTTGGATCAGCAACAGTTTTTGAAAGTGGTGCATTAGCTGATGGTAGTGGGCAAGGATCATTAGTATCAACATTTGATAGTTCTAACAATAGAGTAATTGTAGCATATACAGATCAAGGTAACTCTTCTTACGGAACAGTTTGTGTGGGTACTGTAAGCGGAACAACGATTACATTTGGTACTCCAACTGTTATTGAGAGTGCATTTCTTTTTAACTTTGGTATAACTTTTGACAGCAATGTAAATAAAGTAGTTATTGTATATACTCATCAACCTACTAGTGAAACTGGTAAAGCTATTGTAGGAACTATAGATTCATCCGATAATTCAATTAGTTTTGGTACTCCTGCTACATTTAATTCTAGTGCTAATAATAGTAATAATAAGGTCGTTTTTGACTCTAACAGTAACAAAGTAGGAATATTTTATAGAGATTGGGGAAATAGCCAGTACGGTACTGCTAAAGTAGGTACTATATCAGGAACAGATATAACTTTTGGGTCGGCAACTGTATTTGAAAGTGGTGATACTCAGTACATTAATTGTACATTTGATAGTAGTAACAACAAAATAGTTGTTGCTTATCAAGATAATGGAAATAGCAATTATGGTACAGCTATTGTAGGTACAATTTCTGGAACTTCTATTAGTTTTGGATCGGCTGTTGTATTTGAGTCTGCTACTACAAGAGAGGTAAATGTAACTTTTGATAGTAGTAATAATAAAGTAGTTGTTGCTTATCAAGATAATGGTAACAGTGGAGATGGTACAGCGATTGTAGGAACAGTTAGTGGTACTGGAATTAGTTTTGGATCTGCTACTGTTTTTGAAACAGGTGATACAAGTAGAACTACCGCAGTTATAGGAATTGCATTTGACAGCAATTTAAATAAAGTAATTGTTTCTTACTATGATGATGCAGACAGTGATTATGGAAAATATGCTATAGGAACTGTATCAGGTACATCTATAAGTTTTGCAACTGCTGCAACTTTTAATGCAGCAACTACTAAATATACATCAACTACATTTGACAGCAATGAAAATAAAGCTGTTATTTTCTATAGAGATGATGGAGATAGTAGTAAGGGAAAAGCAATAGTTCTAGCTCCTACTGGAACACTAGAAGACCTCACCATAGGACAACAATATTTCGTACAAACAGATGGAACATTGGGTACTAGCGCAGATAGTCCATCGGTAATCGCAGGAACTGCAATAGGTGCTAGTGATATAATTGTGAAAGGATAATACACATGGCTAAAACAATAGTAGAAAACTCAACTAAACTAAGTAAATATGTATTTGATGATGATAAACCAGTGACTATAGGATCCGACATGATCACTGTAGGTAGTGATCCAGTAGATTTCTACGTTGCTGATTTAAACAGTAGCAATGCAACAATGTATGAAGATGTAACTGCACCTGATGGATGGTCAGGTAACAAACATTTTTTTGATGGAACCAGTTGGACAAATAACCCTGATTGGGTAGACCCTACTGCTGAGTAAGGACAGTTATGCGTATAGTCGGTAATAACCCACAACTATCTAGGCAGACACAAGGTACAGCCTCTGGTGCTATTACCGGAGGTAAGCCTGTAATTGTAAATACTGACGGTACTGTAAGTGCATCATTTGTTGCTGCCGATGCAGGTACTCCTGCTGTATTTGAAAGTGCTAATATAACGCATAGTGATGTTATTTATGATACTAATTCTGATAGAGTAGTTATTGTATATGGAGATGAAGGTAACTCAGGAAAAGGAACAGCGATTGTTGGAACAGTCAGTGGAACATCTTTATCTTTTGGTACGCCAGTAATTTTTGAAGAAGGTGATGTAACTACTCTTGATAGTTCAACTAATATAAGAGGTTGTTTTGATAGTAATAGTAATAAAGTTGTAATTGCTTATCACGATGGTGGGGATAGTAATTACGCAAAAGCTATTGTAGGAAATGTTGATCCTTCTGATAACAGTATAACTTTTGGTACTGCTGTTCAATATAGTGACAGTCAAACAGCAGGTTTTGAAACTTGTGTTTTTGATTCAAATTCAAACAAGGTAGTTGTTTCTGCTGATGATCAAACTAATAATGTTTCTAAAGCAAGGGTAGGTACAGTTAGCGGAACGTCAATATCATTTGGTACGGCAGTGCAATTTGCAGGTGCATCTGCTTATGGATGTGCATCTGTTTTTGACAGTAGTAATAATAAAGTTGTTTTTGCATATTATGATGGAAACAATAGTAATTACGGCACTGCTGTTGTCGCAACGGTTAGTGGTACAGATATAAGTTTTGGAACAGAGGTAGTTTTTCAAAGTGCTGTAGCAACATGGCAAACTCTTGCTTTTGATTCTACTGCTAATAAAGTTGTTATAGCTTATTGTGATAATGGTAATTCAAGTGTTGGAACAGCGATTGTAGGAACGGTTTCTGGAACAGGAATTAGTTTTGGATCAGAAACGGTTTTTCAAAATGCAAGTACTAATATAATTGATGCACATTATAATCCTGATACTAATAAAACAATAATTATTTGCAGAAATGCTTCTGCTGCTGGTGGTGATGATGGTTTTGCTTACGAAGGAACAATATCGGGTACATCAATAACTTTTGGCAGTGGATACGAGTTTGAAACAACTTCGTTTGTTTATCCCGGAATGGATTATGATCCTGATACAGATCAAATGTTTTTTAGCTTTAGAGGTGGTTCTAATAGTTATGGTTTGTACGTTGCTTTTACTTCAGGGCCAACAGCAAACCTCACCTCAGAAAACTTCATAGGCTTTGCAGAAGATACAGTAGCTACTGGGCAACCTGTTACAGTAAATACTAAAGGCACTGTAGATGAAAATCAAACGAGTTTAACTCCAGGACAACAGTATTTTGTACAAACAGATGGTACAATAGGCACATCGGCAGATAGCCCTTCAGTCGTAGCTGGTACTGCTGTAACTGCAACTAAACTGATTGTGAAAGGGTAAGACATGGTAGCATTTATTCCCCCGAAACAAGCAGGTAAATATAAAGCTGTTGCATCTGGTGCAATTACAAATGGTAAGTCTGTAATTGTTAATAGCACTGGTACTGTTAGTGAGATTAGCTCAACTGCTAATGCAGTGGATGCTTCAGTTGGCTCTCCAACGGTTTTTGAAAGTGCTGGTAGCACTTACATATCAGCTACTTTTGACTCTAATTCTAATAAAGTAGTTATAGCTTATCGAGATGGGGGAAACAGCGGATATGGCACTGCTGTAGTAGGAACAATAAGTGATACATCTATAAGTTTTGGAACACCAGTTGTGTTTGAAAGTGCCAGTACTTTTTATACGTCAGCTACTTTCGACTCTAGCAACAATAAAATAGTTATTTCTTATCGAGATAATGGTAATAGTAGTCATGGTACTGCCATTGTAGGAACGGTTAGTGGTACAGGTATAAGTTTTGGATCACCAACGGTTTTTAATAGTGGCTCTACTGAATACACATCAGCTACTTTCGACTCTAATTCTAATAAAGTTGTTATTGCATATTCAGATCAAGGTAACTCTTCTTACGGCACTGCAATTGTAGGAACGGTTAGTGGTACAGGGATAAGTTTTGGGAGTGAAGCAGTTTTTGAAAGTGCCAGTAGCAAATTTATCAGTGCAGGGTCAGCTACTTTTGACTCTAGCAACAATAAAGTTGTTATTACATATTCAGATTTTGATAACTCTAGATATGGCACTGCCGTTGTAGGAACCGTATCTAGTACGTCTATAAGTTTTGGAACACCAGTTGTGTTTGAAAGTGCTTCAGTTGAATACACTTCAGCTACTTTTGACTCTAGCAACAATAAAGTAGTTATATCTTATGACGATCAAGGTAACTCTAGCTATGGAACAGCTATTGTAGGAACCGTATCTAGTACATCTATAAGTTTTGGCTCTCCAACGGTTTTTAATAATACTGGAGCTACCATCTACACTTCAGCTACTTTTGACCCTAACTCTAATAAAGTTGTTATTGCTTATCAAGATCAAGGTAACAGTCAGTACGGCACTGCCATTGAAGGTACAGTATCTGGAACTTCTATAAGTTTTAGTTCAGCATTAGTTTTTGAAAGTGCTAGTAGTTTTGACGTATCAACTGATTTTGACTCCAACGCTAACAAAATAGTCATTGCGTATAAAGATGGTGGTAACTCTAATTACGGCACTGGTATCGTCTTTAGTTCTTCAAATCTTTCTACCAACCTAACCTCAGAAAACTACATAGGCATAGCATCTGGTGGTACTTACGCTGATACAGCAGAAGCTACAATAGATGTAGTAGGAACAGTAAACAAAGACCAAACATCACTAACAGCAGGTCAGACATACTTTGTGCAAACTGACGGTACATTAGGAACTAGTGCAGATGATCCTAGTGTAGTAGCTGGTACGGCAATATCTGCAACAGAACTTATAGTAAAAGGATAGAAAGGTGTGTTTTTATGCCATTGACCAAACTAACTTTTCGTCCTGGAATCAACAAGGAAACAACTTCATATAGTAATGAAGGAGGTTGGTTTGATTCAGACAAAGTGCGTTTTAGAGCAGGATACCCTGAAAAAATAGGGGGTTGGCTAAAAAGAAGTACAGAAGCTTTTTTAGGTTCTGGAAGAGCATTACATAATTGGGTAGCATTAGATAATACTAGGTTGATAGGGTTAGGTACTCACTTAAAGTATTACATTTTAATCGGTGGTACTTTTTTTGATATAACCCCTGTTCGCTCTACTGTTACAGGGCAAGCTACTTTTGCGGCTACTAATGGTTCATCTACAATAACAGTTACAGATATTGATCATGGAGCAGTATTAAACGATTTTGTTACTTTTACCTCTGCGGCTTCTTTGGGGGGAAATATTACGGCAGGAGTTTTAAACCAAGAATACCAAATAACCTCTGTTCCTTCTACTTCTACTTTTACTATACAAGCAAGAACAGCAGGAACTTCTATATCATCTATTACAACAACGAGCGGTTTAAACCCTACTCTTGTAACAGCTAGTGGAAGTGATTCAGGTAATGGTGGGGGTTCTACTGTTGCCGCATATCAAGTAAACATTGGTTTAGACGTAGCTGTTCCAGGAACAGGATGGAATGCAGGATCATGGGGTAGAGGCACATGGAACTCAGATGCAGATACTGCGATCAGTATCAATAACCTGCGAATATGGACACATGATAATTTTGGTGAAGACCTGTTAATAAACGTAAGAGATGGGCAAATTGCTTATTGGGATCGTTCAGGAGGCACAAACAATAGAGCTGTTTTACTAAACAGTTTATCTGGTTCTACATCAGCTCCTACTATTGCTAAACAGGTTTTAGTTTCAGATGTAGATAGACATGTTATTGCATTTGGGTGTGATCCTGCTGATAATATTGGTACACAAGACCCTTTGCTTATTCGTTTTGCAGACCAAGGAAGTTTAACAGAGTGGAACTCTACCGCTACAAATACAGCAGGAGATTTAAAACTAGGTGTTGGTTCTGAAATTGTAACTGCGGTTGAAACTAGACAACAGATTCTTGTGTTTACAGATACTAGTGTCCATGCCATGCAGTTTATAGGGCCTCCGTTTACTTTTGGGTTAAGCACGGTAGCTGATAATACAACTATCGCAGGGCCGTTAGCAGTAACTTCTGTACAAGATACTGTTTTTTGGATGGGTAAAAATGAGTTTTATATGTATACAGGACAAGTGCAAAGAATGCCCTGTTCGGTAAGAGACCATGTGTTTTCTGACTTAAACTGGAATCAAGGCAGGAAAATAGTTTCTGGTTTAAACTCTTCGTTTGCTGAAATATGGTGGTTCTACCCTTCTGAAGCTAGTACAGAAAATGATAAATATGTTGTGTATAATTATGAACAACAAGTTTGGTATACAGGTTCGTTGTCTAGAACAGCTTGGATAGATAGAGGTATAGAGCAATACCCTGTAAGTGTAGGTACAGACCATTATGTATATGACCACGAAAATGGGTTTGATGATGGTAGCACAGAGCCTCCTTCTGCACTCCCTGCACATATTGAATCAAGCCAGTTTGATATAGGTGATGGCGACCAGTTTACGTTTATACAACGGTTGATTCCTGATATTACGTTTAGAAACTCTACCAATACTTCACCTTCTGCTTCTTTTACTTTGCAAACTAGAGAAGGTCCTGGAAGCCCGTATTCACAAAACAACCCAAAAACGATTACACAAACCGTTGCAGAAACAACTACTACCGTAGAACAATTTACAGATTTAGTGCATGTTCGTTTAAGAGGCAGGTCTTTTGCGTTAAAAGTGTCGTCTTCTGATACAGCAGCAGGATGGAGGTTAGGGTCTCCTAGGGTAGATGTAAGACCAGATGGTCGTAGATAATGGCTAGAATATTACCCCCACCACAATTTCCTGTTGCTCCAAAAGAGTACGACCAACAATATTTAGCTACTGTAGTCAGAACGTTTAGTGTATTTCTCCAACAGTTTTTGAGTCCAGGAGAAGGCAGGAATACGAACCTAACCCTTACTACGTTACAACAAGATGGGTTTGGTTTAGAAACAGGAGCTCTTTTTCAAAGGGATGGGTTTGTTAAAATAGTAACAATTGACCATTCTGATGTTAGAGGTGTTTCTGCAACAGGGGGCGTAGGCTCGGTTACGGTAACGGTGTGATGAAAGTAGGTTGCGAAAAGTTTATCTTGATTGTATGCTTCTTTTAGCGTAGTCAGGAATCGCTCCCTGCATAGATATAAACGATATAGGGTATCGCAATATGCAAGGAATTGAATCTTTAGGATATGAGGTAAGAGACCAACCATTAGTCCCTGATGGTGGTATGCAACAGCTAAAGGGTGCGGCTGATTTACTTGCTGAGTTTGGTAGGAATGGCGATACTTACGTTGTTCATGCCGCTGAAGGTGAAACAGTTCTTCCAATGGAAGTATTGGAAAGTAGCCCTAAACTTAAAAAAATGATTTACGCTCAGATGGAAGAGCTTGGTTTACAGCCAGAGCGTTATGTTATTGGTAATGAGTTAAACTCTTTGAACCCTGTAACAGGACAGCCAGAGTTCTTTTTCAAAAAGCTATTTAAGAAAATTAAAAAGGTCGGTAAAAAAATCATTAATGTAGCAAAGAAGGTTGCTCCTATTGTGCTACCTCTTATTGCTCCAATTCTTTTACCTGCTGCACCGTTGTTTCTTACCGCAGGGTTAGGAAGTTTAGCAGGTAATTTGATTGCAGGTAATGATTTTAAAACGTCATTGAAAAATGCTGTTCTTGCAGGTGGTATGGCAGGGATTGGTTCTGCTTTATCTGCAGGTAGTTTGAGTGGATTTACAAATGATGCTACAGGTATCACTTCTAAACTAGGGGAGTTTTTTGGTCAAGCTCCTGCTCCAGTAAGTCCTAACCTAGCTACTGCAACAGGAGAGTTTGGCGGTTCTGCTTTTGGTGTGTCAGCTGATGTTGCTCCTATTACAAAGGAAGTGTTTGCTGGATTAGGTGTAGAAGATATTGGTTTAGATTTTGCTACAAGTACAGGAGGAATCGCTAATAATCAATTAGCAGGACCTATTGTTGCAGGGACTGAAGCAGGGCAAGCAGCCGCAAGGACAGGCACTGGTTTTGGAGATATGCGAGCAGGTACTGATAACCTCAGTGGGTTTGAGGCAAGTATGGCTCCTCCTCCTGCTGGAGTAACCCTTAACCAAACGATGCCAAGTGGACAGTTAGCAGGAGCTCCTCCTGAGTTGTTTAATCCTAATTTCCAAGCTCCTATGTCTCCTCAAATGGTTAACAACAATGTAGGATCAATAGCGGAAATGTCGACTGGAAACTTATCTTCAAATGAAGTAGCAGATGCTGCTAGAAAAGCAGGAGTAATTGCTCAAGGCCCTAGTATGGGTACAGGGGAGTCTTCGTATATTAGCGATATAATTGATAAAGGTGGCGATTTGTTTAGTACCTACTTATCGCCAAACCGTCCTGGAGTAGGTGAGGATGCAGGAGTATTAACTAAGTATGGGCCATTATTAGCGGTTGGTGGAGCAGGAATACTAGCTGCAGATGCGTTATTCCCGCCCGAAGAGCAAGAACGGTTGAAATTAGGTGATGGCAGAACAGGGCAAGATCTGTTAGATGAAGATATCCGCTCTGGTACATTCCAATATGGGTTTAATCCTAGGGACTTTTACGGTAACAACCCTTACTACCAACGAGGGCAGTTTACCCGAGCTAGGCAAGGTGGGGAAATAGATGGTCCTGGAACAGGGACAAGTGATTCAATACCTGCTATGTTAAGTGATGGTGAATTTGTTATGACAGCAAAAGCTGTACGAGGAGCAGGTGGGAATGACCGTAAAGAAGGTGCTAGGAAAATGTATGCAATGATGCGAAAATTTGAAAACGAAGCGGCGGCATAATCATGGCAGTAGAAGAACAAACCATTATCCAAAGAGAAGCCCCTGAGGTAGAAGCCCTTAAACTAGGTTTAATAAGAGCCGCTAAAGGGCTTGCTGAAACAGCCCCCGTTGGTGGGTTACCTCAAACACAGTTCGCAGGATATGACCCATTCCAAGACCAAGCAAGGACAATGGCTAGTTCGGCTATTGGTTCTTTTGCTCCATTTTTAACAGATGCTTTTGCAGGAAATCAAAAAGCAGCAAATATGCTTGGAAATGAAGTTTCAGACGCTTATAGAAATGCACTTGCAGGTTATGAAGATGCTGATAGAAACACCCTGTTAAATAATGCAAGAACTAGAATTGAAACGGGCATAGGAAGCGCTGCTGATCTAACAGGGATACTTGGTGCTATTGCTAGGGGAAATACCGCTACAGGAAACGCTCGTGAAAATATATTTGGTCTTCCAGGACAAGCTGGAACAGGTGCTTTAAGTGCAATAGATGCACAACGGCTAGGTATAGACCAAGGGGTTACTCGTGCTAGTACTGCTGATGCAGAGCGAGCAAGGTTAGCCCAAGTAGAGGCTGTTAGAAAAGCTCGTGCAGCAGGAGATTTTGGTAAGGATAGAGCAACAGACGCAATAGCAGCATTAGCAGGAACAGGTTTTAGCCCTACTGCTGAAGGTATAGGTGGGGTTTTTGACCCTAGTGCAACAGTTTCTAAGTTTTTTAACCCATACGAAACAAATGTTGTAGATAGAAGTTTAGCTGATTTAAAAAGGGCAAGCGATATTGCGGCGTTGCAAGAAGATGCAAATGCGGCACAAGCAGGAGCATTTGGTGGTTCACGAGCAGGTATTGTACAAGCAGAACGCGATAGAAACTTGTTAGACGCCCAAGCAAGGATTGCTGCACAACTCAGGCAACAAGGTTATGGGCAAGCTCTAACACAAGCCCAACAAGCATTTGAAGCAGGGCAAGGTAGACAACAAAACTTAGCACAGTTAACAGGACAGTTAGGGCAAGCAGGAGCAGGAACACAATTAAGTGCGGAGCAGTTAGCGCAACAGGGAGCATTGGGTTCTGGACAATTAGGATTAAGTGCATCACAAGCGGCTGCAGACCTTGCTCTTAGGGGAGGACAGTTAGGGTTAAGTGCAGAAGAATTAGCATTGCGAGAAGCAGCGCAACAAGGCTCCCTTGCTAGTGAGGCAGCTAGGTTAGGTTTAAGTGAAGCTGAGTTACGAGCAAATGTTGGTTTGCAAGGAGCGCAACTTGATTTACAGGGAGCGCAAGGGTTACAAAGTGTTGCTAATGATATAGGAGCGCAAGCCGCGCAACGTGCAGCTATGGCTGAGTTACAATCTGGGCTACAGTCTAATGATATTAGTATGATGAACCAGTTGGGTGGACAACGATTCCAAACAGAGCAAGCAAGATTAGATGCACAACAACAAGACCAGTTAGCCGAAGTATACGAGCCTTACCAACGGTTAGGCTTTTACAGTGATATATTACGAGGCGCACCCACTACACAGATGAGTATATCTCAATCTTCTACACCTAATCCTTCTTTACTTAACCAAGTTGTCGGTGGCGCGGCAAGTGGTCTAGGCATTGCAGGTGCAGCAAGCAAAATATTTTAGGAGCGGTTATGACTAACCCTTTAAACAGACCAATGTTCGCTAACGGTGGTTCGGTATATATACCTCCTGCATTGCGATACATGGCATCAAACCCTGATGTGTTTAATGCTTCTGTTGCAAATGCGACTGCAAGAGGGCTTTCAGGACAAAACATGCAAGGGCAAATTGAACGTGATGCTGCTTTACATTATGCTTTCCATGGGCAAGGTGAAGGCAGAGAGTATGGTGGGCGAACGTTCCTTGGTGGTTTATTAGAGCCAAGGTTAGGTGATACTTTTGGTTTAAGCCCAGAGCGTAAAAAAGAGTTAGAAGACGAACGCGATGGTATTGATAACCCACCAGTAGCAGAAGAACCTGCGGAAGGGTTAGTAGGTCTTGTTCCTATTGATGAAATTGAAGCAGGAGGACCAAATTTTGCAGAAGGTGGCATTGTTTCTTTAGCTGAAGGTGGTGAGGTAAATTCAAACAATGAATATCAATCAAGTTCTGTTGTACAAGGATATCTTAGGTCAAACCCAGATATATTAGCTCACGCTACTCGAGTCGCACAATCGCAAGGAGTAGCTCCTGGATCAGAGTTTCAAAGAATTGTAGAAAATACAGCTAGGGAACATTTCCGTGATTTTGGCATACGCGAAAATAGGGACATAGCAGGGTTTCCTGAATTAGGTAAAACATTGTTATTAGATGAAGTCAAAAGGCTACCTACCCCTGCTCCTACAGAGCCTATGGAGCAAACAGGTATCTTTGCAAACCCTGTAAACCCACATATGTTAGCTATTGCTGAGTTACTGAAGGGGACTAGAAGAGTATATAATGACCCAGAAAACCTTTATAGTACAGCCTTTTTTGGAACAAACCCACAAGGGGGTTACTATGAACCAGAATACCAACAAACAACAAGACAAATAGATGATATCCTTGGTAGAATTAATCCTGTTTACAGGAGAGGAATTATTGGAGCTACGTCAGGAGATAGCAATGAAGACATGGTTGCTAGAGAAATGGACAATGCGTTAAAAGGGTTGTTTGTACGCAGAGGACATTTAGGAGAAATACCTTCTATATATGACCGTGCAGGGGGAACACCAGAGCTGACAAGAGCTTTAGGTGAATTAGGCGGGTATGATATAGACCCAACAGGAATAATGGGTAGTGGTACTTATGGTCAAAATATGCAATACAAAACTATTGGAGGAAGACCTATTAGTTTAGCGGATATATCTGAAGCAAATATATTAAGGGACATAAATTCAAGATTTAATTCAGGTAGCTCTCGTGAGCCATATGAAGAAGATGATATAGGTCCTGGAGGAGCTACTTTTGTTCGGTATGATGATACAGCACAAATAAACCCAGAAGCAGGTTCTATTTTACCTGATGGAAGTATGGCTCCTGCTTTGATTCCTGGAACAGGAAACCCTGTTGAATTTCAAACAGGGTTCGGAAGTTTAGGAGAAGTTTTGGATCAACTTCCTGAAATAGCAGAACAATTTGAACCTATTGGAGCTCTTTTCGGAGGAGCAGGAACCATAAATGCAGGAATTACTGCTTCAAGAGGCACTGATTTAAACCCTGCTTTTGGTACAAACCCTTTTAACCAAGATCAATCTAGGGCATTATCAGGCACAAACATTCTTACTCAGATGATAGACCCGTTGCCTAATAACATGGGTTTTAGTGGGTTTGCTCCGTTTGGTGACCAAAGTCCTCAAGAGGGCTATACAACTTTAGGAGAATTTGATAGGAGCTTAGTAGGTTAACATGATGAACCAAAAACAAACACCTGAGCAAGAAGCATTAGATCAACAACGTGTTTATGATAATGCGATGGCTGTACAACGGATGAAAGCTCAAAGGCAAGCAGAAGCTTACCGAGATATACAAAGACAAACAGAACAAGCGCAAGGTAGATACCAAGCTGACCCTATTTTGCAACAGTATCTAGAATCTAACCCAGATGTGTTCCGCGCAGCTACTGATGCCGCTATACAATCAGGTGTACCTAAACAGGGGTCACGATTTACTGGTGGTATAAGTAATGAATACCAAAATATTTTAGATGATTTTGCTAGGCAACATTATATAGACTTTGGTCGCAAAGAAGGCAGAGGTATAGCAAGTCTTCCTACTGTTGGTCGAGGAGAGTTAGATAGATCTGTTCTCAATTTTACTCCTAGAGAATATACTATGCAAAATTATGGGTACGTTCCTAACAGTTTTGATGCTGAATTTTATGCTACTTCTAACCCAGATGTTAGACAGGCACTTGGTACTTCCCCTTTTGATTTATACCAACATTTTATAGATTACGGTAAAGCAGAAGGTCGGCAAGCGCGGAACCCATTAGGTGCTCAACAATTTGCAGAAGGTGGACAAGTAATGGGGGGTATGCAACCAATGACCCCTGCTTCTGAAAATTCAGGTATTGCTTCAGGTATGATGCCGGAACCACCCCCACCCGAAGGGATGCAAATGATGCAACAAATGGCAGGGCAAATGGAGCAAGTGTACAGTGGTTTAGATAACGCGGAAAATATAGAAGATGTTATTAATGCAATGCGAGGAAACGACTTACCATTGTCAGAGCGATATAGTGAGTTGGCTGAGTTAGTTGGCCCTGCTGATGCAAAGAAAACACCTGAGTCTGTTTTAACAGTATTGCAACCTGTATTCCAAACATTAGAAGCTGTTCCTGATGGTGGTATTGCAGAAGCCCCGATGGGGGGTGTGGAAGGATCCGAGGGAAATTTTAGTCAGCCCTCTGCCACAGAACCTTCTGATCAGGCAGAGGCTGTCCTAGCGATGTCTCGTGGGGAAATGCCAGTGGGTATGGCGTTAGGTGGTATGCCGATGCCTTTTGCACAGAATTATGGGTTTCCATCGCAACGAGCTCAAGATATAACTGCTGCTACTTTACAGCAAAACCCAAATACTCCAGGACTATTGAGTCAATTACAAGGTGGCAGAACATTATCCCCTGTAGCTATACCTCAATACCCTAAAATAGATATGGATGAAATAAAATCTACTGTAAAAGGTTATAGAGGTCTTTTAGATAGTCTTGATTTACAAAAAGGTGAAACAGACCCAACAAAAACTTTTGAAGAACTAGAAGCGTTACGTTCTAAGTTTGCACCTAAAGCAGAAACCGCAGAAGAACTTCTTGCTAGGCGCAAAGAGTTTATGGGAGATACAGATACAGATGATACAGCAATACAAGGGTACTTAGCATTAGCTGATGCAGGGTCACGGCTCGCTTCTACTCCAGGATCATTACTTACAGGTTTAACCCAAGCCGCAGGACCTCTAGCTGCTAACCTCAGTAAAATACAAGCTAAGAAAAGCCAACAAGAACGAGAAGCAAAAGGTGCGGCTTTTGATTTATCAGTAAAACAAGAAGAGCAGGTTAGGGCTTTTGGGGAAACAACTGCTAATAAAGCTATTGAAGAAGCCCTTACAAATAAAAGATCAAATGCTAAAACAATTAATGATCAAACTGCACGCCTTGTTAGCGAAGGATTACAAGAAGCAGGTAAAACAAGAGATGCTGCAATTAAAGCAATAACTGCTGGATATACAATTGATAAATCCAATAATACTCTAAGTGACCAAGTAATTTACGCAAGGAAAAACCCAACAACAGGCGAAATGGAAACCCTTGTTTTTTATGATAAGGCCGGAAAATATTTAGATCCTAAAACAAACAAATTTGTTGATGGAGCTCCCCCTAATGACTACCGCCCTGTAAAACCTATAGATGTAGATGATTTAATTCTTGGGCCTAACTCAGGAGCATTGAAAAGTGCGCTCAAAAGTGCAAAGCCTAAAACTCTTCAACTTATGCAAAAAGATGCAAGTGGTAAACCGACTGGTTTTAAAAGGGTAGAAGGGTTTTTCGTTAACGGTAAAGATTACATACCCAATGCAACAGGAGGGTTTACAGCATTAAATCCTGGAGAATATTTTAGGGATGATGGCGAAAAAATTTATTCTGTAGAAGATGAACAGGGTATTAGATTTAAAGTTGTTAGAAACCTATCCGATAACTCTATAATTTCACGCACACCTATAGATTCACGCACACCGAATGCTTTTGGTGCTGCTACTGGTGGTAACTCTCCTTATGGCACATATACAGTTACCGAAGAAAACAAAGCTAAACTAGAAAACACATATGGAAAATCATTAACTGTTGGCGATAGTGTTAAATTAGGTAACCCAACAATTTACAGAGTAGCTCCTTCTGCTACATATGAGGTAAACAAAGACGGACAGTACAGATTACCTGACCCTAAAAGGGCTGAACTACAAGCTAAAACAGGGGCTAGAGCTGAATTGATTAGAGAAATACAAGATAATGTAATAAATAAAAAGTTCTTAAAAACTCTTGGCATTAAAGGTGGTATGACTGCATTTATCTCTGGTAATATTGCAGGTGTTTTTGGTGATACTGCGTTAGGTAGAAAATTAGCCGATGCAAATTCTGAAGAGTACAGAACTACAAGCCAGTTACTTGATAGATTGGTTAAACGATCTTTAGCCTTATCTCCAAGGTTCCCTGTAAGAGAATTAGAACAACTCCAAGAGTTATTACCAAAATCAGGTGAAATTTTAACACAACCTATGGTAGCTCTTAAACAGATACAAACATTTATGAATCGTGTTACGAATGAACAACTGGGTGATTTACATTTATTAAACCCTGTAGATAATCCTTCGGCAAGAGTGTATCAAATACAGGGAGGCACAAAAGAAGACCCATTAAGGTTTGACGAAATTGTTACCACTACAAACTCAGATGGAAAACAAATGAGTTATCTTCCTGCTTTTGATTTTGCTAAAAGGTTAGCTGAAAGTGGTAGAGACTTGCAAAACCAATTTGCTACAATGACTGTTAAACAAGCTGAAGCACTAGGGTTACCAGAAAATGTTTGGAAACGTAAACAAGCTAATCCGCAGGAACTAATAACGGTTAAATTAAAAACAATTAGGCAAAACGGACGAACTACAATAAGCGGATCTAGTACAACAAACCTTACTCGAAGAGAAAGGAGAAACAGATAAATGTCCCTTGATGATTCATTAGATGAGCGAATGCTCCAAGCTGTTTCTGGACCTGAAATAGACGAAGTAGAAATTTTAAAATCTGCACAGGATATGACTAGAGTTGGTGATCCTGTAGAAGGTGCATCACTTGGCTTTGAAGGTAAAGCGCAACCTGCTCGTGTTACAGGTATAGGTGACGGATTAGAACCTGTGTTTGGCGATAGTATTTTAACAACAGCGATAACAGGGTTTAATAGAGGATTAGCGGGTTTAGTTGACCCTGTCATATACAATGCTGCTGTTGCTTTTAGAAAAATAGGTGAACAAGCAGGTCTTCCTTTTTTAGCCAATATAAAACCAGACAGAAATGAAATGGCTCGTATATTTGCATCGGGTGATTTTGAAACACAAAATATAATGAGTAATGTATTAGGTATACCACTAAATTATGGTGAAGGTACTGATATTGGTGTAACGCCAGAAGAAGGTTTAGCAAGCGAATTTGTATATGGGGCAGGTAAATTTATTGGAGAAGGAGCTCCCATAGCAGGGGGAACACAACTCGCGGCTAATTTGGCTACAAAAGGAATAGGTCCATATGGGGCAAATGTATTAGGCCCTAAAATTGCACCTGCTACTGCTCCTTCCACATATCAAGCCCCAATACAAGGAGCTCCTATAGCAGGGCCTACGAGAGTAGTTAGTGAATCTTCTAAAGCGTTACAGGGGCCGTCTGCATTTACGCAAGGAGTAGGAACACCTTTACAAAAAGCAAAACAATTTATTGATGAAACTATCACTCCTGGACAAACAACAACTAATGTTGTAGACGATATAATAAGAACTCAGGCATCTAATCCTGGACAAATGGCTGCCTTAGAAGCAGGGATTAGTGGATTAGCAGGTGGTGTTACAGAAACAACAGATAGTCCTACATTAGGTATTGCATCTGCTTTTGCCCCTGCTGCTCTCCCTGCTATTGTTAGTAAATTACCTGTTGTACAGGGAGTAAAATGGTTGAAAGGTCTTGCAACGAGTGACGTTAAAGATGTTGCTTTAGGAACAAAAAGTGCTGTTGAAGGAAAAGAAGGTGCGTTTTTAACTAACAAAGCACAAACAATGATACAAAGACAGTTAAACATAGAACCGGAAAAAGCAAAAGAAGCTGCTGATAGGTTTCAACAAATCGTAGCTAAAATACCTGAGTTAGAAAACATGGCTCCTGGACAAGTGTTTAATAACCAAGCGTTAATAAAAACGTTTGACGAAGCGTTAGAAACTACCCCTAATGATCAAATACCTGCCATGAATGCTTTGTTAGATGGTTTTTTAACAGGTGCTACACGGTTCAAAGGAACGATAGGTATAGAAGGTGCTGATACAGGAGTAACAGGAAATAACCTGTTAATTTTAGATAATGCTAGAAAAACATTTGATTTAAGTGTAGAACAACAAGCTAAAGAAATAACAGCAGCAGATGATTTTTTACAACAACAGGGTTCTCAAATTGCAAGAGAAGGTAGTGTGCGGCAAACAGATAGAGAAAAATTTCAAGCAGGTTTAAATAAAAGAGTAGAAGACGCTAAAAAATTAGTAGATGAAAAGAAAGTAACATTAGGCATTGTAAAAGAGAAAAGACCAATAAAACAAGCGACAGGTAAGCGTGAAAAGACATTAGTTAGAGCAGATGATTTAGTTGAACCTGAAACTGTATTAGCTTTACAAAAAAGAGTTTTGAATGAAATTGTACCCGCAGCAGGAGTTGAATCAGCTGGATTTAAAAAACTTCCTCCTAGTATAAGAGATTTAGTAGAATGGGATTCAAGTAAACCGTATAGTTTCCGAGATTGGTTGTTAGCAAGGGAAGAGGTAAGTGCTGCTATAAGCAAAGGCTCTGCGTTTGGTAGCCCTGAAGTTCCTACGTTAATGCAGTATAGAGATATGCTTGATGATTTTTCTGTAGGTGCGTTTAAAAATCTTGGGCCTAAGTATAGAGAATTTATAGATTTTGCAAAAAAGACATTATACGACCCTTTTGAACGTTCTTTAATTATGGGTGTTGCTGCAAAAGACAAAACGATAGATCGTTATTTAACACAAGGAGAGCAAGTAACTAAAACATTTTTAGACAATGAACCTGAAATACTAAGAAGGTTTGTAGATACAGTAACTAATGAAGCTCCTGAAATAAATGATTTGAAAAATGTTTTGTTAGATTCTTTGTATGATAAAGCATACAAAATAGATAAAGGAACTTGGGATGAAACAGCTCTGAATAAATGGATGGGTGATAACAGAAATTATTTAGAACTTCTTCCTGGACAAGAAGGAAAAACTTTTTTAGACGAATTAACAAACACACAAGCGTTGCTTCAAAAATCTTTGCAACGTAGGAAAGAAGCTACAGCTCGTAAAAAAGAAATAGAAGGAACATTACTGGGTAAGTTTTTGCAAGCACAAACAAGAAAAGGCACTTTAGAACCAGAAGAAGATTTTCTCACACAATTAGTTACGAAACCTACAAAAGAAGGTGGGGAACGTACTATGGTAAAAACTAAAAGAGATTTTTTAAATTCCGACGAAGCAAAAGCAATGGGGAAAACAAACGCAGAAAACGTTTTTAGAAGAACTATTTTTGAAAAGTTAGATCAACAACAGGATATCATGGCAGACCCTGCATTATTCAAAGCATGGTTACAAGAAGACAAAAATACCCAGTTGTTAAAAGACGCAGGTTTTTCTGAATCACATATGAAAGACCTGTACTTGTTAGCTGATGCTTCAGAAAGAATAAACACCGTTCCTCGTTTAGAGCTACAAAGTTTAAGCTCTGCTGGAATTGTAAGCCGTTTAGCAGAAGCTCTCGGTACTTCTACTGCGGCTGTTTCTACAAGGGTACTTGCTGTTAAAGAAAACAGAATATCACCTAGAACAGCGTTTATTTATTTGGCAAGTAGAGCTATAGGAGCGCAAAACGAAATACGAATGAATGCGTTAATGCGTGAAGCAATAACAGACCCACAGTTAGCTAAAATGCTTACAACAGAGTTACCTGAAACAAACCCTGTAGGCCGTATTCCAGGACCTATAAGCAGGAAGGTAAATAACTATTTAGTGGGGTCAGGTATAGAAGCAGGTGAAGAAATAAAAGAAGAAACAAACAAATTTTTAAATTTTCCCGCTTCAGAAGAACAGCTACGCAATTTCATAGATCAAGGTGGTTCTCCTGTTCCGGAAGTAATAGAAGAGCGTAGACGTATTGATAATGCTCCACCACCACCAATGAATTTTACACAAGTAGCTCCTCCTCCCAACCCTGCACCTACAGGTGGGGGGCAAATGGATATTGCTTCATTGTTTCCGTTTGATACAACATCTGCGGCTATACAAAAACGACAGCAACAAAAGCAAGGGCAAGGTATCGGTTCGTTAATGGGTTAGTAACCGTTGTTTAGATAAGTTGTAATACTCTTCTACTAACTCAATACCTGTAAATGTCATACCAAACTGTTTACAAACAACACCTGTCGTTCCTGTCCCCATAAAAGGGTCAAGCACACTTTCGTTTGGTTTACAAAAAGACTTCAGTATATACTCTACAGCTTTAGGGTTCATGACTGCTCTATGCTGTTTTTTGTATGGGTTCTCTGAGTAAACGGCTGTTGAAAAATGGTTCTTTGTATATGTTTTGTTTGCTTTTAATGATTTGTTTTTATTACTCAATACTAAAATGTATTCATAAGAGTTAATGACATGGGGGTTTGGCATGGGGTTTGATTTATGCCAAACGATTGTTTCTATTATACGTTCTGCAAAATGTCCAAAAACTTTATATATTTCTACTCGATTGTAAAAGTTTTTTTGAAGGTTATAAAACACATTACCCTTACATACTCGTAGACATTGTTCTATCGATTCAACAAGAAAATTGAAATAATTATCAGAAATATCAGTAAAATCTTCATACTTATCGTTCCTTTTTCTATTGTATGGGGGTGAGGTAAACACTGTATCAAACTGCTCATCTGCAAATGTTTTAATTACAACAGAGCTATCCCCAAGTATTAGATTATCCACTCTTTGTACCCTTCAGCTAGTACCTTTGTACTTATATCTATTTTGCTTCGCAGGGCTTGGATAACTTTTTGGTCTACAGTATTTTCTGCTGTTATATCTATATAAGTAACTTTATTTGTTTGTCCTATACGATGCGCTCTATCTTCGCTCTGTAACCTTATTTCAAGGTCATAGCCGTTGCTGTAGTATATAACTGTATGCGCTTCTGTAAGAGTAAGTCCGTAGCCCCCTGTTCGGGGTTGCCCTACAAAAAACCGCAATGGGTCGTTAGGGTCTTGGAACCGCTCTACAATTAACTGCCGTTCTTCTGCCGGAGTTTTACCATAGAACAGCTCTACTGTTTCTGCCCCATATGTTTTTATAAGAGCTTCCTGTATCAATTCTAGGTCATGTGTAAAGTTACCCCAAATTATTACCTTACCATCTGTTTCCTCTAATACAGATAGTAACTCAGGCAACTTGTTGTTGGGAACTTTTATCATTCGCCCATCTTCCAGTTTAGCAAAACCAGAACATACTTGTTGCAACCTTAGTATTTGAGTTAGCACGGTAGAGGCAGACATAATGCCTTCGTTTTCTATAAAGGATACAGCATTACGTTTCATTTGATCGTACAGAACACGTTGTTCTTTAGTTAACTCTACACTGCGCTTTGTATACACTTTGTCAGGTAGGTCTAAACAATCTTCTTTACGCACTCTAAATGAAAACGGTTCTATTATACCATTTAACTCTTCTAAGTTTTGGTATCCTACAATATGGTTAAATGAATGCGCTCCCATTGTTTTGCGTATCAATTTTGCATAACGGTTTTGGAACGTCCAGAACGAAGAATGCCCTAATACATACTCTTCTAAAAACTCGCATTGTGTGTATAGGTCTAACGGTGATTTAGTAACAGGTGACCCTGTAAGTATCCTACGGTAAGGGGCGTTTCTTGATATTTTTATAAGGCTTTTTGTTCTGTTCGCTGTTCTAGATTTAATGGTTGTACTTTCATCTACAGCAAGCATTGTTTTATGGCACAGTATAAATTGTGAGGCAGACCATACTCCTCTGCTACTGGACAATGCTTCTACATTCATTAAAAATATTTGCAGTTTATCTGACGGTTCATTTAACGTAGCTAACTCTGCTTGTTTCTTTTTTGTTTTTTCTGGCGACCATACAACAATGTTTGCCTGTATATGATCGGGTAAATGGGTGGGCAGTTCTTTTCTTTCCCAGTTACGGTACACACCTTTGGGTGCGATAATCAGAGCAGAATCTATTTTACCTTTATCGTAAAGCATAGAAATCGTATCTATTAATACTTTAGATTTGCCTGTACCCATGTCCATAAACAAGGCAAAAAAGGTTTTATCCCACGACTTTTCTAAAGCATCTAGCTGATGCTTATATGGTTGGTATTTAAATTTGTAACGCATTTTACCCTCTTTCTATTGGGAATATTTATATTTTAAACCTAAACAAAACAACGAGCAATAAAAGGTTTATCAAACAACTTTACTATATAGGGGGGAAAAACGAATTAAGATGAATTTAAATTCTAACATTTTCCGATATACGATATACAATATACAACTTTCTCGGTACGCGCGACGTTTTTGGAATTATTTTTTCTAGGGTTTGTTTGGGTTTTGCCCCTATTATAGCAAAGTCGGTGTAAGCTTGAGATATTTATTTTTTTCTTGACATAAAAACGCTAGTTACATATAAAATATATGCTACTATACTAAATAATTAACTTTTGCATGTGGAGAAAGGCATGACAGTGTACATAGTTCAAGAAATGCGAGGTCGCGATTTGAGCGATGCCGTTACCTTCGGTGATATAGAAATACTTGTTCCTGCTTCTGAACAGGCGAGTTATTCTACTCAGCCATTAATAAAACAACTAACTCGTAAGTTGAGCAAGTTTACAGATGACGATTACCTATTACTTTCTGGTGATCCTGTAATTATTGCATTAGCTGCGAGCGTTGCATCACGGCAGAATATGGGCCGTTACAAAATGCTTAAATGGGATAGGCTAGAAAACAAGTACTACCCCCTTGAAGCAAACTTTAACTAATAGAAAGGGTTAATAGTTATGATTATAGGTGGATACACAATGGAAGATAAAGGGTTTGCAATAGAAGTTGCAGAACGAGAAGCAGGTTGGAGCTTTTTACTGCAAGGTGATGATGCAGACCATTTTCGTCAAGAGTGGAAAATAGCTAGTTCATATGGCTCCAGTTTCGGAGAATTTTTATATGACCACGAATACAACACATTATTCCAATAGAAAGGGTTAACAATGGATTTTGAAGATGCCGCCACCGATCTTAAAACGGTGGACGAACAAGGGTTAAGTTTAGTGAGTAAACTTGCCAATGTACAACTTACATTAGAACAACGAGTAGCACAGTTAGAGGATGAGCTAAAACAAGCTAAACGAAGTCTGCGTGAAATAGCGGAAGAACAGTTACCTTCAGCTATGGCAGAACATAGTATAAGTGAGCTTGTATTAGAAGATGGTTCTCGTGTAAGCGTTGGTAAATTTTACAGTGCTTCAATAAGTAAAGATAAATCAGATGAAGCATTTGGTTGGTTAGTTGCAAATGATTTTGGTGATTTAATAAAGAACCAAGTAGCAACGACCTTTGTTCGCGGACAAGAAGAACAAGCTAAACAGTTTGCAGATGACTTGATACATAAGGGTATGGCGGTGAACACTAAAAAGTGGGTAGAGCCAATGACCTTAAAGGCATTTGTAAAAGACCAATTTGAACAAGGCAACAATGTCCCTGCTGATTTGTTTGGGTTGTATATAGGTGAAAAAACCAAAATAACTAAACCGAAAAAAGGATAGAAAGATGGCACAAGAAGTAGCTAAGAAAGCAAATAATGAAGTTGCAATGTACGAAGGTTTTGAGCAGTTCCAAGGTGAGGGTTTCAGCGAGGTAAAAACAGAAGACCTAGCTATTCCGTTCTTACGAGTGCTTGCCGATGTTAGCCCACAAGTTAAAAAACGTGATGGTGCGTATGTGGAAGGTGCGGAAGCAGGTATGATATTTAATACTGTACTGAACGAAGTGTACGAAGCAGAAAAGGAAGGTATTTATGTGATACCCTGCCATTACAATCGTCGCTTTGTAGAGTGGCGCGGTAGGGAAGAAGGTGGTGGATATGTAGGTTCATACACCCCAGATGACCCTATTGTAAAAACTGTGGTGCGTAGTGACCAAGGGCAAGACCTACTACCAAACGGCAACCAGTTGACCAACACTGCACAGTTCTACGTGTTAATGTTACATCCTGAGTTAGGCCCACAAAAAGCATTGGTAACGATGGCTTCTACACAATTAAAGAAGGGCCGTAAGTGGTTGACGCAAGCACAATCGCTAACTGCCCAAGGCAAGAACGGATTGTATACATTGCCGTTAATGTCCCAGATATACAAAATTACAAGCGTACCAGAGCAAAACGATAAAGGTAGTTGGTATGGTTGGGAAATAGCTAGGGAACGTGCCTTAAACCTATCTGACGATATGGATAAGGGGTTCTTTGAAATGGCAGTTGCTTTTGCTAAATCAGTAAAAGCAGGTGATGTGCAAGTAAACGATGGCTCTAGTAGTATGGGGTCAGATCCTGACGACCAAGTACCGTTTTAGTTCATAGCTTAACCCAGTTCAGAACGGAGGGTTGATCTCCTTTGTTCTGCGGAGGCTACCATTTAAATTTCTTAACCCTTTATTTGAATGCGTAGCCTCCACCCTTTTATTGGAGAAAGTTATGGATTTAGCCCAAGAATTTTACAGTTTATTTAAAGGTAGTGATATTGCCCACGGAACGTATGAGGTAAAGGGTAATAGAGCTAATGATGGTAAGAAGCAAGGAATAGCAAAGGTTATAAAAGAACCCACTAGAGTAGAAATGTGGGAAGAGCATTTAAATGGAGGTATAGGTTTAGGTATTATCCCTATAAAAAGTGACAATATGTGTCAGTGGGGAGCAATAGATATAGACCAATACGATGTTAGCCATAAAAAATTAATAGACGTATTGAACGAAAATAAAATACCTGCGGTTGTTGGTAGGACTAAAAGTGGTGGAGCGCATGTATGGATGTTTTTATCTGAACCGATAGAAGCAGAAGAAATGCAACGTAGGATCACAGAACTAAGCGCGGCTCTAGGGTTTTCTGGTAGTGAAATATTTCCTAAACAGACAACTATTTTAAAAGACAGGGGTGATACAGGTAACTTTTTAAACATGCCGTATCATGCAGGAAACAAAACGACACGGTATGCGTTTGATCAAAACGGTGAAGCGTTAAACCCTATTGCTTTTATAGAGTACGCTAAAACATTTATACTGACCCCTGCTAAGTTCCGTAAACTAAATCTCAGCTTTGGTACGGAAGACGGTGTTATAGAAGAAGGGCCTCCCTGTTTACAACACCTATGCAGTAAGGGGTTTAGTGAAGGTTCTAGAAACAATGCCCTTTTCAACCTTGGTGTGTATGCGCGGTTGTTTGATGAAGATAATTGGGAACAGTTAGTACAAAGATACAATATAGATTACCTGTCACCGCCCCTTAGTCATAGCGAAGTGGGTAATACTATTCGCCAGTTAAAAAAGAAAGATTACTTTTACAAATGCGAAGACCAACCAATAAAACCTTTTTGTGATAAAGAACTATGTAAAACAAGGAAGTTTGGTGTTGGGCCTAGTGGTGTTGCAAACGATATGTCTAGCCTCACTAAAATAGATGGTGACCCACCTATATGGATATTGAATGTAGATAACAAAAGGTTAGAGTTAACTACAACAGGATTAACTAGCCAAGCGCAGTTTCAAAAAGAATGTGTATCGCAAATTAACATGTTTCCTGTAGCTATTAATCAACGCTCTTGGCAAACGAGAATACAAACATTGTTAGATAATGTTACCATTGTAGAAGTACCACCGGATGCTACGTTCAAAGGAGAGTTTGAAGACCTGTTACATGCGTTTGCCTGTGAAAGAGCTAAAGGTGAAGAACGCGAAGACATACTACAAGGGGTTGCTGTTTGGTTAGATGACAGGGTTTACTTCCAAGTTAAAGATTTAAAAAAGCACTTGTCTGTAAACGATTTCAACCATTACACTTCCAACCGTGTTACGTTGCGGTTGCGCGACTTAAATGCTGAAAAAATGTTTTGGCGAGTGAGGGGTAAGGGTGTTCATGTGTGGTCTTTAGAACAGGCTTACTTTGAAACAGATGAGTCAGAAATTGATCTGCCTCCTTTACCTGCATCACAAGAAATTTTGTAATGCGTATCGTGCTGGGGCCTCCTGGAACTGGTAAGACAACTAAGTTACTTAGCTTGGTAGAGTCTTACCTTGAATCAGGTGTACCCCCTGATCGTATAGGATACTTTGCGTTTACAAGAAGAGCCGCACAAGAGGCGATAGATAGGGCTTGTTTCAAATTTAACTTTAACAAAAAGGAACTGCCCTACTTCCGCACTCTACACAGTTTAGCTTTCCAACAGGCAGGGCTGACACACTCTCAAGTAATTACACCAGAAAAGTACCAAGAGATAGCAGAGTGGTTGAAAATAGGTAAGTTTTTCATTAGCGGTGTTACAGAGCAGGGGCCGTATAAAGATTTTGGTTATGGGGATAAGTTTTTAGAAATAATAAATATAGCTAGAATTTTACGGCAACCATTACAAAAGATATATAACCAAAGCGTCGTACCACTTAAAACAGATTGGGCTAGAGTAGATTATGTTGGGAGAGGATTAGAGCATTGGAAAAGAGCATACGGCCTGTTTGATTATACTGGCATGTTAGAGTCGTTTTTAGATAGAGACTTATGCCCTAAATTAGAAGTTGTATTTATAGATGAAGCACAAGATTTATCACCTATTCAGTGGGAAATGGTACAGAGGTTAGAACAGCGAAGTAAAATTTGTTATGTTGCAGGAGATGATGACCAAGCAATATTTAGATATGCAGGAGCAGATGTAGAACACTTTGTAGGGTTAGAAGGTGAAGTAACATTGTTAGATAAAAGCTACCGCATACCATCATTACACCATGAACTGAGTAAACAGGTGATACATAAAATTGTTGGGCGTAGGAAAAAATCGTTCACGCCTAAGACTGAAAAGGGGGATATTTTTTGGCATAGGCACTCTGAGGAGGTTAATCTTTCACAAGGCGATTGGTTGTTGTTAAGCAGAACAACAAGAGGAGCAGAGCAAATAGAAGAAGAGGTAAGAAAAAGAGGACACCTATACATTTATAATGGTTCAAGAAGTATTGACAGTAAGGTAATAGATGCGGTACGGTTCTGGGAATCAGTTAGAAATGGAGAACGCATAACCTCCGATCAAGTAAGATTAATATACAAATACATGTTGTTGAATAAACAGATTGCATATGGGTGTAAAACAATGCCCGATGGTAAGGATGGTGTACTGTACAGCATTGAAGATTTACTACAGTCACATGGGTTATTGCATACACAACCTTGGGATCAAGGGTTAGGAAAAATAGCTGAACGTGATAAGGTATATCTAAAAGCCTGTTTGCGGAAGGGTGAAAAGCTGAACCAAACACCAAGACTTAGGATTTCTACCATACACTCTGCTAAAGGCGCGGAAGCCACTAATGTTATGCTTTTAACTGATGTAATGCGTAGGCCATATTCTATGTGGCGAAAAATAAATACTTATGAAGAAGACGAAGCAAGAGTATTTTATGTAGGGTTGACAAGGGCTAAAGAAAAATTGCATCTAGTACACCCAATGTTTAGTCAAGGGTATGCTTTGCCTTACTAGAACACAAAAGATAAACTAACGCTTTATCAAGATAAATGGTTACCATATAGTAATTGTATTAACAGCTTAAATAGAAAGGTAAGCTAAATGATAGTAAGGTACTTTACCAAAGAACAGCTTATTGCGAGCAACGAAAGCGCAATACAAGCTAACAGGAACAGGTCACTGAACCGTGACATGTTGCAGGATGCGTTGAACACAATACCAGATGAAGCAATGCTACCTGTTTGTTTTAGTATGCCGCACAATGACGTAGAGATGCGTGTACAAGTGGCATTTAGTCCAATGCACGTTGGTTGGGTAGACATTAGTTTTGATGAGTTTAATGCTTTGCCTAGCCAAGAAATACCAGACAGCGAAATACCCGCTGAACCTTCATTACATTAAACCATAGAAAGGGTAATTAATTATGGCACACCAAGTAGAAACAATGGCTTATGCAGGACAAGTTCCTTGGCATGGGTTAGGCGTACAGGTAGACAACACTATGTCTCCTGAACAAATGTTAGAAGCCGCCAAGTTAGATTGGACGGTTAGCAAACGGCCTGATTACACGGTAGATAAACCAGATGTTTGGAACATTATCGACCCCACAGGCGAAGCATCTTTTATACGGTGCGAAGGTGATTACCACCTTGTACGCGACAGCGACAACAAGGTAATGGGCAAGTGTGGGGATAGTTATGTACCCTTCCAAAACTCAGAGGTAATGCACTTCTTTAAAAAGTTTACCGACGCAGGTAAAATGACCATGGAAACCGCAGGTAGTTTAAAAGAGGGTAAAGACATTTGGGGGTTAGCAAAACTTACCGATGAGTTTAGTCTTACTGGTGGTGACCATATTAAAGGTTACTTGTTACTGAACAACAGCCATCAGGTAGGCAAGGCAATGACAATTATGTTTACGCCTATACGAGTTGTTTGTAACAACACCCTTACAATGGCTTTAAATGATGCACACAACAGGTTTAGAGTGTTGCACCTACAAATGTTTGATGAGGAAATACACAAGGCCGCAGAGCTTGCGCTAGGGCTGAGTGGTAACCAAATGAAACTGTTTAAGGAGCAAGCTGAATTTTTGGCAAGCAAAACTGCTAAGTCGTTTGACCTAGATAATTGGATTGCCGAACTGTTCCAACCTAACCTGTTAATAGAAAGGGCTAAAGCAGACGACCTTGATACGCTACCTCCTCTGCACCAAGAGTTTAGCAATACCGCAGACCTAGTGTACCAAGCAGTAGAAACGAGTCCTGGACATGACATGTCTTCTGCCAAGGGTACATGGTGGGGAGCATTGAATGCAGTTACCCATGTTGTTGACCACCAAAAGCGTTCCCAAATAGAGGGTAATGCTTTGCACTCGGCATGGTTTGGTTCAGGAGCGCAAACCAAGCGCAAAGCTCTGACCAAAGCGTTGGAATACGCAGGAAGTTGATAAAGTAGCCGTTGTCTAACCAGTGTGTATACGTTAATGTACACACTGGTACTTCTTCTAAGAAAGGAAGAAAAATGTTTTATGCAATATGTGACGGAGTTCCTGGAAGTGATGGGCCTCCGTTTTTGTTTTATAAATTTAAAACCTTAAAAGCTGTAAAATCATGTAAGGCTGTTAATGAATGTTCTTATGTGTTTGATGGTAAAGAAACAGTAGACCGTTTAAACCATTTGTTTACAAAAGAGGAAATAGCTTCTGTTTGTGAACCATTTGGTAAACATAGTTCTGCAGAAAATTTTTGGGTTCTTACCCATGATAAAGCTAAATATTGGAAACCAGAAGAGGAAACAAAAATGAATAGGTTTGTTAAAGGCAGTACTTCAAGCGTTGGGGTAGTTACAGAGCAACCAGATGTAGACCCACATACTAGAATAACATTAGAGCTAGATGAAATGGAAAAAGATGAACCCACTGTAGGGCAAGCTTTTGATGCCATTAGAAAAATAGTAGATGTGAAACAAGGGTGGGGCAATGAATGCAAAATTATTAAGTTAATGGACGAGCCTCCTATTAAACAAGGCACAAACCGTTATCGTAATATGCAGGTTGTTCTAGCTTCCCAAACAGTAGGCGAAGCGATAACTGCCCTGCGTAAGTTAGACCCTGCTCCAGGAGGCAAAACAGATATTAGGATAGCTGTAAAAGCCGGAGCTATAAAAGTTGATAACCCACACTTCCAACCACTAGGAGAAAAGTAAATGAACAAGGAAAACGTAGAAAGGTTTTTCTATTGGATAAATGAAAGACACGCCATATACCAACGGAGAAACATGGGTGTACCAAGGTCTGAATGGACAAAAGATCCCATACTCCAAGAGTATAAGTTTACAAACCCTTTCCGTGAAAACGATAGGGTTACCCTTTGGATGCGTAACAACTGGACTAAACCTCACGATAATAAAAACTGGAGTGAAATAATTTTCAACTGTTGTTTGTTCAGGATGGTAGGCACAACTGAATTTGCAGAGGAACATGGTTGGGTTACCCTTTCATCAACCAAATTTGATTGGGACACTGAGCGTACCAAAAACATTATAAAAAACAGGATAGCTGATGGTAAGCGTACTTTCACTGGTGCGTATATCATTACAAACCAAGGGTTGAAATTACCTAAAGCAGATGTTGTTGTTGACCATTTCCTTAAACCGATATATAAATATGTAGGAGACATTGCCGCTACCGCAGGTATGTCTAAATCTTTGCAAACTACCCACAGAAAGTTATCACAGTACAGAGGTTGGGGAGGTGGTGGGTTTATGTCTTACGAAGTTGTAACTGATTTAAACTACACACCTGTTTTGAACAACGCCGTAGATAGGTTCTCATGGGCCAATGCAGGTCCTGGAGCAAAACGTGGGTTGAATAGAATTTGGGACAGGCCCTTAACAAAAAGCATGACTCAATATGTAGCCAACGAAGAAATGAAACAACTGAATGCTTTAGCCGCTTTCTCCGTAGATGACCATGTTCCTGTTGGGCAAGTAGATATGCGTACTATAGAGCATAGCTTGTGTGAATGGGATAAGTACGAACGAGTAAGGTTAGGCCAAGGTAAACCTCGCAGTAAGTTTACACAGAGCAGTGAGCCCTTACCGCAAGGAGTTGTACAATGAAAATATTAATGACCTTGTACCAAATACAAGATTATGGCGGTATCATTAACCATGTTGAGTTTTTAGCAAAAGGGTTAAAAGAATTAGGGCATGAGGTAGACTTTTGTATGCTTGTTCCCAAACACGAAATTAAAGAACGTTTTAAACTAATAGGGGGTGACTATGATAAAGTTGGCACAGGCTACAGTCACCATCAAGCAAAAGGTTGGGCTAACCTACGCAAATATCCTTATTTAAATGATAGGGTAAGGCAACGGTTTAGGGAGAACTGTAGTAAGTATGATGCTGTACTTTGGCACATCCCTGTACCTACCCTGAACAAAGATAATAAAGGGGTAGACGAATGGGTAGAGTTATATAATAATGGTACTAAAAACATAGCTATTATACATGACGGTAATTTACCCAAGCTATACCCTCATTTGTTATTGGTTTCTAAATGGTTTCATGGGGCTGTATGTGTTCATGAAAGTGCTTTTCATTCAGCGGTAAATCTTGACATACCTAGGAAAATGATTGTAAACCCTTTTGATCTTAGCAATACGGTTACTGAAATAGATTGGGAACGTAGAGAGGGGTTTGCCGCGATACAAGTATTTAAAGCGTGGAAACGAGTTGATACACTTATTCGTGCCATACCTTACATCGACGAGTATGATTCAAACCCTCTTAGAAAAGTGACCAAGTGTATTGGTGGTGCAGGTATTGAGTACAGGTATATGACCAGTAAAGAAAAGTGTAAGCCACAGTATTTTGATACAGACGGTAATAAAATTTGGGATGTCGCACTTGCAAATGGTATGGAGTATGTAGGCACTATTCCAAACAGCCATGTACTTGAAATACTAAAAGACCGTAAGTTACAGATAGACCCTAGTTGGTCTAAAAAATATTCTGGGTACGGAGCGCATTTTAATAGAACAACTGTAGAAGCTATGATGATGGGTGCTGTACCAGTTGCTACCGATTTAGGTATGAAAAATAGCGAGATATTTTATGGTGGAGAAAATTTTATAGAGGTTCCCCATACAGCTACACCTAAAGAGTTTGCAAGTATAATTAATGATAGCATGAACAACCGTTATCAGTGGGAAAGTATCCGTGCAAATAACATTTCTTTACTAAAAATGTTTGAAATGAAAACAGTAGCACAAGAGTATATAGATTTAATAGCTGATGCTAATAGGTGGGTGACAATGCCGATAGGTGTCCCAAGTGTGGGGTTAAAAAACTCTTGTGACAAAAACTTAGACTTTTTCAATATACCACCCCATTTTAACGCCCATACAGGCACTCAACTTAGTTTTTAGTAGTTAGCCCCCCCTATAAACCTTAGAGAGCTCAGAAAGGCTTTAAATGCAGTATATAAGTGCAAGAAATGTAAGTGAAGCATTGTACCTAGCAGTACAGGCATTAGAAACTAAAGGTGTTGAGGTAGACACACGCAATGGTAAAGCATTAGAGTTTGCTTGTCCTGTAGTAACTTCTTACAGCCATAGCAGGGAAAGAGTATTGTTTTACCCTATGCGTGACGCTAACCCTTATTTCCATTTAATGGAATCGTTTTGGATGTTAGCAGGTAGAAATGATGTTGATTGGATTTCTAAGTATAATGGCAGAATTAATAATTACAGTGACGATGGCGTAACCTTCCACGGTGCATATGGACATAGGTGGAAAAACTGGTTCGGCTTTGATCAACTAGAAGTAGCTATCCACCGTCTGCTTCATTATGAAAACGATCGTCGTACAGTTATTGGTATGTGGGATCCTACAAAAGATTTTTCTACAGATAACGATGGTAAAGATTATCCCTGCAATACGCAGATTATGTTTTGGGTTCGTGACGACACGTTAAACATGACTGTATGTAATAGGAGCAATGATATGATATGGGGGGCGTATGGAGCAAACGCTGTTCATATGTCTATACTGTTAGAATATATGGCGGCAAGGATAGATTGCGCGGTAGGTACATATTATCAATTTAGTAATAACTTACACGCTTACGTGGATACGTTAGAAAAAGTAAAAAATATTGAACCCGATTACGACCCTTACCTGCATTTAGGTGATAGTGGGCATTACAACCCTAAACCATTGGTTGATGAACCTGCTTGTTTTGATAAAGAGTTAGAACGGTGGATGAACAATGAAACCAATACATATACTAACTCTTACTTTGATCAAGTGCTTACACCTATGGATTTATCTTGGGGTGCTTGGAAGGAAAAAAATATAGATGAAGCAGTACGCCATGCCGAAAACATTGAAGACCTAGCATGGCGTAAGGCTTGTGTAGAGTGGCTAATGAGGAGATGGTAAAGTGAAACGTGAGTTAAGTAATATTCTTACAAAGGTAAACGATTTAGCACATGCCGATGTAGAAGGCTTGCATGTGGCAGAACAAAGTTATGGCAATAGTTGGAAACAACGTGGAGGCACTGGTGCTTTTATGATGTTAGCCCGCAAATGGGATAGAATAGAAAACCAAGCTAAAAAAGAAAACTATGATATATTTGAAACTATTCGTAAAGACCCAAGGGAAGAAGGTATTTTAGACGACATACGCGATTTAAGAAGGTACTTATTATTAGTGGAAGCAGAAATGTTAGGGCATGATAAATAACCCCGACCCCATGGACAAAGAGGTAGAAGCTGTTTGTGAATGTGGAAAGTATAAAAAAGTAATTACTTTCCGTAATTTAAAAAACAAATGGCCTCGCTGTAAATGTAAACTATCTATGAAAGTGAAAAGTAATGCAGTATCCTCTGTTTAAACCACCTGTAGAATGGGTTGTGCCGGATGGTTACCCTGATTTAAGTGAAGCAAAAGAAGTTGCTATAGATTTAGAAACAAGAGACCCAAACCTTACAACAATGGGTTCGGGTTGGCCTAGAAAAGATGGGCATATAATTGGTATCGCCGTTGCTGTACAGGGTGACCAATGGTACTTTCCCATACGGCACGAGATAGGTTCTAACTTAGACCCTAAAATGACAATGAATTGGTTGCGAGATGTATGTTCGGTTAACAGGAATTATATTTTCCATAATGCTCCTTATGATGTTGGGTGGTTGCTCGCAGAAGGTGTGCCTGTTTCAGGGCGAATCATTGACACAATGGTTATTGCGCCCCTGTTAGATGAAAACAGATTTAGCTATGCGTTAAATGCTATTGGTCGTGATTACCTGCAAGAGCGTAAGTCAGAGAAAGAGCTACGCGAGGCCGCTGATGCGTTTGGTATCAATGCTAAAAGCGAAATGTATAAACTCCCTGCAACCTATGTAGGGGCATATGCAGAACAAGATGCCGCTTTGACATTAAAACTATGGACATTTTTCAAATCGTTAATAGTAAAAGAGGATATACAAGATATTGTAGAACTAGAGTTAAAAGTTCTCAAAACAATAATACCTATGAGGCAAAGAGGTGTAAGGGTAGATTTAAATAGAGCTGAAGTAATACAAAACGATTTACTTAAAAGAGAACAAGAATTACTTGCCGAAGTAAAAAAGCAAACAGGGGTTGACGTAGAGATATGGGCCGCAGAAAGTGTAGCTAAAGCATTTGATGCGTTAGACCTTACTTATAATAAAACCGAAAAGACAAGTGCTCCATCATTTACTAAAGGGTTCCTTACTAACCACCCCCACAAAGTACCACAAATGATAGTAGAAGCTAGAGAGTACCAAAAGGCAAGAGGTACTTTTATTGAAACTATTTTAAAGCACCAACAAAACGGTAGGATACATGCAGAGCTCCACCCACTACGCAGTGATGATGGTGGTACAGTTACAGGCCGATTCAGTTATAGTAACCCGAACCTGCAACAAATACCTGCTCGTCACCCTGAAATAGGGCCGTTAATACGAAGCCTGTTTTTACCCGAAGAAGGGGCCTTGTGGGGGGCATTTGATTACTCTAGCCAAGAACCACGCATAGTTGTTCATTACAGTAAGCTAATGGGCTTTAAAGGGGCTGATACGTTTGCTGAACAGTACAATGAAGACCCACGCACAGACTTTCACCAAATGGCGGCTGACATTGTGGGCGTTCCACGCAAACAGGCTAAAGACATAAACCTAGGATTATTCTATGGTATGGGGTCTAAAAAACTGGCGGCAACATTAGGTTTAGAAATAGACGATGCTAATGAGCTGTTTGCTATGTACCATAGCTCAGTACCGTTTGTACGAGAACTCAGTAATTATGCTGTTAATCGTGCAAGTAGTAAAGGTGTTATCCGTACTGTATTAGGCAGACGGTGCCGTTTTGATAAATGGGAACCAACTAAGTATGGCAGTTGGAAACCAATGAACTACCAAGAAGCATATAATGAACATGGCCCTGCGATTCGTAGGGCGTTTACATACAAAGCATTAAACAAGTTAATTCAGGGCAGTGCCGCAGATCAAACTAAAGCCGCGATGGTAGCTTTGGCAGAAGAGGGCATGTTGCCTATGATACAAGTACATGATGAACTAGACGTCTCCGTAGAAAGTGAAGACCAAGCTAAGAAAATTACGGAGATAATGGAAACCTGCGTCAAGCTAGAAGTTCCCTCCGTAGTTGATGCAGAGTTTGGGCCTAATTGGGGGGAAGCAAAACAACCCTTAACGGAGAATTTATGGAAAAAAGAAGAAAAACACACAAAAACGCCAACCTGAAACACCTGTATGCAAAAATTAGAGGTGGGCATGTAACCCGATACCATACAAGACCAGAGTTAACTAATGGACAAAACGTAGCTGCTCATACTTGGCGAGCAATGGTGATACTCCATACCCTTTGGCCTGAAGCTAGTAAAAACTGCCTGTTACATATGATGTATCATGATGTAGCTGAAATAGCGGTAGGTGATCTACCTGCTACAACTAAATGGAATTACTCAGAAGTACACTCTCTACTTAAACGTATAGAAAATGATTTTGAAAGTTCTATCGGTATTGGTGAACTGTTTATACCGATCACAGTAGAAGAGGCAAAAGCATGTGATGCCGCAGATAAATTAGAACTCGTGCTACATTGTTATGAATTGATTACTCAGGGCAACAAATCTGCTGAAGATGTAATGAATAGAGGTATACGGTATTTAAAGGAAAAGTACCCTCACGAGAAACAAGTAAGCAGAGCATTAAAAATGATAATACGCTTACATAATTTGAGTAAATAAACATGGTCCTTTATGTTTTGTAGGGTATATTTACCATAGTAAACAATACAACCTAGAAAGGATTTACTATGGCAAAGCCAAGAAACAAAAACGTGGGCGTTAGTTTTGAACTGTATGAACAGTTACAACGTCTACAACAACACCTTGAAGTTAGCTTTGGGTTTAAACCTAGTTTTACTCAAGTTATTGCGTATTTAGTAAACGAACACGAACATCTTGACGAAAGGCCGTAACATTAATATTTTTTTACTGGATTATAACGTTACCCAATGTGCTAAGTACCATTGTGACAAGCACGTTGTAAAGATGCCACTAGAAACCACACAAATGTTATCTACTGTGCATTGGCGTTATGAAAACGAAGGGCCTTACCTGCCTGTACATCCAAAACACCCATGTACGTTATGGGCAGGACAAACAGTAGAAAACTACATTTGGCTATGGAGGTTAGGCATTGCGTTGTGCAAGGAGTATACTTACAGGTATGAAAAAGTCCATGCTTGCGAAACAGTTCTTGCCATTTTACGGTGTCCCCCTATATTGCTGAAAGCAAGGGGCGTAACAAAACATCCGCAAGCGATGCCAGATGAGTACAAATGTAGTGATCCTATACAGGCTTATCACGATTATTACATAAACGAAAAAGCAAGGATATGTTCATGGAAAAAAAGGGAAACCCCACCGTTCATGACACTGTAGGTAACAATGTCATACCATTTACGTCAAAACAAACCATTAGTGACGCAGAAAAATATGCAGAAGCTACGTTTAAACAAAAAAAGCAAGAAAAAGGTACGTTTTTAGAAACAGAGGTAGATGTGCTCGTATGCTCTCTATGTGAAAGCAATAAGTTTTTTCTAGTAAACGATGATAAACGTACAGTAGGATGCTCTAGTTGTGGGTACTTAACGTCAACACATTGGATTATTCCTGATGGGCAGTGAGTTTGATGTATTTGATTTAATTAATACTGGGATCGCAATTTTTGCGATTCTTTCTGGTATTGTTTATGCGATCATCAAAACTAAAATAGATGTAGAACATCTCACTAAAAAAGTTGAAACATTGTTTACTCTTTTCAATACAATGCGTGATAAAGATCGCGATAAGTAGCGAATACTTTTTACTTAACATTGACTTTTTTATATGTACAATATAATTAGTAACAACATAACCTGTAGAAAGAGGTATTTCACATGATTATTATTCCCAGAGAATACAAGCACCACGACAACGCCAAGTTGTTCCAGTGCTATTGCAATGCTCGCAGAACATATTTCAGCGCATTAGGGCATAACAAAGCAGAAATGAATGAACGCATTGCTAAAGATTATGCTGAAGAGCTAACCCGCAGAGAAACTGATGTGCCTACCGATGATGATGTTGAAAAGTACGGCATATTTAACGGAGACGGAGCATGGTAAAAAAAGATAGTAAAACACTCGAGCGTGATATTTATGACACGCTCCTTGATGATATGGGTACAGAGGAAGGTATACCCTTTGAAGCATTGCTTAGACCTCACGCGTGGGAAAAGCAGGGTAACCAGTGGAGGCGTAAAGAGGAGAAGTAGTAATGTTAGAAACAATTACTTGTCTAGCAATAGCTATTTATTTTGAAGCAAGGGGCGAACCTGTAGATGGGCAGATAGCCGTTGGCAATGTTATACTCAACAGGGCCAAAGATCCACGGTTCCCTAACGATGTGTGTAGTGTTATTACTCAGGGGCCTACACACAAATGGAACCAAGCCTATCCAGTAAAACACAAATGTCAGTTTAGCTTTTACTGTGATGGCAAAAGTGATGAACCTAAAAACGATGCGTCGTTTAGGAAAGCAGTATTTCTTGCGAGAGAACTCGTAATGGGTAAACCAGATTACAGCAAAGGAGCATTGTTCTATCATGCTGTATATGTCTACCCACAATGGGCTACAAAAATGAAGCCAACCGTTAAAATCAACAAACACATTTTTTATGTAGAAAGGTAAGTGTATGCAGACCGAGGAGTGGATGAAACGTAAAAAAGAAGAGCTAAGAGTAACAAAAGCTCATGCCGTTTTTAAAGAACAAGTAGCGGAAAACAAAAAAGAATTGGAGGAAAGAAATGGTAACTTACTTAGTGATAACAAGTATAATTCCAGCACTGTACCTGCTGACACTAGCCTTAACGACTTTAACATAAAGGAATTTGTAGAGGCCCAAGCGCAACATATACAGTTTAATACGCGACTCATATTAAAACTGGAAAAGCGTGTAAAAGAACTTGAGGAAAGGTTAAGGGGTTACAATCCATGGTAAACTACGCAAACGTCAGGGCAAGTGTAAATGATCTTTTACACTTAGCCGAAACTGAACATGATTTAGAAAAGAGACAAAACCTAGGTCAGCCTGTAGAGTATACTGAAAGTCACAAACTAGGTGTTTTATCTTTTGCTCTAGCTACTATCTGTTTACATGTCCCACAGGCAAGGGACAGGTTAGATAAAATGATTAATCAAAAACAACAGTTCATTGCGACATTGCAGAAAAAACGGTAATGTATGGGGATGTTATGGGTTTACCTCATTAAATTTAAAGTAAAGGAGCATCCCCCTGATATGAAAACGATAAAAAATATGTTTATACATTTAAAAGATCAATTCACAGAACTTTCATATTTTTGGCAGTTCACTGTTTGTTGCATTTTGATTTTTAGTATCATTGTGCTTGGCATGGTTATTTATCAATGATAATGTGTGGTAAGGCTAACCTCATCCTTAGTCTACCACTCCCTGGAACTCCCCCGACAAGTTTTCCTTTTCCCTTGTCGGGGGCTTTTTTATGAGATTACGACGAGAGAGAGCGCGTAGATGTTAACCACAAAAGAATTAAAAGAAGAACTAATAAGGAACGGAGAAAAAGCAGTTGAAATTGGACAACCAATGGCACTTTCAATCGTCAGGAGACTCGGTGGTGTGAAAGCAGTAGCCGATTTAATTGAAATACCAAAGGTAAGTCCTGTCACTGTAAATAACTGGATTCATAATGGGTTACCTCCAAACTACACAACACGCGAAGCATTAAAAAGACTCGCAAGAAAGAAGTACAAGAAAGGTGCGGTGTTGACTAAACTGTTAAAGGATATTCAAGAAGCGCGAACAATTAGGATAAAACAAGGGTTGCGTACTTAAAAGTCAACTTATATACTGTACCTATAACTTAATTGTAACCCACATAGAAAGGTGGATATTATGACAAAAGTAGTACAAATTAATAAGGAAACTTTAGATTTCTTGAAAAAAGATGCCGCTAAAACTACTAAGGCATCCTCTAAAAAAATAGTAAAAGCCGTTGCCAAGAAAAAACCAACTAAGATCAAACTTTCTGGCTTTCCTGCTGAGTTATTACTTAACGGCGAAGAACTTACTTACGATGATATTACCAATTTTGTGAGAACCGAAGCAGGTGGCAACGAAAACAACGTTGAAATACAATGCCTTGTACCAAGCCCTGAAGATGTACCCTTTGGATGGGGTGGTAAAAAAGGAGGTGTACGGCACTTCATTCAATCTTCGTTTTTAACAGGCATAAATGGTGACAAACGGTTAGGGTTTATCCTTAACCAATGTGCTAAGCTCGGGCATTCACGCAAAAAACCCAACGTTCTGCTCGCCCTGTTAAATGGCGGTTACTCTCCTAGCAGTAAGTATTGGGGGACGCCATACGTTAAATTAATTGTGAACAAGTAAGACTAATTAAATATAGCCCCTGACATTGTTAGGGGCTATTATTTATATAGTACTAACTAAACCGAGAAAGGGTTTACCATGACACACAAGTTTTTTCACTTCTGCAACCTGCCCCCCTCTACGTTTCAAGTAGCCACATATGGGTGGGAGTTCAAAAGCCTTACCCAAATTGCCAATCGTGCTTCATGCAATGACCCCGATACAAAAACGTTTATTAAAAGACAATTACTTGATTTATGCTCAGGGCATGGCGATGTGATTTTTGCCTTGTACGACCCTGAAACCAACGACTGCCCAAAACTGCACGACTGGGTTGAAACTACCCCACGCAACAAGGTGAAACTTACAGGGGCTTTGATGCACCATAATGTGACTAATAAAGTAATCACTTATCATGCAGGGCTAGGGCAGAAAATGTGTAGATTAGTGCTACACGAAACACCAAGCCAAGAAGGACAAGAAATGTTTGTCGTACCGTTGCCCCAATAACCCGAACACAAAAGACACAATAATGGTAGCCCCTGACAACTTTGGGGGCTATTATTTATACAGTACACAACAAACCGAGAAAGGGTTTACAGATGATGCTACATTCTAACTTTGTTCAGCCCAAATACTGCCCCTACGCACTGAAGCAGTATGAAGCTGACGTTTTGTTAACTGAGAAAAATTACATAAAACCTGACGAATGGTCAGTTTTCGTAAATTGTTGTCACTTACAAAAAGGTTATGAAAATTACATCTATGCAGGGTTACATAGAGATCTTGTTACCTTGGCTGAAAAAACCAAAGGTGACATATTTTGGGACAACGATGCCCGAGACCCGATACGTAGCACTGGGTTTTACCTTGACACGAAAGGTAGCGAAATATTAAGATGGGAGACGCCCAACTGGTACGGACTAAGCCAACCACAAAAACGAATTGTGATTGCAAGTAACGCTACCCGAGGCACACCGACCAATACCCATGTAGTGACGGTTAGGGCAACAGACGGCCGAGGACCGTGGGCCTTTAAGAACCTCGCCGTTGTGTGGCAGTAACCTGAACACAAAAGAGGTAATAATGGTAGCCCTTGACTACGGCTTGGGCTACCATTTATGTAGTACCAATTAAACCGAGAAAGGGTTTACAAATGACACAACAACCACTTTTTGATAAGTTTATTACTGACGCAGGGTTAGCACCATACACTGACAACCACCATGACAACCTGCTTGGTGGCCCAAACAGTGACCCA
>Ga0208545_1000018_pt1 | contig 60846 bp, 76 predicted proteins | sample DEB08_DNA_12_FD_185498 | JGI IMG/M metagenome (GOLD analysis project Ga0208545, IMG submission 185498) | Aqueous microbial communities from the Delaware River and Bay under freshwater to marine salinity gradient to study organic matter... | ecosystem: Environmental > Aquatic > Marine > Coastal ... | reverse complement strand
AGTAAAAGTTTGCGGCAACAACGACCCGTTAGTAATTACCCCGCCCTCGACAACCACTTCGCCTGATGCAGAGTTGTTGATAGCTTGGTTGGTGATGCCTGCGAAGTTAGTTGAGTTTGATGACGCAAGCTGTAAAACTATTGAAGTCCCGTAATTGCTATTACCACCATCTTCAAAGCCAATTACTATTTTGTCTGAATTAGTATCATAGGTAGCAGTGCATCTTTCTGACGTTGCTGCTGCAAACACAACAGGCGTTGCGTAAGTAATCGACGTACCACTTACAGTGCCAACAGCATAGGTTCCGTAATTGCTATTGCCTTTATCCATATACACCACAACCGCCTTCCCTGCGTCTGGGTCAAACGTCATTCCAACTTCTTGTATGCCGCCACCCTCAAATTCCACTTCAGAGCCATAGGATATAGACGTACCGCTAACCGTCCCAACGAGCGATTTACCTTTTTCTGAATCAGCGGTATCTTCATATGCGATAACCACTTTGTTATTAGTGGTGTCAAATGCACACACTGAATTGGCAGTGCCAGCGGCATGAAATACAACTGGAGTTCCAAATGAAATAGACGTACCACTCACAGTGCCAACGATAGCGGTTCCCTGATTCCCATCTCCTTCATCAGTATATACCAGCACTGTTTTATTACTTGATGTGTCAAAGCAAGAAGATTGTTGATACAAACCTGATCCAGCAGACTCAAAAACAACTGGAGTTCCAAAGGTAATTGATGTTCCGCTTACCGTGCCTACTGCGGCTGTACCATAGCTGCTATTGGCTGTGTCTTTGTAAAACGTAACTACTTTATTTAAGTTGCTGTCAAATGTAGTTGAGCTTTCCCCAAGAGTGTTCGTAGAAATGGTAGCCTCAGAACCAAAGCTAATGCTTGTCCCACTGACCGTACCGACCACCGCTTTTGTATTCTCACTGTCACCCTGATCTCGGAAAACAATCACAACTTTATTTGAGTTGCTGTCAAAAGTTCCTGACTGAAAATAAGTAGTCGCAGCGTTGAATGTAACAGCAGTGCCGAAGCTAATACTCGTTCCACTAACCGTGCCTACTATTGCTTTCCCGTGATTTGAGTCTCCAGAATCAGTATAGATGATGACTACCTTGTTGTTTGAGGAGTCAAAGATAGGCTGAATATAGTAAGATTGTGCCGTTTCAAAAACGACCTCGGAGCCAAGTCCTTCCGCTACAGCAGCTATTGCAGTCACAGTCCCGTCACTCTGCAAAGCGACTGCCTGTCCTGTAGCCAGATTACCGCTGGCCGTGGCCGTTATGACTTTTGCGCCAGCACCCGCTGGAAGTAGATCGCTTAGATTGCTCATGTGCTGTAATCCAGATTGATGCTTGTGGCTGACATTGCTTTACCAGCGGTCACCGAAGAAGATGCCGTGCTAAGTGATCCGTCATTTTGAACAAAGTAAGTTGCGCCCGGAGTTAAACTGCTCAGACCATTAGCTGCAATCCCGCCCTTCATCGTGACCTTGCCGCTTGCTGCGTTTGATATAGCTGCGTCTGCTATGCCGAGGAAAGAAGATGAGTTTGAGCCTGCGTTGGCCCATATAATTCCTGTGCCGTAGTTGCTGTTGCCACCATCTTTATAAACAATGACGGTATTTTTTGCCGAAGAATTATACGCAGCCCCTATTTCTTCAGTTGACGCTGAGTCAAAAACTACTGCTGTACCAAAACTAGGAGTCGTACCAGACACCGTGACAGGTGCTACTTTGCCCTTGTTACTGTCGGCTGAATCTGCATAAGCCAAGTTGTATGTATTCGCGCTACTATCGTAGGCAAGTCGAGGATAATAGACATTAACCCCAGAAACAGTAACATTACTTCCTAGTGAAAAGCCGCTTCCGCTAACCTGACCAGCACGGAGGGTGAGCAAGTAACTGCTGCCACCATCGCCCCACGCCACTAGAAAATTGTCGTCTGTAGAATTATAGGCAATGCCTATAGCATAACCTGTGCCACTTGCTTCAAGTTGCGTTGAACTTCCAAAGCTAATCGACGTTCCACTGACTGCGCCAGATATGAGTTCAATGCCAGTACCTTGATAAGCAATAATTACCCTGTTGTTTGTAGTATCGAAAGTAATACCGATCCTGTTAGACTCGCCACCGTCTATTTCTGCGGCGCTTCCAAAGCTAATCGACGTTCCGCTTACTGTGCCAACTATGGCTTTGCCTTTATCAGAATCACCCGCATCTCTATAGGCGACCACTACTTTATCCGCAGAGGTATCATAAGTGGCTGCATTCCAAAAAACAGCCGCAGACTCATAAACAACCGCACTACCAAAGCTAATACTTGTTCCGCTTACAGTGCCAACATTTGCGGTTCCATAGTTACTGTTTGCTCCATCTCTATATACTACTATTACTTTATATGTATCTGGATCGTATGTGCCGCCAATATAAGTTACATCGTTTCCGGTGCTAAATTGAACAGGCGTACCCCAGCTAATTGAGTTACCTGTTACAGTCCCCACAGCAGCTTTGCCTTTGTTGCTATCACTCGCGTCTTGGTAAAAGACAACTAATTTATTGTTATAAGAATCGTAAACTACAGTAGAGTAATCAGTACTGCCTGACTCATAAACAGCGGCTGACCCAAGGCCAGCAGCCGTAGCTTCAACTGCTTTCACTGTCCCGTCACTCTGCAATATTACAGTCTGGCCGCTAGATATAGCCCCACTCGCAGTAAAACTTAGCTGCTTACTGGCCGCACCCGCTGGTAAAAGATCGCTTAGATTTGTCATGTCAAATCCATCATGTTAATTGTTGTGGCAGTGACAGCCTGTCCTATCTTCTGTGCAGGGCTTGTGCTTGACGTAGTGACCGTGCCGTCTTCTTGGACGTAGTAGTCAGAGCCTATCGTCAGCGAGGACTGCTTGCTGTTGATGCTGCCCTTGACGTTGATCTTGCCTGTTGCGGTATCTGAGATCGCAGCATCTGCTAGGCCAAGGAAGTTTGTCGCGGTTAGATTTGTTGTTGTGCCAGCTACCTGAAGGACATATGCTTTTCCTTCGTTATTTGTGTTGTCTGATAACGACAACAAAACCCTGCCTGCATTGCTGTCAAAAGCAGAACCACCAAAACCATTGTTGTAGTTGGTAATTACTACAGGTGTCGCAAAAGATATGCTGTTACCCGCAGTGGGTGTCCCAACAGCATATTGGCCATAGTCACTATTATTTTGATCTCGATATTGAATAACAACTTTGTTTGCTACAGAATCAAAAACTATCGAATGAACGTCTGTAATACCGCCTTCAAATTGCACCTTGCTTCCCCAGCTTACTGAGTCCCCAGATATTTCACCTACAATAGCCCTGCCCCTTCTGTCGTTATCTTTATCTTGGTAGGCAAGGATTATTTTATTTAGGTTGCTGTCAAAAGCTAGGCGAATGTCTTCAGCTTCGTATGATCCTGCGCTATCAAAAGCTGCGCCATCTGTGAACGTGATGCTTGAGCCTGAGACAGTGCCGACTTTAGCCCTGCCTCTTGTGTTGTTATCATTATAAGCTACAACAAATTTATCGTTGGTTGTATCGTAGACCACATCCTGTGGGTCTGCCACGGAATTACTTTCATACACCACTTCTGGGTTGGTTGTAGTAACTGAAGTACCACTGACCGTTAGAAGTCTTGCTGCGCCTCTGCTGCCGTTCCCACCATCTGAATAGATAATCATATGCTTGCCAGCATCGGGACTGTAGGCAACTCTGATGCGGGTTGATTGATTGCCCTCTACCTGTAAGGCAGAACCGAAAGAAATACTGGTTCCTGACACAGTGCCGACGATTGCTTTTGCCTTATCACCATCTCCGACATCCTGATAGGCAACTAATACCTTATCCTCACCTGTATCATAAGAAGCGTCTATATAGTTGACTGCTGCGCTCTCAAAAACAGTGGCTGTACCAAAAGAAACAGAACTACCTGATATTGTACCAACACGAGCCGTCCCATAATTACTGTTCCCATTGTCCCTGTAAACAAGTATTACTTTATTGTTATCTGGGTCAAACACGACTGTGTTGTACTCTGTAGTATCTGAAGTGGCGAAACTCACCGCACTACCAATATTTTCTGTTATCGAAATCTCGGCAACCTGAGTGACCGTACCATTATCATTCAAGATAACAGGCTTGCCAGAAGCTATTGTGCCACTGGCCGTGAACTCGACAATGTTCTGCCCACCACCGCTGGGCAGCAGATCAGAAAGATTACTCATTTACACGCTCCAGCCGATTGTGCCGTTGATGTAGGTCATTACAATCTCAGCGAAGTTCTTATCGAACGTCAGATCGGTTGCGCTACTGGCAATGTTTGAACCGTTCCTAGCTACCGTAAAGTTCGTAGTCTCTGCGGCGCCTGTGCCATCCTTAATTACCACCGCGTCCCCCGCACTAGGAGAGGAAGGCAGCGTAATCGTTATACTACCGGCTGTAACCACAACATAGTCTCTGTTACTCGCTGTATAGTTGCCGCTCTTCAGAAGTGGGACTATCGCGCCAGAGCCGCCGTTAGCAAAAGGTAGCACACCGGATACGTTTGCAGTCAGACTACAGTAGGTAGTGGCTGTAGAGCCGGTACCACCGTTGCCTGTGGGTAGTGTTCCTGTAACTTGTGAGGTTAGGTTTACATTGGCTAACGTACCGCCAAGGGTAAGATTGCCTGAGCTGGTGACCGTGCCGGTAAGTGTTATGCCATTTACTGACCCCGTACCGCCTACGCTGGTAACGGTGCCATCGCCCACGTCAACTTGACCCAAGGCGTCTACTACAGCAGCCCCGGAACCCGCGCCATCCAGATATACAATCTTGGCTGCGCCTGTGGGTATAGTGACGTTAGCGCCAGAGCCTTGTGAGATATTTATGGACTGACTTCCGCTAGTAGCGTTCTCTATCCACATCACCCGAGAAACGGTGTTTGGCCCGATAGTCAAGGTTCTGGTTGCTGTAAGAGATGCACCAGAAGTGACCTTTAAATACAGCGCACGAGCTGGATCAGTCGCTCCATCAGCCACCGTCGTAGTAGCGTCAGCGTCTGAACTAAACGCAGCTTGGGTAGCATACCCTAGCGATTCCCCGATAAGCTCTAAATTAGTGTTAGTGCTTGTGCCCCAAGTGCCGCTCTCGTCACCTGTGGCGATTTCTTTTAACCTTAGATTATTTACATAAGTAGCCATCTATATCTCCAGTGACTATAACGAGGCGTCACCCGTTGCCGGGGGAAGCGTGGTTGCATATATCGTCGTGTTTTGTCTTAGCGATAGGGTCGCCCCGCAGTTTGAACAAGTATCCGCTGCAAGTTCCGATTCGTCTAAATCATAGCCACAATGAGCGCAAACTATTTCGACCTCGTGCTTTGGGTCTACCGTGTTGCCTATACTTTTTGCTTCATTTACTTGTTTCATGCCGCTATCTCCGTCCAATTTGTCCCTGGATTAGGAGCAATTTGACCCCAACTTGTTCCTGGATTGGGGACAATTTGACCCCAAATAAAAACGTTCCCTACTTCTCCAATCGCTTGTACGCCGCTTAATGAGACGGTAGCGCCCGCTGTTTGTGTCGTGGCTCCAAGGGAAGTAGTTCCTACAACCCCGGTCACGTTAACCAGCAAATCAAGATCAACCGAAGCGGACCCTAACGTCGTTGTCCCCTGCACACCGGTAGCATTTACCGTGGCAATTCCAGTTACGGTGGGGCTTCCAACCGCCGTGGTTCCTACGACCCCAACCACCGCAACGTCCGCGCTGGCTAAAGGACCCGCCACGCCTAGCGCGGTAGTCCCCGCTACTCCCGTTACCGAGAAAATGGCGTTGCCATTTATAGTAACGGTGCCGACCTGCCCGGTTGCGGCGTTCCCAAGAGCCGATATCTCTCCTTCGCCCCCGGCTACTATGCTGCTTAAAGCAGTGGTCGCTGTAACTCCTGTAAGGAATACCCCGACGCCTTCCTGAACACCGACAGTGCCAACTTCTCCAGTTGCACTAAGCCCTATAGACTGGCCCCAAGCACCTTCGCCCCAACTTCCTCTGCCAAAACCTTCAAAGGAAACAGTTACCGGGACACCCTGCCCCCAAAGGCCAGAGCCCCAGGTATTTCGGCCCCAGCCCGACATTTTAGGCTATCCTAATAATCGCGTTGCTAGAGTCCGCTGTGGGGAACACAATAGTAAAGTCTCCCGCAGTAGACGTTTTATCTGAACCAAAATCTAAAACCGCAACAGCCGGGTCACCAGATTGAGTGTCGTTAAATATTAAAGCACCACGAGCAGTGATTGTAGCTGTAGAAAAAGTGGTGTTATTAAAGTCTAAAAACGCAGTGGTGCCAGAGCTAGTCGGAGCGACCGTGGTTAAAGCGTTACCTTTTGCACTGTAGCCGGTGCCGGAAACTTCATTAGAGGTAGTGTATGCCGTGGTTGCCGCGCCTAAACTTGCTGAACTTGTATACAAGGCAAGGTTAAAAGTGTCGGCAGTGGTTCCTCCACGAGCAACAGTTGTTCCAAAAGCATGTATGCCATTAAGAAGCTCCACTTTGAAGCTCGTACACATTGCTTGACTAATAGCCATAAGGGGCTTCTCCTATAATTTACGAATTATACTGGCCAATTCTTTTTGGCCCTGTTTTTCAAGTTCTGCACAAACCGTGGTTCTGTCTGATTTAACAGCCTCTTCCATATGCAACACTAAAACTTGTCTAATCTGCTCTTTAAACACTAAAGCTTGCGCTCGAACCTGCTCATCCGCATCTTTACTAATGTGCAAAATTCTATCTAAAGCTCTGTCTGCTATTTCTTCGGGAGTCCACCCACGGTGACTTGTGGTCTGAACTTCCACACTAAAAGTGTTAACACCTGCACCGACCCCTGTGATCATGTCTTATCCCTTATTACTAAACCTGTCCTATATGCGTCTGTCACTTCTTTAGCCTCGCCAAAATTCTTCATGCTTATTATGCTTTCAGCAAAACGCTTTTCGTACTCCTGCATCATGTCGGGCTCACCCTTCATGTAGGTATACGCCTCTATCAAAGCCCCGTACAACAACGTAACTTCTGCGTTTTCACTTAACCAGGTGGTGCCGCTTCCCGCTCCCGCCGTTAAACTTGCCGGTCTATAAAAGTAATGCAGCTCTACCACATAATTACTGTTTGGCGTGGGTCCCAAAATAAAATTGGCATCATCAAAAAAAGCGTAATATTTAGGCTCTCCCGTGGTGGTTTCATCCGGGTTGTAGCTTTGCACAAAGCTCACATCTTTATAATCTAAAAACACCTTGTCATTGGACGCATCCGTAAAAGACAAAGAAAAAGGCGCTAAAAAATCCGTGGGAGCCGCTAAATATTTATTTCCATTGGTGGCGTTAGCCGTAGCATTCTTACGAAAAAGCGTAAGCTGAACGTTTTTTAAAATACGCTCTTCCGCCACACGGATAAAAACAGGCAGATTAGTTACAAAGCTAGCCTCAGTGTTTTGAGTGTAGTCTTGTATTGCTGTTTTTAATTGGTCATAAGTAAAACTCATGAGAACCCTATGGTGTATTTGCCTGCCCGCCCATACCGGAGTGGTTTGAGCAGTAATAGTATAAAGTAGGTGCCGCAGCAGCTACGATTATTTGTGTATAAGCCCCAGGATTACCCGGCACACCCACATATGTCACCCCTGTTGTATACTCGCTTCCCCCGCCCCATGTACCGTTAGACGTGGTGGAAAACTTTAAGGGATGACCACCGTTGGTGTTATCACTTTGATCCAACCGATACGTGCTACCTTCATTCAAAGTCAACGTGGCTTGTAACACCCCATCAATATAATACCTGTTCCCTGCGCCAGGGTTGGCCACGGTCACCGCAAAAGAAGTGACCGTAGCCGCCGTCGTAACGGTAACCGAGCCCACTTGCCCAAAGCCCGTTACGGGCCTTAAATCAGGGGCGTCCGGGGTAGGCAAGCCTACATAAACGTCCATAGGTTCTACGCGATCCGGTCTGGGATTACGCAAAGCCTGTGGGTCTGTAATGGTTCTTCGGGGCTCTAACTGAGGTTGTTTCTTTTCCCACTCATCTTTGCCCACCAGGAGACCATTCCACTCCCGCTTCATTTCGTTCAGCTTGTAGCGAAACCCGCTTCTGTCTGATATGCCATAGGCATTTTTACCAACAGCAAATTTACCCATTACAAATTCTGCGAGTACGCCAAGCTTGGCACAATGTTAAAAGAGGCTCGATCACGGTCCATGCTTATGGCTCGCTCCATTTCCTCTTCGTACACGGCTTTTAATAACTGCACCCTGTCTGGAGCTTTCTTGATGGCAATGTAGTACGCTAACCCTGCCGCCAAACAAGGATAAAATCTAAACGGCATTTCCACCGTATTCTGAGCCGTGTCTGCGTCGTCCATTCGGACCAAACGATCAAACACGATCACATCTGTGCTGTTCTCCGGGACAGGCCACAGCTTTAACACCGGGCTGATTAGACGGTCCAGAAACCACTGTGAGGGACGTCCCTGCGTGGTTTTATTAGGCACACCCAGGTAATCGTCACGACTTAACCGCTGTATGTTGTAATCCACGTTATCGCGGCGAACGGCGGCTGACAAAATGTCTATGGTGTCTGCGTTCAGCGTATAGTTCGCAGTTCCCGCCGTCAGGGCTTGTGTAGATTGCTCTATCGTCCAGGAATTAAGGCCCCTGTTTGCCCAATCAGCAAACAACAGGTTCATAGAACGTTTTGCAGTCTTGATGTCGTATCCAGTACGAACCTCTCGACCACAACGCTCAAACGCCTCCTCGATGTACTCGGTGACGTCTAACTCAAAGTTTTTAGAACCAGAAACGGTCATTTCTTACTTCTTCCTCTAACGTTACCGCCGTTCTTCATTCCTCTTGGCACACCGCGCCCAAAACCCGTTCTTGCCGCAAGAACAGGATCAAATCGAGCAGGATTGGGCTTTTCTTTTTTATCCTTGCCCATCAAAGCTTTCCCCGCCATATTCGAGCCCTCTACCGCTAAACCACCTAAAACAATGCCCTCTGTATTAGCTTTTTTAACCGCACGTTTAGTAGCGCCTACAGTTTTTTTAGCCTTCTTTTTTGCGGAACTAGTGGCTCTTCGTGTGGCTTGACTAGCTTTTTTAGACGTCTTTTTTGCAACTTTAGCCGTCTTCTTTTTGGCGGTTTTAGCAGCTTCTCTAGCTTTTTTAGCGGCTTTCTTTTTCGCTGCCGCTGCGGCTCGTCTTGCCGCTTGAGTGCCTTTAGTAAGTGCCTTTCTAGCAATAGTCGCGGCAACCATGGTTATCCACCTTTCTTCTTAGCTATGCCGCCGGAACGCATACCTTTAATCACACCAGACTTTTTAGAGACCTTTCCGCCCATGTTCCGTTTAATAACGCCTTTACCCATCAGGACGTCTTTTTGCGTGACTTTACCGTCACCGCTCAGATCAGGGAAACCACCATCTTTCATTTTGATGGGATTACCCACTGATCCACCGCCCCTCATTTTCTTCGGCTTTTTAGCTTTCTTGCCGCCAGGAGCTGCATTACCGATGTTTACCGCAGATCCGCTAGTGCCACCAGCACCGGCTTCTTTCTTTCTAGGGCTCATTGCCATCTTTCAATCTCCTGTAAAATTCATGCCGAATCTTGTACATGTTTTCAACGTCATATGCGTCGAAATAGCGGTCATAATAACCTAATTCTTTTATCTTATCCGCTGATTCCTCCAGCTTACTAAGGCGCTGAACGAATATCATCGCATACTCTTCTACGGTCTCCGGCTCAAAAGAGCCGTCATCTACAAGCTCATTGGTATCTTGGTCTGGGTGAAATCCCATAACCCAGATATCACGGTCTATAAAGATACCGTCTGATATGGCTTGGTTGAGGTCATCGAGGTATTGGTGAAAGGCGTCCGAATCTTCGGTAAACGCCAGGTCCACGATAATTACCAAATCCACCTTGTCGTCCCAGGTGGATATAACCGACCATAAGTCATGATAATTCGCGGGATCGCGTTTAAAAATAACCGAAACCCGTTGCGCTGCCCAAGCCGCTTTGGCATATGGACAAGCGGGTAACCCATTGAATTCTGGGTTCTTTTTTTCTAGAAGAGTTTTTGACCACTCTCTAATTTCATTGTAAATCTTTTTTTCGTCATCAACAAAGAATTCATGCATACCGAGTTCTTTTTTTTCGGTTTGGCAAGATTGCTCCGCATCCCCGACTTACTTCGCCACCCATGTTTAAGTTACGGACTTTAGCTTTTTCGGTATTGGAAACAACCGTTTTACCCTTTTTGCCCTCTCGTTTTTTCTTACGAGCCGTTGAAGCACGTTCTTCCTTAGACAAACTCTGTGCTTTTGATCTGGGCAGACACCTGTCAGGGTTCTTCTTATCTTTTGAAGTACCGCACTTCCCAACAATATTGCCGGAGCTGTCTATTCGAACCCAGTCTTGGTCAACCCATTTTTTTAGATCGCCCATTATCGACCCTTCCTTTTACCACCCTTAGATTTCTTGGCGTAGTTAGGGTCCTTGCAATACTTGGAAGCTGCTAAATTGGCATAGGCGCTGGGGTACGTGTCAAAAGTTCGTTTTGCCCAGGCAACACCTTCTGGACATATCTTGCCGCCCTTTTTCTTTTTGGCCGCTCCCCCTTTTGCCATCTTAACAACACCACATTTAGCGGCGGGCACAACCGTTCCTGTTCTTACTCGGCTCATTTCAACAGAATCCCTATTATCCCAATTGCCTCAACACAAACAACGGATAAGAGCATCCACAAACGATTATCCAGTTTGTCGATCTTTTTCTCCACATGCGCTAAATGATTGTTTTCTAAACGATTTAACGTTATTTCAACATTGCTCAACCGCTTATCAACATCGTGTATAGTAACTTCTACCACTTTTAACACTTCCACCGTTTCCTAGCTTGGCGCAACCTAGAATTAGGGTTCTTAGCCGCTTTTGGAAATTTTTTCATCTGCCCAGCAGAACGCGCACAAAAAGATTTGCGGCGCTTTGCATCTTTACTACCTTTTTTGACTTTCCCTGTTACGGCGGTCTGTAACTTAGAGCCAGGGTTTTTCTTCCGATAGGCTTTAACCCCTGCCTCAGTCATTCCCGCGCCTTTCTTAGTAGGACGAAAATTTTTCTTATTGCGCTTCGGCATATTGTTGCGTTTGCGCTCTGCCATAATCCACCTAGCTAAAGAATATCGTTAAAGCCGTAACGTTGGTCGCTGTCCCCACGTGTATGTCAGAGGTAAACAACAACCCCTCATCCGGTATATTCACAGAGTGCGTAGAAGATTGTACAAAATCCAAATCAACCACTGTGGCACCGCCGTTACCGTCGGTAAGCGTTAAACGACCAGCTCCCGAACCCACCAAAACCTGGACTTGACGAAGTCTAGCGCGGCCAGTGCTGGCCGCCCCAGTTCCCGTCAGACGTTTTGATTTTACGTCTGAATTAGCCATCTTTATCTCCTGTTACGATGCGTCAGAGGAGCTAGATATGCCGAAAAACTTCAAGACAATTACTGTATCCGCACCAGGATCGCCAGAAACAACAAGCTCTACTTCGTCCGCAGTTTCTGTGGCTGCTGTGGTTGTTCCACCAGACATGCCGAGAACGCCGTTACAAGGGAAAAAGCCTTTGAATCCGACTGAGTTTACAGCGGCTGAAATGCCATCAACAAACCCATCAGTATTTGCGTCAGTCCCAATGTCTTGAAGATTAACAGCATTTCCAGCGGCTGAAGTAACGGCTACTGTAACACCCATAGGTATGAAGTTTGACGGAATACCGATTGCAGCTTCTTTACCCGTGGTCGCTCCGTTTGCCACCGTAATGGTTGTCTCATAAGTCTTGAGAGTCATAGTGCTAGTAACAGCACCCGTGGTAGCGTTTTTGGTTATATCTTGAAAACCGTTCTCCGACCTAACGGGGCCGTTGAAAGTAGTATTAGCCATGTTGGTCTCCTGTCGTGGCTAGTGTCAGTCACGGGATGTGACTGTCAGGAATTTGTGTACGATACGATAAAAAAAGGGGCGGCACAAGCCGCCCCTTTTCTCACACCATTTAGGTGATTAAGCGCCTTCAGTTCCGAAAACCGCTCTCCAATCAGAGACGCCGAAGCTGTATCGCTCACGGGCCTTGAAGCGCATGTTTCCAGTATCAAAATCGCCTTCCATGCCAGTCTTAATGGCAGTACGCTCGAACAGCTTAAAACCGTTAGGAGCGTCTGTTTTAATGAAGAAAGCATCTGTGTCGGTGAGAAAGTGGTTAACCACCGCACCGTCAGGGAGCATCCCCATAGACTTCATGGCGTTGACGTCGTTGTCCGCAGTGCCAGAACGCAGATTAGAGTTAATTACTCGCTCTGCAATAAATTGCAGTTCTTTAGGAATAATTAACTTCATGCCACGTACAGCGATCTTCAGACCACGTTCGTCAGTCAAACCAGCAATATCAATCAGCATCTGCTCAAGCGAAGTCTCATTGAGGTCCGCTGCCACAGAAAGCTGGTTACGCTGGTTTCCGCTCAAAGAAGGGTGAGCTGATGAACAAAGCGCAGCGCCATCGCCTACCGGGTGAGCAGTGTCAAAAGCATTGTTCAGGACAGAAGCAGCCTTGATTTGCTTGGTCTGAGACATAGACCGTGCCAAGGCACGGGTATATCGAGCAGCCAACCTATCATACAGGTTGTCCTCTACCGCTTCTTCCGTGATGCTAAAAGCCAGAGCAATTGTCTCGTGAGTGTAACGAGCAGTGTAAGTCTCCTGCGCGTCGTCAAACGAGATTGATCCACCTTCTGATTTAACTGGCGCAGTGCCAAAACCAGATAACATCACCTCTTCTTCAAATGCACGATCTGAACTTTCAGTTTCGAAAATTTCAGCATGCTCGTTGTCGTATCGGTCGTATTCGAGCCCGAACAAGGCATTTAGGCCGGGTTCTAGCTCTTTCGCTAATTGTGCGCGAGAAATAGCCATTGGTTAAACCCCCCTTAAAGGCCGGTAGAATCCGCAGTGGTTTGAGAATCAAACCTGCGGCTTCCAGCGTTAAAATGCGCGTTCAAACGAACCAGCAGCGGTATACCAGCAGCGGTATAGTCACTGTTTGCTTCATCGTCCGCAATTCCAACAATACGCAGCGGTAATGTCGCGGTTACTGCAACATTAGCCACACTAGCTGCCGAATTAGAGCGACCAGTGTTTGTGCTGCCTGTACGAGCTGACGTGCCCAAATCAGTATTTGCAAAGACTGTAGCCAGCGCAGTAGCACGGTTAGTGAGACTAGCGTCGCTTGCAATTTGAAAAATTTGATTTGGATTGTCTGCAACAAAAGCTTTAACGGGGAAGTTTGTATCCACGCTTACGCTTCCGCTACCAGGCCAGTAGTTAATGAAGACCGGCTTTTTTTGAACCGAATCTTGGTACTCTACTCCCATCAGGACTCCAAGTGCTTGCGTGGTGCCACCATTAGTGGCCCCCGCTTGATCAATCACGCCCGCAGCCGTAGGAACGACAATAGCGTTTTGAAAAATAGCATTTGTGTTGTTGGAGGCAATTTCATACTGAGTTACACCAGTAGAATTAACGCCCGCACCAACCAGCCCAACAGGACGTAGACCATAGGCAGTTTCTTGATTTGCCATAGGAACATCTCCTCATTGGGGTGACCTACTCTTTTCGTGGGCCACCAAAAGTTACACGAGATTGACGATCAGGTTTATTGATCGCCATGCTTTCATGAGCATTTTCTCGCATCATATCGTGATCAACGGCATCTAAAAGGTCTTTACTCTTTCCTTTAAAGTATTGACTTCTTTCTTGCACCGTTTCTAACGGTATACGAGCGAGAACCAATCCACCAACTCCAAACACACCTTCAAATTTACCTGATTCGACCACGGGAGCCTCAAAATCCGGGTACTCGTCTGCTCTTACAAGCTCATACCCTTCTCTCAAACGAGCAGAAATGTTCTTACGGTCATCAAAACCACGAACTTCTGCTCTAATCCAGCGGTGCTTGTACCCTTCGGGTGCAGGCGGTGCTTCGAGCATGGACGGGGGAGCCCAAGGCTTTCGCCGTTGCTCCTTCTCCCTGCTGTCTTTAGCGCGAGAAGACCGATCTACGCCCTCAAAACCTACTTTCTTTTTTGTGGCCATAGTCATCTCCTATTTGACATATTTCGCGTATTCTTCTAGCGGCACACCCAATTTCTTTGCTATTGCAACCTGGCTGGGCGTGAGTTTTTTCCGGGTGTTGCGTCCTGATTTAGAGCCCGTCGTTGAGCGAGAGCTGCCTGCAACGTTCTGGACGGGACGTTTGCTAGGACTTTCTGAGAATTTATGCGGAAACTCGGTCCGTATTCGATCATCTAGCTCACTATAATACTCATCGCTTTTGGGGTCAAACCCTTCATCTTCAACAAGCCTTTTATGTAGGCCAAACGCCGCGAACGTCATAGCCTCGTCCGTCCCAAACCAATCGTTTTTAGAGGCCCAGTTTTCTGCTTTTGGGTCAGGGCGTTGCTGCGGGGCAGCTTGCGGGGCAGCTTGCGGAGCTTGCTGCTGATATGCTGCCTGCTCTTGCGCCTGACGCTCCTGCTGTTGCTTGGCTGTTTCGTAACGGTCTTTAGCTACGGCTAATTGACTTAACTTACGCTGTGCCGTCACAGTGCCTTCGGTGTCTGCACGATCTATCGCGGCCCTAAGCTCGTCTTCAACTTGTTTTTCTTCAATGGTTAAACGAGACCCATATTCAGTCATGTAGCCTTTATCTAAAGACTCTACCCGTTTTTTTAAAGTTTCGGACTCACTTTGAATAGACTTAGCGTAGCTTAAAGCCTCTTCTCGCTGCCTTTCAGCTTCGCGCATCTTTTTAGTCAAGCGATCTATGCGCTTTTGGACACCAGCGGTGTATTGCTGATGTTCATCACCGTCTTCACTTTCTTCACTTTCTTCACTTTCCTCCGGCTCCTCTGAAGACACACCAGAAACCGATACTTCGACCTCTTGCTCCTCTTCGTTACTGCCAACGTCTATATCAACGGTGCCATCATCCGGCTCGTAAGCTTTTTCCTTCTTTTCTTCTGCCATGTTTACCCCTTAAAAACTAATAATGTCTTCTGGATCAGAAATAGTTGCCAAAATCTCATCATCGTTAAGAATACGGACTTCTCCGCCATCTATACGAAACCTAGAACCAGCGTATCGAGCAAAAATTACCCAATCTTTTTCCTGGCACCAGGGACCATTTGGAAATTTATTCGTGTCTTGATAAGCAAGCGGTCCTTGCTTTAACACGTATCCGACAACGGTTTGAATCTGACCGTCCTCTAGAACTTTATCGGGGATATATATGCCGCCGTCTGTTTTAGACTTGCCTCGATACGGAAGAATTAACATTCGCCAGCCCGTGGGAGTGGGCATACGCTCTACGAGAGAAGCGTCCGCCTTAGAAGGGTCTAAGACACGATCTTGCGGGTCAACATAAATGCTGTCGACACCCTCTGTATCAGCAGTTTCACGTGAAACCTCTTCTTCTGTTTTCTTAGCTTCTTCAGCTTCTTTATCTAGCTGATCCGCCAAATAACCTGGGACTTCAATCATGCATACGCTCCTGTTGTTGTAGCAGGCCCGAGAGTTCCTGTGCTATGTAATTTAAAGCGTCTAACTCACCCATGAGTTGTTTATAAGATTCCAGGGAGGTAACGCCGTTGTTTTCTAAAACATCTAAGACCAAAGACTTACGTTCTTTTATCTTTTTTTGAACAAACTGCACCACGACTAAATCATCCATAACGTCTCCGTCTTATATAGTCGTAGCGAATCTTATACCAGATGCAGTCTGTTGGCTAGGTGTGCCTCTCGTATTAATTCTTTGCTTTGGCCAAAGTATGGGACGGCCATATAGTTTTTAACTAACTCTTCGCAAAGCCACTTGTCGTGACGTTTAAAGTCGCCCATATATCGACCGTATTTACCGCCTTTGTCTTTATAAGTTCTAAGCGTGACTACCGTGCCAACGGGCATAAAATCTTTTACGAACTCTTTAGCCATCAGTCCGTATCTTTTTTCTTCTTTATCTCTGGTTCTAGATTCGGGTGCATCAATTCCATACAGGCGAATACGGCCACGTTTACCGCCAACAAAAGTATCAAAGCCAAGGTCCACCAAAACATCTACTGTGTCTCCATCAACGATTTTGACCACGGTAGCCGCGTACTCAAACATAGCTACCCGCTTTAATAATGTCGGTAAGCTCTAAAGCTCGACCACCAACCTGTTTGGCCCACCTGGAATCCATGAACTCTACCGCAGCAGTGTCGTAGTCTTGGTTCTCCATAGCAGCTATGGCGTTTTTAAAACCTCTGAAACGAGTAGCTCCAAGGTTAAAAAAGATGTTCATAATGGCGTCTTTACGAGCGCCTTCCAGAGTTCTAAACCAAACATATTCAGAGCTAAGCTCCGCCGCACAACGCTCTAAATCATTTTTTAAAAGGTAGTTTATCTCGTCTTCAGACAGTCCGGGTCCGCTTTCAGCGATATTTCGTCCACAGCCAATATGCTCTAAACCACCCGTATCACGGTATACGTTGCTTTTAACGCCCTCATGGCGTTTTAACATCTCAATCAAATTATCCATTACTTTTTCCCGTTAGAGCCGCCATAGAAAAAAGCGGCGGCCGTACCTAATATGCCCGATAGTTGGCCTAGCACCAGAGATATGATGGTTTCGTCGTTTTGGTCGTGCGGCATTATGGTTACCGCCAGGACGTAAGTGCCATACAAAGCTAATGCCAAAATACTAAATATCTTTGGCGTCCAATCCGTAGAAAACTTTTCACGAGCGTCTTTTCTATCCCCAACTTCGGTTTTAAAAGACTCCAGGTCTATTTCCATAGCACGGATGCTTTGTTCAAAGTCTTTGTCGGCTTGTTTTAGGAGGGGGGCCTTATCGGGCTCACGCTCAATAAGGTCTTCAATCTCGTTAGCGGTAGCTGTCTCAGGAAGGCCGATCTTCTTAGCCGCCATTTTGACGGCCATACCGGCCATCGGACCGCCCGCCGCCTGTGCAATGGTGGGGGCTAAGGATTTAAGTAAACCACCTAGCTTCATCTAAACAAAATCACCAGTTGTATAAGTAACTTGAGGTCAGCTATCGCTTTTGTCCACGCCGTCGGCGTCTTCCTCCGCGACAATTTCATCGATAGTATCGCATACATCTGGGACAACTACACCCGTTGTCGCAGATAACGCTCCCCGACCGACTGCTCGAACGCCCTTATAAAACTGAGAACAATAAATTTCTTTGTTATCAATGACTTGCTGTACTGAAGTGCAGCTACTCAATAATATCGCTATAGACAATATTGCATATCGCATCAAAAGATTCCTTGAAAACGTTGCGGTTTAAGAAGAATTGGGCTGTAGCCTTTCAAGGCAACGCCACCTTTATTCATTTTTTTAGGCTTGGCTTTATCTAAAGCAATAGCCACCGCTTGTTTCTGAGGGTAACCCTCGTCTTTAAGCTTGCTTATGTTTGAACTAATGGTCTTTTGACTAGACCCGCGCATCAAAGGCATACGACCTCCTATGCGTTGGTGAACTCAGCACCACGCAACGCAGCACCCATACCACGGCGCTTGCCTTTGGTAATCTTGGCTTTGGCGGTGTTTGGAGTCTTTTCTTCCTTCATAGTAGCGTAAGGAATACGACCCTGATCTTTAATATCCGCATAGGTAGTGGGTTTTGGTGGCTCTTGGATAGGTCCACCCATAATCTTAACAGCAGCCATTTCTAGCCCCCTTGGTTGTTTCTCTGATTTAAGCGCATAATTTCACGCTCCGTTGATGCTTGTATCTTCTTGTCGGTGGCCTCTTCCTGGCTCGCCAGACGCTGATCAAACTGTCTTGCTCTTTCTTGAAGCGTAGCTTGCTGAAGGTCAAGCTTACGCTGCCCTTCTGAAATATCGGCTTGTGTGGCCTGCGCCTTGATATTTAGCTCTTCCTGCTTCAACGCGACTAATGGATCACCTCCTTCTCCGCCACCCATAATTTGCTGGCTTTGTTGGCGCACCGCCTGCATATCTTGAGCGACTAACTGTGCAACAAGTTGTTCTACCTGCAACATCTGATCTTCAGTAAGCTCTTGACCGCCACTCTGCTGAAGCATCTGAGCCGTTGCCTGCTCTCTAGCCTTCAGGCGTACATGTTCCAGAACGTGCTTCTGCAAGGCCATTGCCATGGGAGGTGAGCCCTGAACGACACCCGACGCCATAAACGTCAAGTGAGCCAGCATGTGCGCGTCATGGTCCTGACCCTCGAACGCCAGCATTTGCACGTTATCCAACGCATCAATATGCTCTTGCGCCGGGTCTTTCGGCTGCGGCTCTTGAGTGGCAGGCGCTTTCAAAATAGTGTCGACGTCCGTTACCCCTAACGCATCATACATCCTACGAAACGCCTCATGCGTGTTGTGCAGTTGAGGAGCCTGCATTGCAAGCTGTAGCTGCGACTGCGCCAAAGCAATCCGCTGCGCTTGAGAAAATATATTAGGGTTGGACACGGGAACCACGTCAACGCGGTCATCGAAATCCTGCGCCATTACACCCTGCTCGCCACCGCTAACAGAATACGGGTATTCCTGTGGCAAGAAGTCGTGAATCACACGAGCCAGCAACTTGAACTCGTTCTTCATCGCATAGTGCAGGCGCTTATGCACCGCGCTCATCACACGAGTGCCTTGCTCCAACATAGCCACAGTTGTGCCGACGGCCGCGTTCTGGTTGCCCTCACCCACCTTCATGTCTGTAATCGTGGCAAACCGACGCCCAGCATCCACTACAAAACCTAGAAGCTGCATAAGCGTTGTGTCAGGGCCCTTGAAAGGCAAAGCCATCAAGCTGTCCCGAATAGCGCCCCCCGGAGCGTCGACATCTCTAAATTCACCAGGCTGCAAAGGTTCGCTGTCTTCCTGTATACGCAGCCCACGAGCCTTAAAACCCGCTGGGAGGTTGGACAAGGTGCCCGCATCAATCAACTGACGCAATGCAGCCGTTGCCGTGCGAGAGAGCCCGCCAATCGTGTGAATTAGGCCCAGACCATAAAAGCCCAAGCCCGGAAGGAACTTGTAATGCACGAAATACTGAATCTTCGTGTTAGCGGCGTCATCCTCCGCATAATTGCGCCGGACAGATAAGGGTTGGCCGTTATCTTCACTAAGGGTGACGATATAGGGCAGTTTTATGCCAGTTTCTTCGCCTTCTTCGTCCTTATCCTCAAACCCAGGTAAGTCCAAATCAACGTGGAATTCCAACAAAGTGCAGTCATAATCAACATACGACGGGTGTACACCCTGTATCTTGTTAATCTGCTCAGTGACGTTATCCAATGATTCTTGGGCCGGGGACACCGGGACGTCCAAATAGAACCCCGCAACCTGCTTCTTACGCAAATCGTTCGCGGTCATCGGAACTACGTGCGTAATAACCGGAGCCGTCGATAAACTACTCGTTTCATACGGAACTACCAAATTTTCCGCAGGCACAAACGTACTTACCGCACGGCCTAACGTTTCATCGTAGTAAACCTTCTTGAACGTTGAACCCGCCAGCGGTAAATAAAACAACATCTGATCAAATTCTGGCGTGTATTCTTCCATCACATTCGTGATGTAATAGTTCATGAACTCTTTTACACGCCGGGCCTGGCCTTCCTTCTCCTTGGTCGGGGCCCCCACCACTTGTGTCCTAACCGGACCGCTAGGTGGCAACAACTCATTGAACGCCTGGGCCTGAAACTGAACGGCCGCCTCCGCAAGCAAAGGATGCGTCACACCCGTAGCACCACGGAAAGGCTCTGAACGCTCTTCGTATGTCAAACCCAACAACTCTAAACCTTTAGAGTACGTGTCTTGCCAGTCTTTGCGAGAAGCATCGTTGGCGTCATACTGCTCCATCAGGTCACTGGACAAAGCGCCTAAATCGCCCATATCCATGTCTTCAGCCAGATTCCGGTAAAAGTCACCCTCGTCTGAGCCGAGGTCGGCGGTCGGATCAAAATCAACAACTGCCCCTCCCTCTTCGTCTATCTCTATCTCAACACCATCCGTGTCCAAAACAGACAAACCATTAGGCGAAGCTAAATCCGCATCGTCTTCAATACGTGGCAACTCAGGATCGTCATTCATACGATCCATCAAAGAAACTACCGGACGATCACCATTTGCCATAATTAACGTCGCCCCATGACCATATTAATATTATTAAGAAGATTCTTACTTAAACCGTCGTCTACAGCGCCCATAATACCGGCCCTGTTCATCAGGTTACGGTCCACGGCCGACGGGCCGCTGGTGGCTTCACCACCCATGTTAAAACCGACACTGCCTAAATTTATCCCCAACTGAGATGCCTTTTGACGCGCGTCTTCTTCCGACATGCCAAAAGAAGCTGCGGCGTCCGCAAGACTAAGGCCCTGTCTGCCCGCAAAATCCAACATACGCATCGCCGCTTCTTGCTCTGTGTACGGCCCTTGGCCTATAGCGGCGTCTGCCGTGTTTAAACGTCGAATAGCCGCCTGTTGCTCTGCCAAGGTAGGCGTAGCTGGCGGCATTGCCCCCGTGGTCAACGGTTGATCTGTTATATATTGAACCCCTGTGGGGCCCCGGCCATAGCCGAAATCACTAACCGCTCCCAGAACTTCTTGAGTGCTAACCGGGGTGGTTATGCCAAAACCAGGTTGCTGCCCAATTACAGGGTTCACCGCCGCAGCAACATCTTCTGCGGTCATCCCCCCAACTGAAGCTACATAATCTCCAATACGTTGGGCAGCAATGTCCTTAGTCTGTGAGGTGCTGTAAAGCTTTTGAATAATCTCTTCCCGAGTAGGGGCAGGCGTCGTAGGCGTCGTAGGCGTCGTGGTCCCCGCTAACGGAGAACCAACCACGTTCCCCGTGGTATCCGTGGTGAAAGTGCTTGTCGTAGTAGGCGTGGCTCCCGTAGTGCCAATCACCTGGTCCGAGGTCCGCGTGCCGCCAGGCGTTACAAACTGATCACCCGTAGTGGTCAAGATAGTACCCGTCGCGCTACCCGGAGGCAGACCCGCCGCAGCCGCTTGCTCGGCAGACAAACCTACCGTCGTGCCACCCAGGCCACTGCCCATTATGTTAGCTCCGGTGGACGGAAACACCGCTGTGATGTCCATCTCTCCAGAAGGCTGTAAATCCGCACGCCCCATAGTGATACCAGTCGTCGGCTCACCACTGGGCAAAACACCCTTGGATACCACCGGCACCGGGCGATTAAGAATTCTGTCGTAGAACGTAAGGGCAGCGGGCCCCGCGACGTTATACGCGGGCGTTTGCGTAATCGATTGTGGATCGTAAGGCAGACGAGACGCCAATTCCTCCGCACCAAACATGGCCGCACCCGGCTGGCGAGGCTCCGCAGGAGCAAGAGGTAAATCTTGAAAATTTGCACCTTCCGCAGAGCGAATAGGAGACAAACTAACAATGCCGTCTCCACCCGTGGCGGTAGCCGTCCCGGTGCCTGAGCCCCCAATGGACAGTTGGCCACGGACCTGGTTGAACGCTGATTGATAATTAGGGTCGTTTAACGCAACCCCATTGTCCCGCGCCCACTGATCCGCCCTAATCCTAGCCGTATTGATATCCGACTGGTTTTCGTATTCCGCAAGCTCTAACTGTAGTGCCTGCGCTATTTCGTCTCTGGTCATCGACCGCTACCCTCACCCATAATACGCAGCCCGCACTCTGGCAGGCTCTTCGGAACCCCAATCGTCGGTAGGCAACTGTACAAAGTTACCCTGACGATAACGCATTAACGCTTGAGTGGTACTGTCAACCAAATCATCATGCTCGCCGTTAGGGAACGCAGCACACTCTTCTATCAACTCATGAGCCCATTGCTCATCCGGCACCCAAATCATGCCTGCTTCCAAAAGAGGCGCAATAGAGTGGACTCTCGTGACCTTATCATTGCCACGAGACGGCGTAAAGTTTACCACAGGGATTCCCATATTCCGAAGTTCGTGCGTTAACGGCATACCAGAAGCCTTCGCCTCAATAATTACCGTCTCAGGGTCCCAATACTTGTACTGGTCAAACGCAATCGCCTTCAGTTCAGGAAAATCCCACCGCCCCTTCTGCAAATCTAACAAAATCAAATTGGGCTGCGTGCCCTCGTCCGGGTGAAACACACCCCATGTCGTAATCGCACTGTAGTCAGCCGTCTCTCGCTTAGAAAACGCCGTGTCATAGCTCTGAATAACGTATTCAAGCTTAGGTATTGACGGTTTTTCCCAAAAATGCCACCACTCACGCTTCAGGATCGCATTCGTGTCGCCCGTGGGCTGCTGCTGGTACTGCGCGTTCCACTTATTTGGCGGAATAGACGCTTTTACCGCCTGCAAATCGTCCAAAGACCAATATTCCGGCCACACAGGGTCCCCAGAAGGCAGCTCCATAGGGAATTCTACTATCTCCCACTGATCCGCTAACGGATCACGAGCCATCTGACGCACCAATTGACCCGTCAAGTCCTTCTCAGACCAACGAGTCATCACCAAAACTATCGCTCCACCCGGCTGGAGCCTCTGACGGGGGCCCCCTGTGTACCAATCCCAGGCATCATCAAAGCCTGTATTCGACATAGCAGTCTGTTCAGAATGGGGATCGTCGATAATACATAAATCAGCACCACGACCAGCGAGATTACTGCCAACACCGACAGCATAATACATACCGCCGCGAGCAGTATCCCACCTTCCACTAGCTTTCGAATCGGCGGCCAAACCCGATTCAGGAAAAATCTCTTCATAGTCTTCTCGCTCAATCAGATTTTTTACTTTTCTACCGAAACCTACCGCAAGTTCCGTGGTGTGCGTGGCCTGAATGATCTTCATCGCAGGGTTGCGCCCCACCATCCAAGCAGGAAACAGGAAACTAGCAAATTCACTCTTGGTATGACGCGGAGGCATGTTGACGATCAGACGCTTTAGCTTGCCGTTGGCCACGGCCTCCAGTTTTTCAGCAATCAGACGATGGTGCTTACCCGCAATGAACTCGGGCCACATCGCGCGGACAAAGGTCAAGAAGTCCTGCTGGCACGCCTCAACGCGCTCCAACTGCGCCAAACGCAACTGAAGCTTTAGCTGACGGTCCGCAACTTCATCCGGGCTGTCTAAAGGATCAGTCATCCGCAATCAAAGCCTTTACTAGATCGGCGTCGCCAGAATTCATAAAGATCGGGGTCTGCGGGCCCATGAACGCGCCCAGGACATTAAAGTCAAAATACTCTATGGCGTCCTCACGAGTCATGTCCACCGCCCCATCCATCAGGATATCAATGCATTTCTGTATATCGTAGACCAGAACAGGCCCCTCGTCGTCACTTACCGTCGTTCCGTAAGCCGTTCCAATTATAGCGTCATCAAAACCATCTGCCTTCAAATACATGTCGTCTTCCACGGCGTTTATGCTCAATTGAATTTTTTTAAATTTACTAGTCACGTCTTGGGGCCCCTGTGCGGTCTTATATGCAATTTTATGCGATTCAACTTATATGGATTTTTGCAATTTTTTCGCGACTTTTCAAATTGTTTTTTCTCATCATTGTTCGTGAAAAACATGCCCAAGCACGCGACCCGAGTAAAAGGGGTCCCGGGCGCGTTTGTACGTGAAATCCGGCCAATTAATTGCGATCCGCCTCGATTGGACCAGGGGCCCCGGCACGCGGTCCTGGGACCAGGCGCCAGGGATCGCGGCCACCGGCCCAGGGACCAGGGCTCTTGCCAGGCGTGCCAGGGATCGCGGCCACCGGCCCAGGCGCCAGGGATCGCCCAGGCGGGCCAGGGACCAGGGTGGCGGTACGCGGTACGTTTGCAGGTGTTCTAGGGCCGCCCAGGGCGGCCAGGATCGGCGGGAGTTTACCTGGGAGCGTTTGCCAGGCGAAAAAAAACCCGGCGCTGCGGCCGGGTTTCTCGTGCCAGGGTGGCGACTAGGGGGTGAGGTAGCCGGGCTCGTGCCGCATCGGGACCAGGTGGTCCAAGCGTGCCCAGTTGGGATGGTCCTCGGTGAACGAGCAGTAGAAAGCCAGGATCGCTTCCTCGCGGGTAATCCCGGTGTGCGCGTTCATGCCATCGCACCAGGACTGGTCCAGGTGCTTGTCTGCCCGCTGCGGGCGGTATCCAGTCGATCGATGCTCGATCGCGATTACCTGGGCGGGATCGAGCGGGTTCGGTAAGTAGTAAAGCATTTTCATTTTCTCCTATTTAACTATTTCGATGATTGAGACCGGCCCGGTTGCCTGGTAGCAGTTGAGACAGTCCAGGCATTTACGGCCGGTGCAGTTGTCGCGCGGATCGGCGGCACGGGTGTTGTTGAAGACTTTGTGGAAGTGTCGGGGCGGATCGGATCGCACGCGATCGATGCGCGGATTCGAATAGATAAGAATCAGATTCGCCGGGATCGGTCCGCTGCTGGCAACCGATCGGACCAGATCGGCGCGTTTAGTCCAGAGCGTAAAGGTAGTTCCCGGCAGCGCAGCCGCGATCCGAACAAAGTTCCTCAAGTGGTCCCGGTTCTGCAGCTCACCATGCCCGTGGAAGCGAACGAAACGAAGGTTCACCAGGCGATCCGTCAGGGCGGCCAGTTCCAGGTCGGTGATCGGGCGTGCCAGTGCCCGGCTGTTTTGTTCCCAGGGATCGACACAGTTCTGGCGGTGAGTTTGCAACATTCGAACACTGTAACAATCGCCGCAGATAGTTTTACCGGCGGCGTGCTGCTGCTGACAGAATTCATTGCTAAGGGTGTTGGTGTTGATCGCTGCGAGCCCGTCTAGCTTGCCGGTCATCCGGCTGACTTTGATCACGGCTCCAGGTCCAGGTCTTTTAAGGTTTGCAGATCGGCGGCCAGTCCCTGGTGACGTTCCAGGGCTGCGCGGAAGTTTTCGCAAGTTCGCGCCTGGTCTCCGTCCGGTTCCATTGATTGGCACAAGAGAAACAGTTGCAAGTCAGACATGATCAAGCCCAGGGTTGTCAGGTGAGGATCGTTCGAAGCGATCAACTCCTGGCGGATGTTCTGAACGTAGAACTTAGTTTCTGAGGTTGGAAAAGGTTGCGTCATTTCGATAGTTCTCCAAAATTGTTAAGCCTGGCGGCTGCCAGGGTTTGAATATTACGCATATTTCTCCCATAAAAAAAGCCCCCAGGGCGCAAACCATGGGGGCCTTGTTACTGGATCGGCGGGGGTTATGCCGCTGCTGCGACTCTCTGCCAGTCCCTGGCGGGCAAATCCAGAACGCGGCCGCCTAGGCGTTGCCAATCGTCGACGGTGTCCGGATCGGCCTGGTGTGCTACGGCCGTGACAGCGTTAACCATAGTTGCCCGGCTAACTGGATGCCCGGCGTATCCTTCCTGGCCGATAGTGGCCAGGAGCCCGTCCAAGACTTTCGAGGTGTCCGATTTGGTCAATTGCAGCACCTTACCCAGATTTTCGGTTGCCTGGTTGACGCTACCCTGGACGATATCACCGGCTGCCACTTGAATTTTTTGAATGACAGTGTCCAGGGCATCGCGGCTGCCGTAGCTGCCGACCAGGTCCCGCACTTTTAAGCTCATGGCTTTATTGTCCGCTGTTTTTGCTTCATCTGTCAGCAGTGACCAGGTGTCCGATTCGCTGCGGGCACTGGTGATATGGCTGGAACGGTGACGGTTCGCAGTTTGCATACCATTCAAGCACGCCAGCGTCCAAACCATCTGGTAAACAGCGATAGAGCCCATGCCTACCTCACTATTACTTAGGCCGATGCCCAGGGCCATCATATCGCCCACGGCCGCGCCTTCCCCGGTGTACCGCTCCGACTTCAAACGCAAATAAAGGCGCTTATCGGTGACGGTTCCCTGGACCACTTGCCAGGCGGCGTCCGAATCCATTAACTGGGGCAGAGCACTTTCCAGCAAGTCGGCATTGTCGAAGGTCTTAAACTTGTCACTTACGAACGCTCGCGCCACGCCCGGGCGCCCATCAAGGTTAGCGTGGGTGCGGATAAGTCGCTGGACGGGCTCGCGCTCAAAGGTTGCATTAATCAATGCGCCGTATTCTTGCGGATAGTTGGTTAGCAACCGTCGCGCGGTTCGGACATCAATTCCAGCCTTGCTGCTGATCTGATCAAACGCTACCCCGTTCACCACCAGGTCCGCAGTGGGCACGCCGCCTTCAGATTCAATGACCAGGCGGGGGCTCGTCTCTGCGCCAGGGGCGTTCTGGGGTATAAAACGCAACGCATTGGTAGGTGCCAAGTAATCCTCGGTCCTGGCTTTGTCATCCTGAACCCGCTGCAGCAATTTGGTCAGTGTATTCTCTTGGTTTTCGATTCTCATTTTCTTTACCTTTTAAATAGTGAATTAAGTAACGCAGGCACATATTAATCCCATAATAGAAAAAAGTAAAATTTCTATGCATAAAAAAACCGGCCACTAGGGCCGGTTCTGTTTATCCTCCTTTTCTTTATCCAGGCGCTGCTGCCTGGCTTGCCTTAATCTTTTTAGTTCCTCTGCCCGCTGCTGGCGAATATGTGGGGGATCACGGCCGCGTTTGGGCTTAAACAGGCTATCGATCCATGCCCCTAACCATACGAAAATCATGAAACAGACGGGGGGTTGACCGATAAAAGACTTAGGATCAACCGGCCGGTATCGTCAATGGCCAGGGGCCTACCCAGAATCGAATTCTGATCATAAGACCAGACAAAATGTGCCGGTACGTGCAAATTCGCCCAGGCAATCGGATCGATCGCTTTAAGAAAGCTGCTAACGCCACGGGTCCAGGATATCGGCAACGCACAATCAACTGGCGGCCGATCAATGCCCAGGATTTCAGAGGCAATTTCGTATTTATCAATTAACATTTATGATGCTCCCGGTATTCCGCTAGTAAGTTTCGCACGCCACTTTCTAAAATCCGGCTATCTAATCGAACATTGATCCATTCGATTAATTCTTTATTTGTTGGTTCGATGCCAAATTTAGCAGGATCAAACCAGACTAAAATTGTCTTGCTGTAAGCTTCATCGAGGGTCATTGCACAATCCTCACCGGCTCATCTGTTTCGATCCAAACCTTCGCACCACATGCCAGGGGCTTGTCTGGACTGTAGACCAGGCGGCCGTTCTGGAATTCGACTTCGTTACACTTGCGGTTCTGTTTGTAGTCTTTAACGGTAAGGACGGGCAATTTCGCGCCTTTGGCGTTTGCCCTGATATTATGCTGATTAACGTGGATTCTAGTTTTCATCGTTGCCCTCCGTATATTCAACGTTGATGCTCCAGTGGATGTAATACTTCGGTTTGATGTTTCTCTCTTCAAATTGTTTCCAAATAAATTGAGCTATTGCTTTTTGCACGTTTTCAGGAAAGTTGTCTCGACCAAACGGAACTAAGGTAATTGATTTCATGTCCATATTGATTCTCCTATGAAATTTATATAGCGCATCATTACGCTTATCTGAGATTCTATGCGACTTTATTGTGCTAATGCAACAAACAAATCATCCCAAGCGAAGCTGCGTTCCTTATCCAGGCGAAGTAATGGTTCTGTCACCAGGCCATCCCGCGCCAGATCAATTGCCGCTGCGCCCGGATAAAGATAGACCGATTCACCGTTGCGATGAGTCTGGTGTACCAGACAATAGACGGGTGCGTGTTGGTGAGTGGTTAGGAAGGATATTTGATGGGGCGACAAACGGACGGCATTTCCCTTAACCGATTTTAGTTCGATTAGAAAAAACCGCCCCTGCTCATCACATCCCAGGACATCGGGTACGCCCAGAGATGCCCAGGATTCAAGTCGAGTCAGACGCCATTTCGGTCGAAGTGTTTTCGCTTTGCTCTGGAATGATTTCCAGAAGCTGCTTTCCTTCTTTGCTTTCTGCTTCTTCGGAGTCGTGTCCCACGGCAACTGTTGTTGGCTCATAGACAGATTTAATCTCTTCGAGTGCTTTTAAAACTTCGTCTTTAGACATGCTCTCGATGGTGCCGTGCCGCACCTCAGATTTAGACACGTAGATATCGCCTTGAGCCTGGCCCCTTCGGTATTCAGCCATTACGGCTGCGCTGTACGCTTTGTCCCCTAGCGCCATATCCCGGATGCGTTGCAGGTCACGAAGATGGCGCTTGTAGTCAATGCCGTATTTGGAATCCAACTCCTGCCGGTATTCCTTTATCGATTTTACAACGTGTGGGGATATTTTAGGGTTGGTGAGTTCAGAAGCTCGCCGGGAGGCTGACTTCTCCGGGTAGCCTGCATTGATAGCTGCTTCCCGCATTGTTATCTGGCCGTCTTTTGCAACCAGCTCTTTTACAAACTTCTCTTGTCGACGGGTCAAAGGGTGGCGTTCCCTTTCGTCCATCGTTTTCTTGGGCCTGCCGGGCTTACGCTTTTCACTGGCAGGGATATTGTAGCGGTTTGGCATCCAGAATCTCCTCAGATGAGTTCTGGGCAATTTACCCGTAATCCTCCTATATTTCAAACCGCTTTATGTATATAGGGAGAAAAAAAAAAAAAATAAAAAAACTTTTCAAAACGCATAAACGGAATATCGCAATTAAGCTCTGGCCCAGAATCAAGCAAACAACACTCCTGTAACTCCTGCAACCTTTCCAGCAAACACCGGAACCGTCCCAAAGCACCGTGAGCCGTGGGCCCCGAGCCCCTCAGTTACACAATTACACCAGTTACGGCGATTTAAAAATTATTTTTTATTTTTTTATTTTCTCCCTATATATATAAAAGGCCAAAAAAGGAAGACCCGTGACGTGGGTCAGGCGGCAGGTCACCGGAGGGGAAGTATGGACGTTACCGAAGTAAGGTCTTTGGAGTTACCGGCCCTGCTGCGGGTGTTATTGGGGTGAAAATAAGAAAGCCCCTACGCACCGCCCGCTGGCGTTATTTAGATTTCTGTTCAGCCCGTGGGTTTTCCATCTTGGTGTATGCCTCGAAGTCGAACTGTATCAATTTTTCGTCTGTGTCGGGGACATCGAACCATTCCTTGATCAGGTCGTTGTCCTCACTGATCCGTTTAAAGTATTTCCAGAAGTTTGGATCGTGTGTGTCGTACTCGTGGATGCTGTGGTCGTGGGGCGTGATGTGTATACAGTTGACTCCGGGTCCGTTGCTTTGCCAGGTGTACTTGGTTGATCCGAAGTGGCCGTAGTCCACGGTTTGTTTTTCGGACGTCTGGACGACGATGGCGGTGAAGAAGTCTGGGTTGCCCTCGTGTTCGACGGCAGTAATTTTAATCACTTGCATTGTAATTTCCTTTGTTGTTAAAGAACGTGGAGCCGATCTTTCTGTCAGCTTCCAAAACCATGGTATCATACTTTATGTGTAAATGCAACTCCCCTGGTTTGGGGCCATTCCATCGGGTATCATCCAGGAATGGCTGAAACACCCGATCTAACACTTCTCTCCGAACAAGAGCGCCAGGAAGGCATTCCTGGTCTGTTCACCCCTGACGAGCTTGCCCTGGCCCGTGCGGCGTCATCTATGTTTGCTGATCAAGAGATGATGGCTGACGTGTATAACAAAGTAGACCAACGGTTATCGCCAGGGGGCGAGCTTGGTGTACTCCCTGCTGTTGGCGCGGACGACGTTAGATTTAAGACGTATGTCGCTGAAGAGCAGGACCCTACCATGTCCTTTGCGGGGCTATATTCAAAAAGAGAGGGGCCGGTTAACGAAGAGGGTTTTTCTGTTGGGTCTCGCGGACAATACGATTTAGCTTCTCAGGCTCTGATGTCAAAAGGGTCCGAGCCAGTGCGTCGAGGTGAAATTTTTCTTCAACAGGTGGCGGAGCCCAAAGCGGATCGCATCCTGGAGGTTCAAAAACAGCTTCAACCGCTGCTAATGACACCTGAACTAATGGCAAGCATAAAAGAAAAGTTTGTAAGCCCCCAGCCTACACTTCTCCATGAGTTCACGCACCGGGCATTTGACTCCCCTATGTATGACGATTTCGTTAAATGGGCGGAGAGTAATTTAGAGGAAGAAGACGTCCGGGCCATAAAGTTTCCCACGCTTTCCAGGGATAACGAAGAGTTTATGGCAGATGCCGTTAGTAATGCTGCTCGGGGTGGCGAAACGGATGACCCCAGGAACGAAGACCGTTTGAGGCGTATAAACAAAGCAATGCGAATGTTTCTGACCCCGGAGCGCCAGGAGATGTACGGTTTCCGTGTACCGGTTGAGTCAAAGCCGCCCATTGAAAAGGGCATCATGGACTATGTCCGCAGCGCGATTGGTCTGGCGAAGGGTGGGCCGCCCACAGATCAGATGGATTTGTTCATGGACCTGGTTTCTTTGTTGCCGCAAGCGAAAGCCTTAAAGTTTGTAAAGAAGGCACGCAAGATGGACAGCGAAAAGGTGGACGAGGCGATGGCCCGGCTTAATAAAAATAGAAAGAAACCTGGGAAGAAAAAGAAAGACAGAAAAGACCCGGGTGAGGGCCGTCGTGGGGATGCCTACGAAAACCCCAAAGATACCCGCGATAGAAACCGTTAGATTTTTAAGCGGTCCTTTGGCAACTCCGCTTTGTCAAAAGCTTCGACACACTTCCTGTAAGAATCCATGAAATGATCAGACACCGAGTCTGAGGCGCGCCAGTCCTCCTTCTTAAACTTCTTGCTGGGGTTGATGTGACCCTTCCCAGAGGAGTTATCAAAGTAGAGTTGGGTCTGCCCTCCATCGGGGCCGAAAAAGAACCGTGGAACGCGGGGGACGGCGTCAGAGCCGCAGACCACGGACAGTTGCGTCTTCATCCAGGGCATCTTGCCGTTTCGGGCGGGCCGGAAGAAAACGTTGGGCTTGCCCATTGTAATCAAGTGGACGTCTTTAAACTCGGAGCAGGACCAGGCGGAGAGTTCCGCCAGAGCCCCGCCCAAGCTGTGCCCACAAATCAACAGCTTTTTGGCCGGGTCCAGGAGTTTTCTGATTTCCGGCCAAACTGAGCGATGGGCCCTGACGAAACCTGCGTGGCAGAGTCTGCCTTTGTACGGTCGAGGAAAGCTGAGAACGTTGTACATCCAGTCTCTGACCTGCTGTGTGCCTCTAAAGACGACGATATCGAGATGCGGGGTCCGGTGGACAAAAGCCGTTGTGGACGTCCTGGCGGACTCTACCTTGGTGGCCCCGACGATGTTGTCGTCGTAGGCGTTCTCGGCGTAAATGCAGGCGGTGTCTAGATTATCTTCGCTGAATGACATGGGACATTATTATAGGCAAAAAAAAGCCCGGGACAAGCCCGGGCTTATAAATTACAACAAGGGGGTAATTACGAAATAAACCGATCTCACGGTTCTAAGACACTTTACGACGACGTTTAAGGGGTGTCAAACGTTTGTCGGCGGCTTCCCATCCGCGTTTGTAGGACGCATAACGGCCTTTGCTCATACCTGGGTATGGTCCTCGGGCCGTGGTCAGTGGGGGGCATTTCATTGCGTCCGCTCTATTGCCGGGAGGTAGTGAAAAAGCACTTCGTCCTTGCAGGTGATTGTGATTTTAGCGGTGCTATCGGTTGTGTCATAGACCAGGGTGGGGTTGTTACCTGCCCAGCAAGTCAGGCCATCGACATTAAACACCGTTTCTTTCACGGCTGCGGGGGTTTGCTCGGCAACCGGTTCCGCTGTGTCGAATAACAAATCCAGCACCAAGGCGCTTACAAACACAGTAGCGAGAAAGGCGTAATATAGTTTAAGAGTCATAGTGTGTGGTACACGACAATTACTGAAAGGACTATGCCAAAGATTATTACAGCTTCCATTTGTCTTCTCCTGTGTGTTTGTTAAACCAAAGGTCGAAACCTTTGTTATTTAATTGCATCTGTTTGTATTCGTCCAAGTCGCCGCAGACTGACTTTTTAAGCACGGCCGGAGTCACATTTTTCACGCTAGAGCATGCCGCGCAACAAAAGCGGTGGTTTACGTTCTTTGCCAAAAAAGGTTTTCCGCAGTGATCGCAAGCTTTTGTTACTCGGTCTTCGTACCTTTTCTTTTTTCGCCACGCTTGACGGCAATCATGGGTGCATACTTTGTGATCAGGTTTTTTAGGAACAAAACTCACGCCGCAATGTAAACACTTAACCGGCTCGTGCTTCTTTTTAAGGCTCAGAAAAAACTTCATCCGAATTTTCTTTCTTTTCTCGTTGAACTTGCTGGATCATTTGCTCAGAACATTTGACGTAATCGGAGGGATTGACGCCTATGTCAGAAGCCATGCGGGCCGCGAGCCGTTCGCAAGCAACCATCAGGTAATTTAAAGGAATATCGCAATGTTGTTGATAAAAAACGGACATGATGGAGTCTTCGACAGAATCCACTATATCAAACACCTTTTCTTGTTTAGACATTTTTTCGAGCCTCTAATCTTTTGGTTCGTTCAATGTTTATTTTTTCCACAAGCGCCAAACATTTTTCGCTGTGGCCCTGTAAGACCCAACGCGCTGTTTCATGGTCTTCTAAATTGCTTATGGCGCAGTCACAGTCCATTGACGCGGTAAAGGCCAGGTCAGAGATCAGCTCTAACTCTTCGTCTAATATTTTCATTAGTTTGAACCCCTTCGCACGACATCAATGTAGTTAACTAACTTTTCTACGTGTGTTCTAAGGTTATTGTGATCATCAAGAATATTTTTAGCAAAATCTAAAACTTCTTGTAAATCACGATTAAGTTGTGCGTGATGCATGTGACTATATTCCAAGTCTTTTGGTTCCGTTTCTTTTTTCATCAAGACCTCCGTTTTGGTTAGGGGGCCAGTATACACACATAAAATACCCATATTCAACTTGTTTTACCCAAAAAAATCGTATAAATTTACATTTTTTCGGGAGACTCAACATATGGCGGGTAGACCAGCTAAATGGCCACAAGAACTTGTGGATAAGGTTAGACAAGCGAGAAACGTAGAGAACCGCAAAGTTGATTGGATTGCGGAAAAATATGGTGTACCCATAGATACGGTGCGAGACTGGGTATATCGAGGAAAGCGAGCTACGCCATATGAAGAAGCCCGACAGTGAGTACCAGTGTTCTAGATGTAAGGAAATGTTTTCCTTAGAGCCAATTATCTACCAGTTCTTGGTTGAATCCGAGGCGCAAGTAGAGTCTATCCTGTGTTATGCGTGCCTGGGACAGGTAGAAATGGTTAATGGCGATCTTGAGTTTCCAATTTATCATTGAGCCGGTAGGCAAGGTCTACCAGCTCTTTTAGTTCCGCTACGCTCTCATTAAATTTATCGATAGCTTCAAAGACTTTGTCCGCCTCTTCTTCGGTAAACTCAACTGTTACTTTTGTTCCCAACTGGAATCGCCTCGTTTGGTCGGTTGGCCTCGTGCTTCACGCCTAGTAGTGCTTGCCACATTTGAAGCGTCTTGACGTCGTCGGTGTTAGCCGCGCCATTTTCCTGGATTTGTCGCTCTACTTTCTCAAATGCTCTTTTAAATTTTTGTTCAATCGTGAGCATTATAATAATCCTTGACCGAAAAGACGGTGTCTTCTTCTTTTGGATCGGGTTTATTCTTCTCTCGGTGTTCGATTAAACGATCCTTAATGTAGCGTCGGTCTCTATCCGAAAGGTTTTCGTTTTTCCACGCTTCAAATACCACGCGCAGTTGGCCGCTGATAGTGCGGCCCTCCACGTCGGCAATGACTACGATCTCTTCGTAGACGTCTTTTGGAAGTAAGACGCTTTTCCACTTGTTTGTATCCATCGGTTTCTCCAAGGCTAATATCTGCGATTATATAAGATTAATCGACAGATTCAAAATCTCCCCAGTTTGGGCCCATTTCAATATCGCACTTGTTCGGGACCACTAGAGGTATGGCGTTTTTCATGGTTTCAGACAGCTCACGAGCCTGTTCCACGGACTTTACGCTGAAAGCCAACTCATCATGCACCTGGAGCAAAGGCACCGTACCGGCCTTGTAGACGTCCACCATAGCCTGTTTGGTCATATCTGCGGCCGCCGCCTGGATTAAACGGTTCAATGATTTATAGGTGTACGCCCTGCGAAGACGGGTCGTGGGCCCATATTCGTTTATTGCGTCCTGGTAAGGCAAAGCTTTATTCATTTCAAAGGCGTCCGGTTCCCATAAATCAAACCGGCACTTACGTCCTCCCAGGGAGCGTATGGAGCCGCTAGAGCGTTTATCGTCCAGGGAGCGCTGTACCCCTTGCATCAACCCTCGAACGAACGGCACGCGGTCGTGGTACTGTTTGGTAAGCTCCTTGGCCTCCGGCAGGGTGATGTCTAGCTGCTGCGACAGTTTATTGACGCCCATCCCATACATCATCGCCAAATTTATGACTTTCGCCTGTTTGCGGGGGATTTCCGCCATGTCGGCAACCATGCTGTGAAAATCCATATTCGGGTTTTCGTTGTAGGCTTCGACAAACTCTTTGACGCCCGGCAGGTCCATGTTCTTGTACTCCGAGAATGCGTGCGCGTAGTGCGTCAGTATGCGTGGCTCCTGTTGACTGAAGTCTATTGCAGCCCACTGCTCGCCTTCTTCCGGTAAAAATAATCTACGGATCATAGGTCCTAGCTCCGGGTCGCGAGCCGGGATTTGTTGAAGGTTTGGGTTGCTCATGGATAGACGGCCGGAAACGGTGCCCCCGCTGTCTGAGCGCAGTTGGTTGATATGCCCATGCACACGGCCATCCCTGCCGACAAACTTCAATATGGAATCTATGAACGTTCCCTGTATTTTGTTCAGGTTACGCGCTTCCATGATTAACTTAGCCAGTTCTGAGGGGTGTTCAGACAAAAACGCTTTAGTGAAGCTAGGCGCGCCTTTTTCTGTCCTTGCGTATTTTATGTTCTGCTTGTCAAACGCCTTAGCGATAGAAGCAGCCGCCCAGATTTCCACATCAGAGCCGTTGAGTTCCTTGAGCCGTTTACGGGCGGCCTTCTCACGTTTTAAAAGTTCTTGTTTGGTGCGTTCCGCCTGGTCGGTATCGACTCGGATGCCCCTGTATGTCATGTCCACGAGGCACGGCAGCAGGTCCGTTTCCAATTCCCAGATTTGCCATAGGTCCTCTCGGTTCAATAGGGTCTTGAGATGTGACCAAAGCTCTAAGGTAATTTCGGCGTCAACCTCCGCGTAAGGCCCCACATACATCGCGGGCAGCTTCCACATCTCACCCTTGGGGTCCACGCCAAACTCGCGTGCTGCTTCTGTCAGGGTCTTCTCAGACTTGGTCTTGCCCAGGTAGTCGTAACACAGGGCGTTCAGGCTGTAGGAGAATCGGTTCTCGTCTACAAGCGCAGCGGTCATCATCGTGTCGATCACACGGCCCTTGACCTCAAAACCCATCGCACGTATCCAGCCCAGGTCATATTGAGCGTTGTGCATGATCTTGTCTGCCGGAGACTCAAACACCTTTTTTAAATATTTATTGATGATGCGCTGGTCCATGTTGCCGCCACCCAGGTGACCTACAGGGAAGTAACCCTTCCACCCCGGAACAGCTATGGCATAGCCCACCACCTCGCCGTTCTTTGTAGCCCACCCCGGGCCGTTCGACTTGATGTGTGGGTCGCGTGTCTCAACGTCAATTGCTATTTCTTTGGCGTTTAAAATTTCTTCTGGAAAAGGATGCTCTGGGGGCAGCCAATCTGTCTTCTGAGCGAACATCGCCATCTGTAAGTTACCGGGCATTTTCTTTTGCTCTCCAAATAGTTTCTCGGCCTATGGCTTTACTAAAGTGTGTGCAGTGTTGGCAGTACCAACCTTTCCTCACGTTGTTTTCCACATCAACAACGGCTGTGGCGGTGTTACCGCAGGCATCGCATTTGTTGTAGTACAAAGGGTCAAGTTCGTCTTTTTTCATAAGTTGTAAGCTCTTTCATAATTCTCAGGATCGACGATAAATAAATTTTCTATTGTTCTAGTGACACCAACATAAAACACGCGGTGCAAATCGTCGGCAGGGGTTCGTAAGGCAGCGGGGCTCAGATCAAGTAACAGAACGACGTTCTCTGCCTCTCCCCCCTTTGTGCCGTGGATCGTGGACAATTTGATACGGGGTAATGCATTAAACTTTTCTCCTCGTCTCAATAAAGATGTGATGTAGGCGCGGTCTACCGCAGGAATTTTGTCCATTGCGACATGCCATATCATGCTGTCATCAGCGATTAGACCGTGTTCTTTCTGCAATAGTTCAAGAGTGAATAACTGATCGTCAGGAGCCACTATCTTTTTCTTGCCACGTGCGACGCGCACGCCGTTGCCGGACATATAGCTATATATTGTTTCGGCGGTCTTGAGGGACACCGGGCGTCCTTTACGCATGGACTCCCATCCGTTTACAGCCACGGACAAACGCTCAGAGATGGACCGTGAGCCGTTACGCTCAAACAAGTAACCGCCACTCTTGAGCTGCTCTGCAAGGGGCGACAGCATGTAGTTTGCCTGTGCCATTACCAGCCATTCGCCGTCCGACATATCCAACTCTTCTAGACTGGTCAGTCTTCTAACGCTGCCTTCTTGAGGCTTAGGGTTATATTTTTTTGGGAAACGTCTATGGATTCTCGAAACAATACTTTCTGCAAGTCGATGGACGGCTTGCGGGATTCGATAGGATTGTTCCAATACCTCACTTCCGCCGGGCAGGTTGATGAACTGATCAACATCTGCACCTGCCCATCTATAGATAGCTTGATCGTCGTCTCCCGCGCAGTACATGCGTTCTGCTTTTTTGTCGATGGCATGAGCGATATCCCACTGTAAGGGTGAAAGGTCCTGGGCTTCATCCAAAAAACAAAGCTTGAAGTAAGGGCACACTCTCTCCGCATCCTTTGTAAACAGCTCAAGCATGTCGGTGTAGTCCAATAAACCATGAAACTGCTTGTACTCTGCGTAGGCCGCAGCAATGTATTCAACCTCGGGCCACGATTCGTCTAATGCGGTTTGGTTGTACTCTGAACGCAACGTAGTCTTTTTAAGGCGGGACAGGTTAATAAGTCCTAACACCGGGTGTTCTAAAAGATTAGATGAAGACTCTTGTTCAAAATCGTAGTGCGGTCTAATGCTGAGAGGTATCTTTATCTTTTTAGAAAGATCATCGAAGTTTTCTTTCTTCATTAGATCGTGATCGCGTATACCAAGCGCGCGGTAAGCAAAGCTATGCAACGTTCTAAAATGCGGCAGGTCAGCCTTTTCATTAAGTTGAAAACGACGGGCGGCGCGTTCCCTCGCCTCGCCCGCCGCTTTCCGGGTGAACGCAAAAAATGCAATGTCTTGTGACGACATACCTGCTTCTAATGCCTGGTCGACATAGTTAAGAAGCGTAGTTGTCTTTCCAGTCCCGGGAGGACCAAATATACGAAACATTAAAACGGCTGCGGATGAGCAGAAGAAATTCCGTTGGGCTTTATAGCGCCAATGGGAGCAGCATATGCGGGTATGCTCCACACCCTCACTGCTTTTCCGCTAATCTTTAAAGAAGTTGATTCGCCGTTTATGTCTCGTAAACGCTGGGCAATCTTATGGCTTTTGTATTCAAAGAAACGATGCTTGTGCAGATACGCGGTAAAATCTTTAATGCGAAAGTAAGTTCGCTCATCGTCTTCATTGGTGTATGGGCGGCGCAGCAGAATCTCTTCCCTGTTGTCTGCTTGCTGCATGACTGTGCAAAACTCTTCTAATAAATCATAGAACTGACCGTTGATAGAGGCGTCCTGCGACACTTCAATGATGGCACCGTCTGTATCGCTCATCTCTGACAGCAACCCGTTTATACGGGCCTCCCACATGTCCTTCTTTACACTCTGCGGCATAAAATTGAGCTGTTCCACACAGGCGCGCTGAAACGCAGCCTGGTTCATTAGAGCGTCTGTATCCAGCTCTAACGGAAAGCCGTTAACATCCATAAACCACACAGGGGGAGTAGAGTTGTACTTGCGAAGGTTCGCAATGGTCGCACCCGATACTGCGGCCTCAATACCGTACTTCCTCGTCTTACAGACCTCGGCATTGCAGTAATCACAGATCGGGGCGTCTTTGCACTTGTAAGCGTAATCTTTCTTCTGAAGCTGTTTCGCTACAAGATTAACTTCGGAGAGAGGAAGTGGAGGTTCGAAGTAGCGCGTATTATACGTTAAAATCTCAGATTCCCAACTATCTGGGAAAGCTTTGCGTAAGTACACACCAACGTTGAAGAGCCCATTATTCCGTCCACCTTCGCTTATTTTCTGCGTGCAAAGCGTTTGTAAACAGGGCGGACCATCTTTGACAATGATGTTAGTGTCCGCTTCTTCTATGGTTATGCTGTCAAGCTGCTCCGGTTCTTGAGCGTATTGATCGTACAACCCAAAGAATTCTTCGATTGTACCGGACTGCCCATCATCTTTAATGACATAGCGCAACCCTTCCTCCGCATCATAATACGGAAGGTTTAAGAAATTACCTACGTCACCCCGGTCCAGGAACAACTTGACTTGTTTAGGAAATATTTCACTACCGCCGTAGCCTAAGCTTGCAGCAATAGTTTGTAAGGTCTCCTGCATCTTCTTTGCAGTAACCCATTCCTTTGTAAACAAAAAACAGTGAGCGCCTCCTGACTTAGAACGGCACACGACAAGCGGCAGCTTCATGCTACGCACTTTGTCTACTAGCTCTTTGTGATCTAACGGGTACTGATCAACGTCGACACAACCCCACTTACACTGGTTGTCTTCGTTGATCGGTATAATTCCAATTGCTTCACCCTCTCCGCTTAAATGACCGAGCCAGGTGTCCTTTGTTCGTGGCGTTTTAACAACGGTTGCCTTACCGGTATTCTTTCCATTTTGCGCTTTGCGATCTATCCGATATGTGCCGTAAGCTTGCTTTAGTCCGTCAAAGATAGCCGCAAATTTCTTAGCGTTATCAATCATGTTTCACCCGAAAAACGGGGCCTTTCGGCCCCGTATTAATTACCACGGAACGTCGTCAGAGTTACTGCCGTCGTCACCCTCCTGCTCGTGCTTAACAACTACGTCGCCAGCGCGGATGCTCTTGGCAAACTCGCGTGCGTGTTGATACGCATCGACCTGATTTGTTTCAGCCAACGACTCCTCAAGCTCAACACTCCAACCCCACCAATCGCCTTTGTTGTTGTTCTCGTGCTGTGTCGTAAGCTTATATGTGTACGCAAAACGTGGCGGCTTGAATATGCCGTTCGCACCTTGCATCGTGCGACTGCTAACCACCGTGTTCCACGCTCTGGACTTCTTGAGCTGTGTAGATTTCATCGGTATCAAGGCAGCTTCCAGCGTCCCATCCTCTTGTTTTATAAGAACAAAATGCTGATGTGTCTCTTCGATGTAATTACCACCACCGCCTACAATCACGTCTTTGTTGGTGGACGGATCACGCTCTGTTTCAGGGCGCTTATCATCCTTCTGATAAATGTTAACGGGAGCCCCAGGACCTGATCCACGCGGAGCCCATTCGATAAACACACGCTGGTATGCACAAGGAATAACAGTGACACCGTCTTCCGGTTTCCACTGCTGCCCTGTTACTTCCTGCAATATCGTGCCGTTATCCTTATCAATTTTAAGGAATGGAATCTTGACGTCATCTTGATCAAGAGTCTCACCCATAGTCTCAGCATCGGCCTCAAATAGCGAGACTGCCGCCAACTCCGTACTAGCCTTTTCGGCCACTTCTTTTTTCTTTGCTTCTGCCATTTTTCGTTAACCTTTTTTAATGTTTGCGCGTTGACCCACATAAGCTCCGAACAAGTCCATCGGAAACTGCTTGCCCGATTCAACCTGGTCTTTTACAAATGCTTTCAGGGTCTGTGGATGAATGTCCCGCTTCTGTGCGGCAGGGTAGCCCTGACCAGCAAGAGAGGACATGAGGTCATTAGCCATTTGGTCTTCGCCGCGACCAAATTGACAACTAATAACGTTCTTGATGATATCGTCATACCCATTTTCTTGCAGCCAACTATAAGCAGAATCTCGGTTTTCAACCTTGATATAAGCGCCATAAGTTGGTTTTAGCTCGACTTTGGAACCGTCTTCTAGTTCCATTTTGGATACGCCGACTTCGTGTAGCAAAGCGGGAAGGTCTTCGTCGGTCAGCTTCAGCAAATCTTTCTTGCTCTGTTTGAGCTTACTGTCTAAGAGTTCTATTTCGTCTTGCTTGTTTCGGACAGCTCTTGCAACTTCAGCAATGCTGGCCACGCCACCGGTATCGAGGGATTCTACGGCAGACCCACCGGACTGATCTGCTTCCATTTCTGCAAAGAGGTCATCGACCATCGTTTTTCTCCTTTCGTGATTAAAGGACATGTTTTGCCCTTGCGGAGGAGGATAATAGTCCCATATAATCTCAGAAGTCAAGTGTAAATAGAAAGCCATGTATAAATTCAAAACAACACCTTACGAACACCAAAAAACTGTCTTTGACCAGTCTTGGACGTCTAGCATGTATGCGCTGTTCATGGAAATGGGCACGGGTAAATCCAAGGTAGCGATAGATACCATGGGCGCTCTGTTCAAGCGCAAAGACATAGATACGGCCCTTATCCTGGCACCCAAAGGCGTCTACGATAACTGGGTCAGGAAAGAAATACCGGCACATCTGCCCGACGACATACCCACTCGGATAGTGCGTTGGCAGCCCAACTTTACAAAGAAATTTACCCAAGAAATCAAAGACATAGCTTTGAGAGAGAACCGTGAGCCGGGGACGTTGCACATCCTGATTATGAACATAGAAGCGTTGTCCACGAAGAAAGGGGCGGCCTCTGCGATTAAATTTTTGCAGCTAAACCCAGACAACATATCTATCGTTGATGAAAGCACCACGATCAAAAACCGCAAGGCGCAGCGGACTAAAACGGTGCTTGAGATTGGCCGGGCATCAAAATATCGCCGCATCCTGACCGGTAGCCCCATCACCAAGACACCTATGGATTTGTTTAGCCAGTGTGCCTACCTGGGCGACGACGCCTTGGGCTACACCAACTACTATGCTTTTCAAAATCGCTACGCCGTGACGCAGCAGCGGAGCATGGGGCATCGCAGCTTTCAGAAGATTGTGGGCTTTAGACGTCTTGAGGAGCTTACCGACAAGCTAGACCAGTTCAGCGCCCGGGTGTTGAAGCGTGACTGCTTGGACTTGCCGGACAAGGTATATATGGCGCGCAACGTGCCGTTGACCACGGAGCAGGTGAAGGTATACGGGCAGATGAAAGAACTAGCCCTGGCCCAGATGGAGGGTGGCGAGTTGGCCACCACCGCGTCGGTGCTTACACAGATCATGCGCCTGCAATCCATTGTTTGTGGGCACTTACGAACGGACGACGGTGAGATACAAAGCATCAAGAACAACCGCCTGCCTGAATTGATGAACGTCGTGGAAGAGGCGCAGGGCAAAGTAATTATCTGGGCGACGTTTACGCAGGACTTGCTGAATATCCAAGAGGCTTTGTCGGAGGTGTACGGCGAGGACTCTGTTGCTATTTACTACGGAAGCACGCCACAGGATGAGCGGCAGGACATTGTGGATAAATTCCAAGACACCGAGTCTCCGCTTAGATTCTTTGTTGGTCAGCCCAAGACAGGCGGGTACGGTATCACTCTTACTGCTGCGGACACGGTGGTTTACTATTCTAATTCTTACGACCTGGAACTTAGGCTACAGTCTGAAGACAGAGCGCACCGTATCGGCCAAGAAAATAGGGTCACGTATATTGATTTGGTTTCACGTGAAACAATAGACGAAGTGATACTGAACGCGCTACGCCAGAAGATTAATCTGGCGAGTACAGTTCTGAATGAAGACTTCGGTGAGTGGCTGCGTTAGCCCTGCCCGCGTATTATTCCGCTTGTTATATCTGTGGGAAACAACTCTGCAAACTGCCTACGACTTTGCTGTAGATTAGATTGCGGTGCAGCCGCTTGTGGCCTGGGGGCCGTGGGCCGTGGTTGTGGTGCTACCTGCCGGGCGGGAGGTGGAACAGGACGTCGGGTCTCTCCCTGGATGGTTTGACTGATAGGAACGTTACGTGTGGTTTGCTCCACCGCTGTGGGCTGCCTATCGGCACCGGTCGGTGTTCCACGGTATTTGGAAGGCTCTAAGATGTCCGCCAGGGCTCGTCCACCGGCTGTCGTCAGCACAGCTTTTAGCCTTCGGCTTCGAGCTAGTTCTTCTACATCTGCTCGGGACTCCATTTTCTTTAACAGGTCTGCCATAAGCAATGGGTCCTTAGCAGCTTCCGTTAAAAACTCCCAAGCACGGCCTTGTGGAAGTTTAGTTAAAATACCTCGGGCAAGTTCTGCACCAGCCGAGGGAATCATTATTCCGCCTCGATCTCCTAAGCCAAATCTACGAGCTAAAGTGCCTGCCGCACCGGCACCAATGAAACGTGCCGCAAAAGCTTCAAAAAAGCCTGGTTCTGTTATTAGCTCTGCGCCTTCAACACCTTCCATGCCAGGAGTCGGGCTTTCTAAAGTTTCTTGAAACCTTTGTCCACGAGAAATAAGTTCTTTCATGTTCTTGAACTCATTGGCTCCATCTGCGTCCGCAAGAAGACCCTTACGTTGCAAAACATCCATAACCGAGCTTTGCTTACGAGACATTGGCTCAAAGAGGTAACGGTTTAGCTTGTTGAAATCTATAGAACCATCGCTTCGTTTGGCGTGGTTATACGCAGCGTCGTAGATAGCAAGCTTCAAACCTTCCATTACGTTTTCATCTTTAGACTTTCTAGAAAAAGCAATCAGACGGTTTAAGTTTTGTTCTGCGTTAGGATTAATCTTGACACCTGGAGAGCCTACCAAGCGGTCTATCTCAGCCGTCGGGTTAGTATCTTTACCCAAGAAAGCTCGGAAAGAAGCTATCTTATCTAGTTGTTTGTCTGCTCTTTCAAGACCTTCTTGTGTGCTTCGAAGCAGAACTTCTGCCGTGTTGGCGTCTTGCAGCTCTTGGTACAGATTAGGATACCGCTCTTGTATAAAGCCGCCTTTTTGTCGTAAAAAAGTCTTCAATCGAGCAGGGTTGAGCCGAGGGCCGTCAGGTGTCTGGTCTAAAGCGTTAGCGGCGACCGCTCTCAAGATGGTCTCTTCTGCACCTTTTATGCTTCCACGCAACTCATCCAGGGCCATGGTTCGAACATCAAAAGGCCCGCGAACGTCGGAGCTTGCGTTGATGGCAAAGTTTATAGCCTCATCTATTTGTAAAGATCGCGCGGTAGCGGCCTCTCCTGAACCGGCTAAGAACTTTTCTGCTGCAAGCTCGGGAATAATTCGATCACGTCCACTGGTCGTCTTTGCAACCAGATCGCCGCCAAAAGCTCGGGTAAACACGTCGTTAAGCTGTTTACTGAACGAATTAGCCGTGCTTAGATCGCGCATGAACTCATACTCTTTCTTGCCTAACTGGTCGATCTGCTCTTTAGACATCTTCTGAAAGTTTTTAGCGCCTATGTCATCGTCTGCCGCTTTAGCTAACTTGGCATAGAAACCTGCTTCAACGCCCTCGCCTTTTGACTCACGGGCCAAGCGCAGCATGTCTGATCTAAATTTAATCAGGTCACCGGATGTTATAGGAGCTGTTTCGGTTGCAGCGACGCCTTTTATCTGGTCAAGATCGTCTTTGTTTACGGCCGCTCGACCTCTAGCCAAACTTGCGATTGCCTCTTCTTCTGTGTCATAAGCGGCATTACGGTAGCCAACAATATCGTCTTGTTCGCGCGTTCTTCGGTACAGTGCAGTCTGCGCTTCAAACCTGCCGTCGCTCCTACGCACGACGCGGCCCACTTCCTCTGTCATGAGAGACGCGGCCTCACCTATGTCACCATCTCGGCCTACGAGGTCGTCCTTGCTTCTAACCTTATCGATTTTATAAAGTGGTTCACCTTCTGTGTTCGTAGAGCGTCTAATAAAAACGCCACTTCTAGGGTCTATGTTGTAGTCTGGCGCAACGCCTTCATCGCCGCCTCGGGCACGATTTACAAACGCCTGAATAATCTTAGAGACGCCCAGTTCTTTTTCGGGGTATGACAAAAACTCATCGTCATAAGCTTTGACAACGGAGTCACCACTCATTGGCATCGTTTGATCAATGCCCTGGTACAATTGTTTCTCAATCTCTCGAACATCATCTAATGCTTTGATGATGCCTTGTTTGAGAGCAGTGCCCGCTTGTATTTTTGCAGCAGAATCAGTGCCTTGTATCTTTTCTATGCGCTCAAGAGCAGACGATATTCTCAGATTGAGGATGCTTTCCATGCGCTGCTTGAACAACCTTTGTTGCGCCCGACTAGCCGCGCCCAACAGGGCCGGATCATATGTGTCGAACAAATCGTCCACCAACTTAGAAACAGCTTGGCTCCCGGCACGGCTACGATTTAATATTTCTTGCCTCGCCTTGGGGTCGCGCTGCATGACGATCTGTTGAATAGTTTTTAGAAAAAGGTTATTTGTCTTTTCCGCCGAGGTAAAGATAGGTGTCTCACGTCTCGTTTCACGGGCCGCGCCAATGTCTATATCTAAGTCATCCGCCTCTTTCATTAAGAGTTCAAGCACTTCATCAAAAGAACTAACGGCCTCTTCCGGCAAATCCGCTCTAATACTAGCAAGGTCTTTAGCCACTTTATTTCTAGCACGAGCGTCGGCTCCGCCACCACCCGGTACAAAAGTCCGAATTGTGCGAAAAACGTCCGGTATCGTACCTAGCACCAAGCTGGTCGGATTAAATACGCCTGCGAGTAACTCCGTAGTTAGCCGCAAGCCTAAATTTCCTGGGTCTAACTTTTCTGAAAGACCCCCGGCTACGGCAGCAGAGGTTCCCGCAGTTAATTCGGTAAGAGCCGCAGCGCCAGGGGCACGAGCAGCGGTTTCAAAGCCTTTGGTTAAAAATCCTTCTGCTTTACCCAGTCCGCCCCCGACAGCGCGATTGAAAGCGTTTATCATTCCGGGGTTGTCCGCCGCCACCGACAAGAACTCGGCTGCACCCAAGTTTATGGGATTTACGGTTGCTTCCGCAGATATGCCCAGCTTTTGACCAATGCCGGTCTGGCCTATTTTGGCCAAAGCACCACGACCAATAACCGGGGCACCTCCGCCAACCACAAAGCCCAAGGTTTCTCCACCTATCTCAAAGGGCCGTGCGCCGGGAGTTATTTGCCCTGTAGTATCGGTGGCCTCTCGTACAACAGCTTTAGCGCCCTCTCCTACAACGGCACCTAAGCCACCTCCAATTAACGCGCCGCCTATACCACCAATAAGTTTTGCGATAGGTGGTCCCGGTGTTGCGGACAAACCCGTAGAAAAGCCTCGTTTTAAACCATACAACGATGCGGGGGCCGTGGTCCCTGCTGTAAGAGCCGCCTCTTCTGCGGCAAGACGCAGTCCACCGACGTCACGGACATCGGCCACGTTGTATTGAATGATATCGTCGTCAGATAGCCCGGCTTCGCGGGCACCTTGATAGTCATAACCGCGCCGTCCAGATACGTGGCGGGCTATGTCCTCAGAATTCAAACCCGCTTCTGTGGCGGCCTGTATGTCAAACGACAGCTTGGGAGGCGTTGCCATATTTTATCGACCTTCAAATAGTGAGGGGTCCGGCTTGTCAGAGCCAAGCTGTTGTTCAAAACTCGTTATGGCCACATCATAGTTTTCAAGCAGCGGTTGCAGCAAGCGCAGGTCTTTCCTAGCCTGAACTAAATCAGTCTGACGGAATTTCTCTGGGGTATCCACCATAGAGATTGCAAAATCCTGGATTTCCATCAACTGGTTACGCATGTTTACTAATTTTTCGTAAGTGCGCTCTCTGGTCTGGATACCCTCGGGCTTTGCCAGCTCCTCTGCTAAAGCCTGGATTTCATCCTTTAACGCTCGGCCGCCCACAGATTCACGGATAAACCTCTGCGTGACGTTGCCTAATGTAGTTAGCTGGGTAGCGGCCTCTGCGGTTTCGCCAAAGACCGGCTCAAAATCACTGCCGGTCAATTCTTTAGCGTAAGAAGAAGCTGCCCTAACAGCTTCTCGTGGGCCACGTAGCAAGCCGGTGCCTTGTGTCAAATCCACGCCCGGCTCTACGATTCGTCCAGGAAGTTGAATGTCCTCCTCTCGAATCGGCTGTTGTTGAGGACCTAGACCAAACGCCTCTAAAACTGCGGTAGGGTCATTTCTTGGGACGCCGCCCATTTGCATCTTTTGAACCTCACCGCCCTTTGCAAAATTTTGATTTCCAAAAGGCATCGGCAAATCGGCTTGTATTCTTTGATACAGCGCATCCTGCAAGCCCCTCGGCAGTTTCGGCTCGGTAGTTTCAAGTTGACCGGTCAACGGATTATAGTTAGTCACTGGCGTGGCTAACGTAGTAATCGCTGTTTCTAGGTAACTTGTCGTCGTTGGATTCAAAGTGCCCGCTCCGTATGCTTCTAAAACATCCGGGTTAGAAATGAGATCGTTAATGATACCGCGCTGCGTGTTGCCGAAAGAGAACTGAGACTTCGCCAAATTCTCTAGCGCAGCAATTCTCTCTCTGGCCGCCAGAGTTTCTATTTCAATTTGTCTTCTATCCGTGATGTTCCGTCGTTGTAAGTCCAGCTCCTCTCGGCGTAATGCTAAATCTGCGGTTTGAATCTGATCATTAAGGAAAAGCTGCCTATCCCTGTAATCAAAGCCTCGCTCTTGAGCCTCTGCCGCTAACTCAGCGGCGGTTGGAGTTTGAAAAAATCCAAGGAAGCCACCGCCACCGCCCAGTTGACGATCCATTCTTTCGTACTCAGCGTTTAATTGCTGATCAAACTTGTCCATGTCGTGCGCTTGTCGAACACCCAACTCTTCCAACTGGTTTTCAAAGTTAAGTTCAATTTCGTTGATTCGACGCGCGCTGTCTAATTCAAAAATCTCTTTGTCTAGCTCTCCGCGTTTGAGAAGTTGACTCATAGCCTGCTCACCAATGACATTTTGTAACGCCATGCGAGCTTCATTGTCCATTTGCGTTATGGCTTGACTAATTTTGCCTTGAGCCTCAATAGAATCTAAGTCCTGCTCACCTATTAAGCCCTGCAATGCCTGGCGCGCCTCGTTATTTAGATTAGCTAAACCGGTGTTTATTTCGCCTTGCAACTTAGTTAGGTTCTCTCTGGCGTCGATGTCCATCTGTGTTAATTTTATACTATTTTCTTGGGCACTTTCCGCTAGATCACGTTGGAGCGTGCGGTCAAAACCTAATTGCTCACCCCTAAAACCCTGTTCTCTTTCCTGAAGAAGGGTTTGGGTGCCTAGTTGTTGTTGGCCCAAACGCTCACGCCCAACTTGCTCTAAACGTGCCTGTTCTGCCTGTTCTGCTGCCTGCAAAGCCGCTACTTTAGCGCCCCTGCCCGCTTCTGCTACCATTTGACCTGCCTCTTGGGCAGACTGCGCCACGGGCGTTGCGGCGCGGGCTATCTGAGCCCCAAGAGGTTGCCCGGTCATAGTTTGACCAGTAGTGGGGTCTACGCCGGAGGCCAGAGCAAGACCGGCTTTTGCTATATCAAAAGACAGCTTGGACTGCGCTTGCTTCTGACGGTTTGCGGTATCTCCTAAAAGCTGCTCATACAGAGGCAGCCTAGTTTCATACTCTGTCTGCAACTGAGCAGACGAGTAGTCAGCCATAGGCGTAAAGCCCTGCATAAGCGACTGAAGATTGTTCGGGATCGGCGTACCGCCCTGTTGAAACTTTTGCACAACGCCCCCGTTGGCATACGGCTGAACAGGCTCGGATGCGCCCATCATCAACTCACCAATGCCTTGACCCATGGCAGTCGGCTCGCCTGTGTCGGTTTCCATAGCAATGTCACCGGTCAGGTTCTGCACCAACTCACCGATACCGGTGTCCATCGCACCTTCTTCGGTCATCATCATAGTCGGCTGCACCAACGCCAAAACAGACTCTGGTGTGGCTTGCGCGTCTTGTAAACCTACGATACCGGCCAGTTCCTGGTAACGGTCTTCAATAGGCTTTTGATTACCCCGGATTGCATTAATTACACCCTCGGTGTTTTCTGCTTCATCTAACCCTGTAACCATATTATCGACATACTGAGCCCCGGCAGCTTCCATCTCTTGAGAAGCCCTTTGCTCTGTGGCCTGCAACTGCGCGGCCATATCGCCAGACACCGCTTGGGCTGCGGGCATCGGGCTAGGGGCCATAGTTGGGCCACCGGCTTGTCTAAATAACGGTCTTTGGTAGATGTTGTTCATTTTAGAATCCTAGTCCCGCTGTTTTAGCGCCACTCAAAGCGCCCAGTCCGGCTATGCCGTAGCCTAATACTTGTTGTGCCGTGGACGGCGGTTGATTAGCCGTGCTGGTCACAGTAGCTTGCGAGCTTGGCGTGCCACGATATATGTCAGACAAAAAGCCAAACTGTTGATAAGGGGCGGCCAACTGCTCTACGCGAGTTTGTCGTAAAGCATCCAGGCCAGCTTGTTGGTTCTGGCGTTGGAGGCCGCCTAGCCCGGTCAAGGTAGCGATATCTTGTCGGCCTAAAGCTTGTCCCAATTCGCCTAGTCCCGCTTGCTGGAGACCAAGAGAACCGATCTGTGTGCCAAGGCTACCGGCTGCGGTGCCGAGGGAGCCTAAGCCCATACCTATGTTCTGTAACTGGCCCACGTCTTGTTGAGCGAGCTGTCCATATTGCACGCCTAACTGACCCATGCCTAATCCAGCACCCTGTCGGCGCGCTTGAGACTGTTCAAAGGCTTGTTGTGCAGCCTGCCGGGCAGATTCAAAGCCCTGTGCGCGCAACTGACCACCGGCTCGCGCCTGCTGTTCAAGGACATTAGCGGCTAACTCAGTATCCATAATACCTTGACGTGAACCACCAAAAGCCCCACGGGACACGGCCTGTGCGGCTTGTGCTTGTTGTTGCAAGGCACCCTGGTCCGCAATGTCCTGAAGTGTTTGATCCACCACGTTTTCCGTGTATGGATTCATGAACTGCTGGTAATTTATAGAAGGATCGTAAGTTCCCGTCGAACCTAAAAGAAGCTCACCCGCAGCACCCTGAGACTCATACGGTACGTCGCGAGTTTGCTGTGCCAGCTTCTGAGCTTCGGCTAGGGTGGCCTGACCCTGCTGTAAGGTGGGCAGTGCAAACTGCTGCAAAGCCTCCTGTCCGGCTAAGACTTGGCCTGTTGCGCCTTGCAGGAAAGGTTGAAAAGACCCAACGCCCTGCTGTCCCAGAGCTATAGCCGACTTCTCCAGATCACTCAGCCCCGCTACTTGATAACCAGGAGGAAGAGCATCCGTGCCTGCGGCGATACGTTGCTTAACTAAATCTTGGACATCCGCCAAAAGACCAAGGCGATACGCCTCGATCTGCGGGTTTTCTTGTACTATCTGGGTAGTTACGCCGTCAGCCATTACGCTACGCTCTCAAATTGTCTCATTATTTGGTACATCTTACGGACGCCGTTGTCTCGGTCGCCGTTCCCAGCACCGCGTACTGCCTTGGCAGTGAATACAAACTCTCCATCGCTCAACATCGCCGGGATGTCATCAGAGGTGCCCGTTCCAGGACCATCTATAGCTCCGTTTTGACGCGGGAAATTTTCTCTAGTCATGGCTCCGCCATCGGCAGCCTGTCTAATAATTGGTGCGGATACCATAGGAGGCGGAGCGGGCTGCATAACGGGTGCCCTGGGCAACTGAACATATGGCGTGTAAACCGTAGTAGGAGCGGCAGCCGTGGTCGTTGTGCCGGGGACCGCGTACTGGACACGTCCGGCTCTGTATAATTCGGGGTTTTCATCAAGCAACTGCTGTCCGGTCACGCCACCATAAGGCTGTGGTATTTCCATCTCAGGCTGCTCAAAACCGCCTGTGGCGGCGAGAATGCCGGTGCCTGCGGCAAAGCCTGGACCAAACTGGCGAACCATACCGCCTATGCCCTCGGTCAATCCTGCTGCGGCATTGGCAGAAGAAGCGGCTGCCTCAGCGGCTTCTAACAAAAATCCGTCACCGAGAGGTGTTGTAGCAGCTTTTTCTAAACTAATACCTTCTGGTAAGAAATCCGCAGCCGTTACCCTACGAGGCAAGAAAGCTTTCTTCATGTCCTCTATAAAGGTGCCACCTTCAGAAGTAAAAGCATCTTTGATTGATTCCCTAAACCCTGCGGGCATATTCTCTGGAGTAACCAGGGCGCTAGGCGGTGTCGTAGTGACCGGGGTAACCTCTTGCGGGGTAACCTGAGAGCCAGCGGCCCCACTAGCTCCCGATATGACAGAGTCAACTGCTTGTGTGCCTAGCGTGGCTACCGGTGCTGCCGCAGGCGTTGCCGCTCCGGGGGTTACGGTCATAGAAGGAATACCTGCTGGAGGCAACCTAGCGGCTGCCTGAGACGCCGTGCTGGCAACAGGCGCGCCTGTGGTTCGAAGTATAGTTTCCGTAGTTGGCGCGCCTTTCACACCAATATCAGCCATCATAGCCGTTTGGTCTTTCAAGCCTTGAGCTACCGCAGCTTCACCGGCTTTTTGTGCAGCAAGTTCTGCCCCAGGTAAGCCACGGCTTAGGCCCTCGCCAAACCCAGAAACAAACGTATCGCCCGCTTGCTTGGCTTGAATACCGCCCTGCACGCCTTTAAACAGGCCACCCAAGGCCCCGCCTATGGCTGCACTCTTGAGCGCATCTTTAAAGTTACCGCCAGCAGCAAGGCTAGAAATACCACCGCTCAAGGCCCCGGCTGCAATCGCGCCAAGGCCCGGAATCATGTTAAGGCCAATGCCTAGAATAATAGGAGCTGCTTTCTTGACGACCTTGACGACCGACTTGACGGCCTTCTTCAAACCCTTAAACAGCTTTTTCAAAAAGAATTCGGGTTGCCCGGTGACTGGGTTTATTGAATTAAGCTCATTACCAACGACGTAGCGGTCAGGATCAATACCCATACTACGCATTTGTCGAAAGAGAGACGCTCGGAGCTTAGGGTTTTCGTCAAAGACCGCCATTGGGACGACAGTCTCGCCTTCTGCGGCGTGAACCATGTACGTGTCTTCGTACCGGCCGTACTCAGCCAACTGATCAGCCGCCGCTTTTGCCGTCGCAATACCCGTTTCTGGAAGACTTTCATCTGCCCAATCACCTACGGTAGCTGTAAGAAAAGACGCAAGGCCGCCTTCAGGCACTTCAAACGAAGTTGGACGTGTGTATGCGATTGTATCAGACATCAAGCCTCACCTAAACCAATTAAGTGCCACTGACCTGAATAGTGGAAGCTGTTTCCGCAGGAGTGCAACGTATATGGGATTCTACCAACACTCTCAAAATACCGCCACTTTATCAAGCTATGACCACAGTCACTGAGCCCAGAGCCGTGGTGCCTAAAACACCCGCCACGTTGGGCTTATCCGCTAAAGTTATCTTTAAAAAACCGTCTTTTTCGTACACGTCCCCCGGCGCAAGGCCCTGGTCACTGCCAGATTGGAGAGCAGTCAACGTCAGATTGGTCAGACGCTCGTCCCCAGGGTTCTGTAACTGACGCACCAACTGCTCGTAAGCCTGCTGTACGGCTGCTAAACTGCGTTGCGTGTACTGTTCTGGCGGGTTCGGGAAATAGACCCGTGTGACTTGTCTTGTGGACACTAGCGTCTCCCGTCAGCCCGTGCGTCAACCCTCGGTGTGCCTAGTTTCCATTGTACATCAGTTGTGTCCGATTCTACCTTGACCGCAAAAGACCTACCGCGTAATCGAACGAACGCTTGATCGGTGAACTGCTCCACCGGTGTCGTAGCCGACTGTGTCACGGCAGACTGGTTTGATTGCAAGTAGTTGCCACCAGGGAAATTACGAGTCTGTAACGTAAAATTGACCACCGGAGCCCCTGACACAGAGTTATCAAAGGTCAAATCCGGTATTAAACGACTCAAGAACACAAAGTTATTGCCTTCTCCAATGCTTAACTGACTGCTTTCAATATAGCTAGTAATGGGGCTGGGCGGGTTAGTGCTGCCGTCGTTAATACCATCTTCGTGGAAATACAAATAACCGTCAGGCGAGGCACCCAGCGGATTACGCAACAAGCCCCGGTCCTGCCACGCGGTACGTGCCAAAGAGCCTATCACCCAGTTGTTTTCCAGGTAGTTATAAATGACATAGCTGTCGTTTTCGCTAGAGTTTGTGGACGGATAGAACCACCAGACTTCTGAAAAACTGCTGTTTAACGAGCAAGTCACCAAGTTCATCTGGCTAATGTTCATGTTGTTAAAAATATAAGAGCGAACACTGCACGGCATCTTTTGAGTCTGGCCGGAGTACACATAAAAGTCCCCGTTGCCCATCCAATAAACCGTGTCGTCCACAGCCGTAGCCGCGTTAGGACCTGCAATAGTCGTATTTTCCGCAATCTGAGCCACACCAAACGTAAAAGGCGGCCCCAGGAACTGCATACTATGCAGCGATATGTCGGTAAATATTAGGATTTGGTTGCGAGTTTCTACCGCAGCCACAATCTCTGACCCAGAACCTATGCGTATATCTCCCGCTGTGTTGGTCACCTCGGTCTTCCAGGTCGTTATCGACTCCTGGTCGCTGAAACGTATTAACAAAGGGTCCTGAACACCTATGTTGTTTTCAGGATCGCACCCAAAAGCAATGACGTGCCTGTCGTTGTCACTAACCATTACCTGCTTGGCTATGGTAGGCACAGTGGCATCTGCTCCAGCTAAAGAGGACAAAGCGACACCTCTATCGGTGCCTAGCTGATCTGCGCTAGTGTCCCAGTAAAAGATGCCGCCATCTCGAACATTGAACAAAAGGTCCTCACCCAGGTTGTCTATGCCCCAAAGACGTAGCGTGTTGGTCACCGTGCTGGTTGACGCAGAGCCCCAAGTGCCACGGCCCCAGGTTCCTGCGCCCCAGCCAGTGCCGGTAACCACAACCCCAAGGCCCGAGTTAATTTGATACTTCCCGACCACGCTGGAACCACCATTACCGGTATCCGAACCGTTTGCATTAACCGCAACGGGGTTCAACACCCCGTTATCCGTGATGTCCTGCACCGAAGTCCCGGCGGTTCTAGCTGTAAACGTGTAGGTATTCTCGTCAGTTACGTCAATTTGATACTCTTGATTAAGCACGTTTGCCGTTATTTGACCGCCTAAGCTGACTGCACCGCTAAAAGTAACGAAATCCCCCGTTGCGGCACCGTGGTTCGTGTCTGTTGCTGTGATGGTCGATGAGCCGTTGGTCGCGGCAAATGTGACGTCGCCCGCCGCTGTCGTAGCGCGGATCGGGGTTATATCGTAAGGGAACCCACCCTCGTCAATATAAAACTTGTACCGTGTGCCAATGCCAATTTGTGACGTGCCGTCCAGGCTGACGTAAGAATGAAGAGCCCGACAAGGCTGTAGGAAGCTGTAATCCGAACGTCTGGTCCAGCCGCCTAACTTTTCCGGGAAACCGAACCGAAACCGGACTTTATCCGAGTCAAACCAACCTCCCTCATTACTATAGGACGTGGTTTCTTTGTTTACGCCTGGTCTAAATTGTAATTTTGTAAGCGCCATCACTCTTCCACATTTAAAGGGTTGTCTAAAATCCTTTGTATACGCTCTTCCAAATCGTCACGCATCTCACGAAGTTCGTTGTCTATGTCTCTCAGACTGTCGTTGACCCGCTCTTCTAGGGCGTATACATCGTCTCTCAGCTCTCTGGTAGCAAGCACCACAGAATCATCCGTATCTCTTGCAACGCGCTCAACTATGTCAATATCCGCTTGCAAACGATCAATGTTGTTCATTACCTCAACAATATCTTGGTCTAACGCCCGTTCCACGGCTGCTATCAACACTTCCGCAGTATCTAGTTTAGTGCTCAGTACAGCTAACTCTTCGTCATACGAGCTAAAGTCAGGTGATACGTAGGCAGTTACTGCTTCTTCCGCATCTAACAAACGCTGATACAACTCAAAGCCGCCCCACATCGCTGCGCCAATACTACCTAAAAACGGTATAACAAGCAGTAACTTGCCCCCAGAAAGCTTTACCTCGCCAACTTCTATCTCTGCCATTGCAAATCCACCAAATCGTCATAGCCCGAATTACCCGTCACACGCAACACACCCAATGGATTTGCCCGAATATTGTTCGCTGGGTAGGGCTGCGCGGACGAGTAAAACTGTTGTCTGTCCGACAAATTTACGTTGTCGTACTGCGAGAAAGCCGGGTTGTTGGATATAAGAAAAACCGCAAGGCTTTGATCGGTAAATCCACCCGTGTCTTCTAGGTTTTCTAGCTCGTTGTCTAAGCTCTGCTGAACATCCGCCTGAGTCATAGTCTGTATCTGCGTTTCTGCTCGTTGAACAGTGCGCTGCTCGTCTTGACTAGGAGGAGCTACGTCAAATTGGCTGAAATCTGGAAGCTGTGCTGACAGGAACTGACCTACGCTTTGGCCCGTTGCAATAGCGTCATTAAAGTCATTCTCAAATTGCATTTGAGTTGGCGGCGCAAGCTCCGATGTCGTAATCGTATTGGTTTCTTGCTGCTGGGCTTGTTGAGCCACAACTTGAGTGATCTGAGTCTCTGTCTGGTACACATCCGCAATCTGCTCAAACTCTTGCTGATCCTGAAGCACCATCTGTGTTTGTGAATTTACTGCATTGCTTCGATAGGTTGGCTGACCCACCGTGCTGAGTGCTATACCCACAACATCGACAGCAGGGCGTATTACCTCACGCTTTACTACCTTTTCTGCTTCTTTTTCGGGTTCCGGCTCACGAATAATCTCTACGCGCTCTACTCTTTGCACGGGTTCAACCACTGGCTCTTCACGAACTATAGCTCGGGTAGGGCGTGGCTCGGGCCTTGGTTCCCTGACTACTTGAACTGGCTCTTGCACCACTTCCACAGGTCTTTCGGCCCGCTCTGGTTCAGCTCTTACTTCCGGCTCAGGTTGTTGCTGCTGTTGCCGTTGTTGTTCAGGGCGGTCAGGCTCTCTTGGTGAAGGCTCCTCTGCTCTGGGAGCAAGGCCAAACATTTCGCGCTCTTGTTCTGTGTCTTGATAAGGCTGGGGTGGTGGAGGTGGCGGAGGTGCAGTTTGCGGCTGCCCTTGACGACTTTGGTTATCCGTAAAGAAATAATCCTCTACTTCGTCTCCAAAGACATTATCTGTGTACTGATTTGTTACGCTAGACTGAGCCACGGCATCCCAGTATCCGTCACACGTTGAATCATTTGCTGGGTTTGTACAATCCACCAACGTACTTGCGGACATGATTAGACTTGCAACACCGTTGGTTAGATCAAAAGTTGTATCACCGCCGTAGTTTTGCACATCATTTGTAGTAAACCCATTCATCTCCCATTCTTGCGTCCAAGGACTGCCAGACCCATCACCTGTGGGGAAGTTGCCACCATACCAGCCGACAAACGCCTTATGGTGAAAGCTGACATTTACATCCTCGTACTGAAACTTAAACCCGCCAGTTTTATCTAAAGTTAAGCCAAACGTATTTTCGTTCGTAGTCGCGTACTCTCTAACCTTATGCCACAAGAAACTGGTAGATTCTGAATCTGTTTTGTAGAAATATCCTGCATCAGCCGCACTGCTTGTATCATCCAGATCAGTCCACATAGGCGCAATCATGTAAGAAAAGTTACTTAGGCCGTAGGTGTTGGGCATGTAAGTAGGCATACCCGTGCCGTGAGTATAACCGTCACAACAATAGCCAGTTGGTGGGGCCGTTTGCCTTCCTACTCCTGTAGTTGGGTTGTACATCAGAACAAAGCCGTTGGTCGAAAACCAAGCATGAGTGAACACTTTATCCAGCCAAGGAAACGTGTGTCCCATTTGTATGCTAGTGGCTTTATCATCTACCCCAGAAAGAACCTGCGTCATGCCCGTTGGGTCAAGATCGGCAAAGCACAGTGACGGCAACAGACAGAGTAATGTTAGACGTTTCACCTAACTCTCCTGTCTGGCTCTGGAATCCTGTCAGGGTTGGCCTCCCACAAGGCTTTCGCCTCATCGCCAATCTTGCCCTCGTAAGGACAGGGTGTGCCTGCACTCATCATACTTGACCAAACTCGATAGTCTTGGCACATCAAAGATACAGCAGCCACACGCATGCCCATATCATAAAGCGTCTTACCTAACTTAATGCGCTCACAGTTTTGATCACGGACAGATCGGCCAGTAGACAGTCCTAGTATCTGAGTTTGAACCGCACCTGATATACCTGTGGTACATAAGTCTTGGCTGTAAGAGCTGCCTATTGACGGTGCGATGGCACTGGGTGGTGGAGATTCCACTTTCTGCGTAACTCGCTGAGTTGAATTGCTGACAGAGTTATTAGTGTTGACGTTGCTGTTTTGATTTATTGCGTTTATGTCAGACACAGAATTAGTTGTTTGAAAGCTCGTGCTATCAGAAGTTGATGTGCTTACGCTGGTGTTGGTATTGGTGCTGCTATTAGTGTTTTGATTTACGTTAGTTGAGCTGTTAACAGACGTACTGTTGTTGGTGTTGTTATTGGTGTTGGTGTTTAAATTCGTTATTAATCCGGTGTAGTCGGTCGTGTTGGTGTTGGTGTTCGTATTTACGTTAGTAGACGTACCAGTGTAATTTGTATCACTGGTGTTCGTATTGACGTTGGTGTTTGTATTGGTGTTGGTGTTGGTGTTGGTAGACGTTCCCGTATAGTTAGTCGTGCTAGTGTTTACGTTGTTATTGTTATTGGTGTTTGTAGACGTAGCAGTGGACGTTGCGGTGCTAGTCGCAGTCGTATTTATGTTAGTCGTTGTATCCTGCCCAAAGACAGGGAAAGCCGCGAATAATGCGGCCATCACCAATAGACGTTTCATGACTCATACCTAAAATCTTACTCAGACTCGCGTGGGTCTACCCAACCTTCTACTGCCGTGAACGTGCCGTCAGCCGCGCAGGTGTACTTGCACCCATACCAATCTTCTGGTTCTGTGACTCCAGTGATAAGAGTGGCATTGCCGCTGTTGAGATCACCAATAATGAAATCAGCAGGGTCGCCAACAGTAATTGTGTCGCTTCCCATCGTGACTGACTTATCATCAGCAAAGAGATATCTGGATGTGTTCGTTGCATTGTCTACGATTGTCTTCATGTTCTACCCTTTCAATAGAAGTGTTGTGTTAGCGATTGCCTTGCCAGCCGTTACGCTGGAAGACGTTGTAGAAAGTGTGCCATCGTCTTGGACGTAGTAGGTGCTGCCGATTGCAAGGTTGGGGTTCGCACTTGTAATTTTCAAAACAATACCTGTGCCGTAGCTAGAGTTGCCCAAATCACGGTATGCGATAACGGTTCTATCAACACCAGCATTGTATGACAGAGAGGTGCTTTTGGTAGACGCATCATTAAATATTTGCTTACTTCCAAAGCTAATACTTGTCCCACTTACAGTCCCGAGAAAGTAAACACCATCGTCTGGGGTTGCATCCTCATCCCTATACGCCACAATTATTTTGTTCGCTGTACTGTCAAATGTCATTGCATAAAAATCACTGTTTGATTGAGATGCAACTACGACTTCCGGGCCAAAAGAAATAGAAGTTCCCGATACTGTGCCTACCATTGCAGTCGGGGTGTTATTATCTTTAAAAAACATAACCGTCTTGTCATTAGCAGAGTCGTAAGCAGAATTAATGTCGTATTGCGTGTTTGAGCTAAAAACAGTTGGGGTTCCAAAGCTAGGCGTGGTTCCGCTAACGCTGCCTACAATCGCCGTGCCGTAATTGGAATTACCACCATCACTGTAAGACACTACAAATTTATCACTGCCCGTGTCGTAAACTATATCGATGAGAGTTGAATTTGCTGACTCAAATGTAACTTTGGAAGAAGCTGATACACTTGTACCCGATATAGTCAGAACTCTGGCTGTGCCGTAATTGCTATTACCGTTGTCTCTATAAACAACCATACTATTAGCACTGTCTGGAGAGTAAGCCACAGCCGGATAGTCGCTTGCGTTAGTCTCTACTTCCAATACAGAACCGAATGAAATACTCGTGCCGGACACAGTGCCAACGACAGCCCTTACCTTATTACTACCACTAGCGTCAGTAAAAGTAATAAGAGCCTTATCTTGCCCAGTGTCGTAAGTTATATCTATATAGTTTGAACCGGCAGAATTAAACGCAACAGGTGTGCCGTAAGTAATTGAGTTATCAGAGGCAGGGGTAGCCACCACCGCATAACCGTAATCACTTGTGCCTTTCCAAGCGATAATAGTCTTGCCGCTATCTGGATCGTAAACACTTGCAGTGTAGTAGGTCGCGGATGATTGAAATACTGCCTCACTACCGACTGACGGAGTAAAAGTTTGCGGCAACAACGACCCGTTAGTAATCACCCCGCCCTCGACAACCACTTCGCCTGATGCAGAGTTGTTGATAGCTTGGTTGGTGATGCCTGCGAAGTTAGTTGAGTCTGTTGATGCAACCTGTAGTGTTCGATAAAGCCCATAGGGGCTTGAAGTGCCGCGATATGCAAAGATAACTTTCTCGGCGGTTGAGTCATAGGTTACGCCTGTTTGACCGCTTAAAAACCCAGATAGAGTAACTGCGCTCTCAAAACTAATCGTAGTGCCACTCACAGTTCCAACAATATATTTTATGTTTGAGCCAGCAGAATATTGCGTAACGGTTTTGCCAGTGCTAGTGTCGAACGTCGGAAGATTATCGCCGGACTCACCCGTATCATCATATACAACTGCTGTGCCGAAGCTGATGCTTGTTCCACTTACTGTGCCAACTATTGCTGTTGAATAATTTGAGTTGCCCCCATCCTTGTAAAAAATGACGCTTTTGTCATTAGTTGAATCGTAGGTAATACCCTGTTCTGAAGTGGTTGCTGATTCAAAAACTACAGCAGTTCCAAAACTAACTGACGTTCCGCTAATTGTCCCGACAATAGCAGTGCCATAACTAGAGTTGGTGCTATCTTTGTAAGCAATAACAAACTTGTCTGCTGTCGAGTCGTAAGCAATATTAGGTTTCTCTGATTCTCCAGCTTCAAACTCAACGATACTTCCAAACGATACGCTTGTTCCACTAATCGTAGCGACAACCGCTTTGCCTTTGAATGAATCACCAGTATCCACATAGACAATTAAATGTTTTCCAGCAGTTGTGCTAAAGGCAACTTTAGGGTTATTTGTACCACCGGATTCAAACTCAGCAATACTGCCAAAGCTGATGCTGTTATCTGATGGATCAACTGTACCAACAACCGCTTTACCTTTGTTGCTGTCTCCAGCGTCCCTATAAACTATTAATACCTTGTTATTTGTTGAGTCAAAATCGATAGCAAGGTCTTGCGTGGTACCTGTTTCAAACTGCACTCCGGTTCCAGAAGAAATAGTGCTGCCTGACACAGTGCTAACGTAAGCATAACCCGTGTCACTTGAACTTCCGTTTCTGGTCACTCGCACAAGTCTGTTGTTCGTGCTGTCATGCGTAACAGCATTTGCCTCAAGGCTGTCGGCTGTAACAGTCTGGGCATCACCAAGACTTTCGGCTGTGGATGTTATACCTTTAACCGTGCCGTCACTCTGCAAAATAACAGTTTGACCAGTAGCCAGATTACCACTGGCCGTGGCCGTTATGACTTTTGCGCCGCCACCTGCTGGCAGTAAATCGCTTAGATTGCTCATGTGCTGTAATCCAGATTGATGCTTGTGGCTGACATTGCTTTACCAGCTTCTACGGTAGTTGAGTTTGTGGCGGTGGAAGTAGTTGCGTACTGATTAACATCGTCCCCAGTATCACCGCAAACATACATCTTGCTGCCATCCGCGCTAAAGGCTAATCCTTGAGGGCTGGTTTCTTGAGAACTAACGGAAAACTCTACGCTGGCATACGATGCAGTTGATACGTCAAAACCAGTAGACAAGGTATATTTGTAAACTTTCTGGTTGTCCCGAGCAAGAACGTATAGTTCCGTCCCGTCTGTGTTAAAGACCCCTTCTTTAGGCTGAGTAGTTTGAGAAGCCAGACTAAAGCTATCCACGAATGATGCAGTTGATACGTCAAAACCCGTGCTTAGGGTGTACTCATTAATATCATTTCCGGTATCACCGACAATAAACATCTTGCTGCCATCGGTATTAAAAGTTATACCCTGTGCCTCTGTTTCCTGTCCCGATATATCAAACGCTTGAGTGTAGGACGCGCTAGACACATCAAAGCCAGCACTTAAAGCATACTGGGCCACGGTGTCCTCTGTCTCGCCAACAATATACATTTTAGTGCCGTCAGTGTTGAAAGCTACGCTCATAGGTGCTGCTTGTTGCCCGCTTACACTAAAGCTATCGACGAATGATGCAGTGCTTACGTCAAAGCCCGTGCTTAGGGTGTACTCGTTTACGTCATCTCCAGTATTACCGACAACAAACATCTTAGTACCCGCAGGATTAAAAGCTACTCCTGACGGAAAAGTATCTTGCGAGGAAACACTAAATGCTTGCGTATAAGAGCCGTTGGCAATATCGTAATTAACAGCAGAAGTTGCCGTGTTTAGTGTGCCATCATCTTGGACGTAGTAAATAGCGTTAGGGGTAAGTCCACTCAGACCATTAGCTGCAATCCCGCCCTTCATCGTGATCTTGCCGCTTGCTGCGTTGGATATGGCTGCGTCTGCTATGCCGAGGAAAGAAGATGAGTTTGAGCCTGCGTTGGCCCATATAATTCCTGTGCCGTAGTTGCTGTTGCCACCATCTTTATAAACAATGACGGTATTTTTTGCCGAAGAATTAT
>Ga0208545_1000015_pt1 | contig 65312 bp, 72 predicted proteins | sample DEB08_DNA_12_FD_185498 | JGI IMG/M metagenome (GOLD analysis project Ga0208545, IMG submission 185498) | Aqueous microbial communities from the Delaware River and Bay under freshwater to marine salinity gradient to study organic matter... | ecosystem: Environmental > Aquatic > Marine > Coastal ... | reverse complement strand
GTAGTCAGCACCGGGGGTCAAGCGTGTGCGACTGAGAGGAGCCATAGGCTCAGTGTTATATCTGCGCCTAGAACCACTAAAACCAGCGTAGTCGTAAGGCTCTTCATCAAAGAGACCTGCACCGGCAGCCGTAGAACCAAGGCCACCCAAACCTTTTGTGGCTGCGTCAAGATAACTAACACCACCGGGCTGCCCTATTTGGGATATCCCCTCACCAAACAATTCTAGTTTACTAGGGCCGGTAGCAGCGGAATCGAAAGCCGTTGACAGGGGTGCGTTTCCGAAAGCAGCATCCTTGTAAGTGCTCAAAAATTTAGCATTTCGAGCCGCGTCTGTTGCGTTCACCATACCTCCAGCCGCTTGATTGGCCGCGTCTATCGCCGCTACGTCGGCTTGAAGGTTAGCCGCCGGGAAGTTTTGAGAAGAAATAAAGTTTCCGCCACCAGTATAGTTAATCGGCCCAGAGGCGGGACCAACATTAAAGCCCGCGCCCACATTGATCGGCGCATTTGAAGCGCCAGATACAATACTATCCGCGATTGGAGTCTCAAAGGCTGGACCGCTAAAACCGCCACCCAAAGCACCATCAAACGATCTTGCAGCAGCACCGCCGACATTGAAGTTGCCGATACTACTTGGCAATCCACTACTTGGCACTCCCATCCCACCAACAACATCAACCGATGGTCCAATAACGGGAGGCGCAGTAGCGGTGTTCATCCCAATTTGCCCCGCTGATGCTCCTGCTCCCGTCACACTTGAAGGAGCGGCACCTGCTGCCACACTGGGATCAGCGACACCACTAGCGCCGACACCTTCAAACAAGCTGCCTAGCGCGTAAGAGCCAAGACCAGCAAGGATACCCTTACCAATGTCGCCCGTGGTAATAGCCGTTGTCGCCCCGGTACCCAAGGCAACTGCCCAAGTCGGAAGACCAAATGCAGCGCCAGCGACACCAAGAACAGTCGGAAGAATGTCCTTAAAGTTGAACATCTCAGGCAAGCCCGTTTCCGGGTTGATGGTTGCGCCGTTCTCAACCAAGCCGCCAAGACCGCCGATGGCTGTCATAGCGTTAAATTCATCAGGATTCATGTGAACGAGCATACTGTCGCCGTTACGACCCTGCTGCTGTACGCGCTTGGCCTCACCCACAAGGCCGCCACCTTCCATTAAAACCGCATCTGGCGCTTTCTGCCCCTCAAAGTAATTGAACATCGGGTCCATTCCCGGCTCATAGCTTGATGGTGGCGTAATGGGGACGCGGGGGGTGGGGTTGTATTCTACTAATTCTTCGGGACCAAAAATTTGATCTGTCATTTGTTGTTGGACCGAGGGCATACTCAAAAGAGTTCCCCCGATGCCGCCTTGTTTTTCGGCAGCATCAAAAAAACTTTCAAGCCCAGCACGGGTGTACTCTGAGCCGTCAGGCGTGGTCCCCACCATTTTCTGAGAGGTGATGGTAATTGGCGGATTAGATGCTTGATCGACTTGAGGATATATGACAGCCATCAAAAAACTCCTAAGAAGTACTTACCGTTACCGAGCCAACAGCACCCGCCAAGGCGGAAGTAAAATTGTCTTCAGACCGGGCGACTTTCAAAAAGCCGTCCTCATCAACATAAACATCACCGACCCTAAGGTCTGCAACTTCAGTCGGCAGAGATGTCAATATAAGCGTTGACCCCCTAATGTTACCTGTTTCTTGCTCCCTTTGAAAGAAAATCTCTAAGGTTCTAACCAAAGAGTTCATGTATTCAGTGGAATACCCAGACGTAGGTGTAGGCAGGGTAAACGATTGTATCTGACTCCTTTGAACAGAAGACGCCACTATCTTCTCCCATCAGGTCGAATATCTATGCGCGGAGCACCCAAGCGCCAAAACACGCCCTCTTCGGTTGACTGCACTTTAACCGACATCTCTCTGCCTCTGAGTCTTATAAATGCCTGTTCTGTAAACTGCTCTACATCAACAGTCTGACTAGCGGTTACCGTAGATGACGACGATGTGCCGAAAGATTGGCCGGGAAAATTACGCGGGAGAAAAGAAAAGGTTGCGGCAGGGGCCGAAGCAGACGATCCGTTAAAGCTCAAATCGGGAATTACTCTAGAGGCAAACTGAAGCCTATCCCCGTCTCCAATTTCAAAATCAGAACTTTCTATAAAAGCTGTTATGGGTGCTGGAGGATTCTGACTCCCATCATCAAATCCATTATCGTGCGAGTACAAGAATCCATCAGAGCTTGCGGCATTCGGAAACTCTCGCTGGCTTCGATCTATCCAAGCTGTTCTTTCAAGAGAACCTGTATACCAAGCCTTTTCAACAAAATTGTATATGACGTACTTATCAATTTCTGTCGCGTCACTCGAAACGTAGAACCATATAACTTCCCCAAACTCGTAATTGCTGCCCGCAAAGAACTTATTGCGTTGACCGAAATTCATGTTTTGGAAAACAAAATTGCGTACAGAGCACGGTATTGACGTTACACGACCATCGTATGCATAGAAATTATTTGTACCCATCCAAAACGCCGTATCCCCGACTGCCACATGGGCATTTGGGCCTATAATTGTGACATTTTGAGAAAGAAGGGTTTGACCAAAAATAAAGGGTGAGCCTACAAATCTTAGAGAATGAAGGCTTCTGTCTGTCCAAACGAGTATTTCTTGTCTGTTCTCAAGCGCAGTAATAATCTCTGAGCCATTATTGATTCTAAGATCACCGGCTGTATTTGTCGTCGAGGGGGTCCACTGAGTTAAGGACTCCTGATCGCCCCAACGTATTAAAAGAGGATCAAATCCTCCACTCGATAGATCGGTGGTGCCAAGGGCAACAACATGCCTGTCATTGTCTGAAACAAGGATAACACGCGCTGCTGTAGGGCAACCGGAGGAACCGGAAAGACTAGAAAGCTCCACTGCCCTGTTACCGAAACCCGAGCTTGCGTCCCAGTAATAAATACCGCCACCGTAAATGTTGGCTAACAAATCTTCACCAAAGTTGTCCTGACGCCATAGACGAACGGTTATAGTCTCGGTTGTGCCTGTCTCCACCGGCACCCCCGAACCCCAACCAACAAACTCGTTTGATTCGACAACTGTTGCACCGGAATCGTGAGCAACATTATCAGTGCCAAGCTGACCGCGCACAGCACTTGTCAGGTCATTAGTCGAGACGCCAGTGTATGTAATAATCTCGTTGTCAATCACGATGGTTCCGACATAAGTAACCGAAGCGCTTGAAGAATGCGCTGCCTCCGTTGTCCCGTTAAAACCACGAGTTAAAGAAGAAATTTTATTGTTAGTGGTATCTACGTTCTCGTACTTAATCTGCTCAGTACCAATCTTTACTATACCAATCCAAGGAAGGCCGGAGACCGACGCAACACTCATTTCCCCGTCACCGATTTGCAAGATCGCTGATAGCGTTGTCGAAGCCGTGTCAAAGCCCGTAGCGCTTGTCAGAGGAATAGTTGTGGCTGAATCGTTAATACCACCAGAGAGCGTTGTTGTTGTTTTACCAGAAACAGTACCGCCAAAAAGACCTGCGCCCCAACCAAGACCTCCTGAATCACTCGTCGCCGCGCCAACCGTAATTTCGTAAGAAGCTAAAACAGACGAGCCACCCCCAGCCGTAGAGCCAGAAGACGACGAACCGGTTGTCACTATGTAATAATTGTTTGAGTCAATTATTTGCGTAATGACATGAGCAGTATTTATTTGAGCAGCCGTAATTCCATCAAAAGTGGCAGCCGCAGCAAAAATTACAGTGTCTCCTACCGCAGCGCCATGCCCAGTATGAGTAACATTCAAAGTTCCTGTGCCAGAAGTTAAGGTCTGGAATGGGTTAGAGCCAAGGGTGAAATTTGATATTCTCAAAGGCGTCACATTATGTATTCCGCCACCCTCTTCAAGTATTAACTTTTTCGAGGTTCCTATACCCATTAAGTCTTGGCCGCTAAGAGTTGACCAGTTAAACAGAGAGCGACAAACCCCAGAAAATGCTGTCGAGTTAATTTTAACCCAACCACCCATTTTTTGAGGTAGTCCATTTACAAATCTAACTTTATCACAGTCAAACCAACTGCCCTCACCAGCGTATCGGGTAAGGTCTTTATTTATTCCGGGCTTGAAGGTCAATTTCTGTAGCATCTAGCACCTAAAAATGTTTCACGTGAAACATCACTTCTTTGCTTGAGTGAAACTAGTGGCACCAAAATATACCGCGACTAATCCAGATAGCCCATAAAAGATTGGACCTATTGGAGCATTACTATACGACGATGGATTTATTAGGACAAAACCTACAGTAACACCCATTAACGCAAGCGCAGCCCAACACATAAGTCGGCGATTAATCTGGTATGCTTCCTTATCTGGAATGTTGTCTACTTTCTCGTCAGCCATTTTATTTTCCTTTTAATAACGGATTGTCCAACGCCCTCTGAAGCGTCTTGTTTAATCGATCTTCTAAGGCGTCGAGTTTAGCATCAACGCTGTTGATTTTGCCGTCAAATCTATCGGAAGCAGAGGATGTTATATCGCGCAGGGTCTTCTCTGCTTGCCTCATTGCCGAGCGTGTATCAGCGTCAGCATCGCGAGAACGTCTGTCTACAGCACTAATAGCCCCGTACACTTTACTGCTATCGCTGCGCTGGTCTTCCCTTAAATCTCGGGCAATTTCTTGTATCTCGCTAACACGAAGCCGAACCGACGCCATCTCCTTTCTTACTGCTTCAACGGTTTCGTTTTGCACCGCTAACTCTTGTCGTATGCCTGAAAGATCAGGAGCCGAATAGCTGGCTATTTTTTTCTTCATGCTTTCGTAGTCTTTGTACACTTCAAACGCGCCATATAAGCCACCAACCAGCGTAGATAACGCAAGAAATACGGCCACCATCTTGCCGCCTTTAAACTTAACACCTGCAAATTCAACTTCAGCCATGTCAGCGTTTCCAATCAAGCTCTACGAGAGCGTTGTGCGACCCGTTTGATTTGCCGAACAAGGTGTAATTCTGCATCCTGTCTACCAAAGAAGGCCCATCAGGAACTTTTGCACCTGTAAAGAAACCGGGTGTATCAACCAATGCTAATGGTGCTGCAATCTTAGGTGATATCATACCCATAGCCACCATAGTGGTGGTTTGTGATGCTGCTGAGTATCTCTGCGACGGAGCTATCTTTGCAACCGCCTTTTCAGCCGCCGCTTTAACCTTTTCCTGTCGGCTCTTGGGCTTTGGAGGAGCTTGCGCCTCTCTAGTCTCTGCCGGGGGTTCTACCGAAGGCTCCGGTTCTGGTTCAGTCTCAGAGGGTCGAGGCTCTGGCTGCGCTTCTGCTGACTGTCCCTCTGGTTCCGGCTCCCGTTCAGAAGACTGCTGCGGTTGCTCGGGTTCCGGTTCCGGCTCAGGTTCCGGCTCTCGTGCGCGAGGCTGTTCTACAGGGGGAGGCGCTATATCCTGCTCTATTTGAGCTTCAATAGTCGCCTCTGCCCGTGATTCCTGTTGCTGCTGTTCCATAGGAGGTGGCGGCAGATCAATTTGAATGGGCGCTATCTCTGGAGGGGGAGGTGGCGCAGATGGAGCTTGCGGCGCAACGGCAACAGCGATTGGGGCCGCTGCTGGCGGTGGCGGCAAGTCAACTGGAGGAGGAGGCACGTTAATCTGAACCGGAGGCGCAGACGCTATTACATCGTTCTGCACAATCTGGTCTAAAATTTGCTGCTCTACTACCTGTTCATGCGTAAACGTAAGCGAAGGCTGCGAGAATTTAGGTCCGAAAAATCCAGAGTGAAACCCGGCATCCACGCCGAATAGCTCAAACTCCCCCGTAAGTATGCTGAAGCTGTTTTCTTGAACGGTATCCGTGAAATCAAATGTGCGAAGACCACTAAAATCTAATTCAACCTGACGCTCAAACTTCTCAACTACTGTATTTGTGACATCAAACAACGCTACCGTTAGGTTAAAAATATCGCGGCAATCGCCGCCCTGCGTGATGCTGGTACAAGTGGATAGCGTGGCGTTGCTAGGATGACTGTCCACGGTAACCGCGCTGTTGAGGGTAAAGCCTCTGCGAACCTCGTCCTCGGTCAATGGAACGTCAAACGTGCTCGTATAAGTGCCGCCACCCGCCGTAGCGTTACCTGTGCAAAACTCCCCGGCAGAACAGCCTCTTGCAGAACCATCAGATGTCGTTGACCCACTCGTCGTAAACGCGGACATATTAGGAAGGACATTGGTCGTCGTTACAGTTTCCGCCAACGCAGAAGACGACATAAGCAGAAATGCAATCAGCCAACGCATCAATCGCCTCCGTACCATTCTTCTTGGTCAGGAAAATTAACGTGCTCGGAATCTTGTTGAGGCTGCGAAGATGCCGTTTCCGCTTTTACCTGCAATCGCACAATAGAACCTTCCGGTGCCTGTTCTGGATTCTTGACCCACTCCTGTTTCGCCGCGTCCCCAATCTTGCCCATAAACGGGCAGGGTGTCCCAGCCATCCAAAGACCGTCAAATACTCGAACCTCTTGGCAAAGAATGCTAATGCCCGCGACTTTCAGCCCCATACCAAATACTGACCGCGCCAGCTTTATTCTCTCGCAGTTTAAGTCACGAGTCGTTGTGCCACCGGAAACGCCAAAAAGACCAGTTTGCAGAGCACCGCTGGTTCCGACCTGACAGATGTCGTTGTTGTTAACGACTATAGAAGGACTAGACGCTGTAGGTGGTGTTTTATCAACTACTGTTGAACTACTTACTGTGGCTGACGTTACTGTATCAGCCGCATAGGTTGGGAGACTGAACAGGAAATCCACAAAGACGACAACCAGTATAAAAGCTGCAATCAACCGGGCAGACATCTACATTTTCCACAGCATTCCAGCCATCATCAGGATGACGGCACCGGCTGCGCTAATCATAATAAGCTCCAGCCGTTTAATCCGCTCGATTGTCTCTTTCCACCTCTCCGCACACACTGCTTCGTGTGTGTTTAATTTGGCTTCAACATCCTTAACAGTTGCCATTAGCCAAGCTCCGGCCAATCATAAAGGATACCAGACTTATTTCCTTCTGAATCAAACGTAACAAACAGCGCCGCTACAGCATCAGTGTTTGCCGCACCGTCAATTGCGCTTTCCATTGCAGTTGCTTTGGTGCGAATCGCATCGCGATAGGTCTGGATGTTAGCTGGAACAGCGGTATTGTTATCAGCCTTACGAACGATGGCCCAATCTGTCTCAGCCAGAAGAGATGCCTGTTGCGCCTTTACTTCAGCCTTTAGCTGGGAGCGGACGCCCGGTTCCATAATCTGGTTGCCATCATCATCGTTTACCGCATTCCCGTCGCTATCCACCAAACCCACATCGGTCAGACTTTTCGCTGTCTTAGAGATCGTCACACCATCAGCCTGATAACCCCATGTGTAAAGGCGGCTATCCGGCGGCGTCTCCGGTGTTACCTCAGTTAAACCAGCAGCGGCTTTGTCACTGGGCGACCAGATGTGCCAGTTCTTAGGGTGCGTAATGCCGTTGTCATCGGTCCACGCTTTGTGTTCCTTAATAGTTCTGCCGGAGTATTTCCACATAACCTTATCCTATCTTGCTGTCGCTGGCGCTGCGCCGTCACCGCCAAACGGATGCTCTGCGAAGGCCATGAACACATATTTTTGACCACTACTATTCATGGCGCTGTTAGTCGTTCTCACTTTGAAACCGTTAGACAGATATGAAGCACGGCGCGATCCAGCAGCGTTATCTTCTTCTGCGTTGTTGGTGCTCATAACAAGAACTGCGTTCATGTCGTTGCCCGCTGTAGGGCTATTACCATTTGCGCCAGCCGCAGACCCAAAGTTTCCGCTACCTCGGGCTGTGTCCAAAATCGGCCAGCTTTCTGTTCCAGTGCTTTTTATCATAACCCAACGGGGTTTAAAGCCGGTATAAACAAAAGGCCCGTCTACATTTCCATTTCCTGTGTAGGAACCAAACTTTGAAAATCCAGCAACCGATGCCCAAAGGTACGCTATGTGCGATCCAACTTTGTTTACACCGTCGCTTGTTCCGATTGAGAAAACAGAACTTGTTGGCGCAGTGTCTTGCCAAATCGTAGAACTGCTTGCCTCACCGTTAGTCAGATTGAGAAAAAGGTTTTTTGTCCAGCCAATCGAATTGTGACCAACATTCCAACTTTCAGTATTTGAATAGTCTTTAATAACAATCCACTCTGGGGCAACTCCTAACGAATGCGAAATTGTGCGGTTGGTTTTGTTGCCCGTGTACTGGACAATATCAAAACCGGGGGTTGCTCCTTTTTTCCATTGCCACGCGACATAGGTTCTACCTGACCCGTTAAAGTTTACATCTGTCGTGTCTAGATCAAATCCGTTACTCTCAAACGTAAGCTGCGCGGTGCCATCTACATCTGCCGGATCAGCTTTATTGGAATAAATCCGTGAGGTTGTGCCTCGTACATCATCAAACCAGACTTTATTATCACCGTTAGATCGGGGTGCGAGAATGAGAAGGTCCGCTTCAAAATCTCCGGCGTTTGCGGCGTTTGTAATAGCTAGGCCGCTGCTGCCGTTGCCAGTGTAAAGTTGTGGATGAAAATACTCGGACCCATCTTTGATTGATGGTGTGGCAAGGTTGGCACTTGTCAACTCTTTAAAATCTGCCGTTGGTGTGCCGCTCAAGCCTTGGAAAGTTGCTGTAATAACTGTGCCAGAGCCATACGGCGCACAACCAAAGTGGAGCGAGTTTTGTCCCGTCAGGCCAACCGTATTACTTACGCCTGTGGCAGCGGGAAATATCTCCACGCCGTCATCAAATATCTTAATTGTGTCGGCACTACTATCATATTCAACACGCATTAAGCTGTTAGCTGCGCCAGCCCCAAGATCAATTAGTACACTAGCTGTAGGATTGCCTTTAAAAATTTCGCCAGTTCCTACATTGTAGCCATACATATTGGAATTGCCGCTCGTAACGGTATTATTTCCTAATTGCATAATACCAATCAGGCCAAATGTTCCTGATGATTTTTGAAACTCACAAGCATATTTTCCACCATCGTCAATTGCAAAAGTGCTTATGGCTCTTTGATAAGAATTGCCAGTTGCAGTAGCGACCAGATTGCCATCTGACAGTCCTGCCCCTGCCCACAATGGATTGAGGGTTGATGCGTTCAAAGTCGGCGTATCTGACTTCTGATCCGCCGCTGCTAGGCCACTGCTAAAAAAGTTATTTCCTAGTGTTGAATTGTCTACCCAAACAACTTGACCAAGATCGGCTGCGGCATCCCCTTGAGCTATCGCAATACGAACAGTGTTTGTGCTTGTTTGAGAGAACGTATGGACATCAGAGCCATTACGAATAAGTTTAATTGTCCCGCTGCTACGGGTCATTTTCCAAGTGTCGCCATCAGCGATTGTCGTAGCGTTTACCTGAACAGCCCCGCCATAAAAAATATCTCTGTTAGCAGATACCGATGATGTCTGTATGTACCAACTATCAGTCATGTTTTGCATGTTGCCAGCAGATGAACTGTCACTAAAAGTTCCGTCTTCGCCGGTTTCGTACACACCAATGACAAAGTTAGCCATATTGTTGTAGCGCCACGAAAATTCAAAGTCTCCGGTAAACGTATCAGCAGTTCTTATCGCCTTGTTGTCTGTGTCCGCTTCAAGACGACCATTACTGTAAGTGTAGCTGCCTGTCGCACCAGTATACTGAGATGCGGCATAGCTAATTACCTGATCTCCAGAGATTCTAACGTCTTCTCCGAGGGCGGTAGAATCAGCACCTGTGAGGTAGTAGCCGTTGGTTCCGTAAGCACCGCTGTACTTCTTCGGAATCCACACACCATCGTCGTTATACTCACCAAAATCTGTTGGAGATTTTGCTGTCCCGTCTACAAAATTTATCTCAGCTATGTACCCACTAAAATAACCATTGCTGCTATAGGCACCTCGCCCAATGTTGTGGGCAATAGCAGAGTTAATTACAAGATCATTGTTTTGGCTTGGGTAAGTTTCAGTTCCAAACGCCGTGACCTGTGAGCCGTTTACGTAAAGTTTGATGCGATTAGCCTCTGTTCCTTGCGTGGTATCGTAAACAAGAGCGAAATGATACCAAGCACTAACATCTCTAAAACGCTGCGATGTAATTAGATTGCTCTGAGTGCTACCCTCATAATCGGAAATTCGCAATGTGTCGTCCGACTGACCGAACTGCATAATGAAATCGTTACTGCCACCGTCACCAGCCGACAAAATAATTTGGGGAACAGAGCCGTTAAAAAGGTCTGCTCGTTTAACCCAAGCTGAAAAAGTCCATGTTTTACGATTAGAGGCGAGAGGCGTTCTGGCTAAAAAAGCAGAATCATCGTCATTAAAACGAATAGACTGACTTATCTCGTAGTCCGCTCCAGCGTTAGCCAGCCATTGTGAGCCGAACATTGTCATTAGCTGAACGCCAACTGCGGTGCGCCTAGCTGGATACTACCTGACGCCTTGACGAAGTATGGGACTACATCAACCGCACTTGCTGCGGTGCTAAGTGTAATGCCGCCTCCAGCAGGGCTTTCGTAGTCCGTTCCAAGGCTAAGAGTTCGCGAACCCGTTCCGTCTTGGATGAACACGAACACACCAGATTGACCTACCGATTCCGTGGATGGGTTAGCCAAAGTCACGTTACCCGTGAGGGTCAGCACAAAGTTTTGGTGAGCAGAGAAGTCAATCGTCACACTGCCTGTGTTTGACGTATCAGTGTCAGTCTCTGCAAGAATAATCGTGCCACCGTTAAGCTGCCCAGCAACCGTCACATTGGTGGTGCCTGTCGGAATCTCAATGACATCCGCATCAGCATCGTTCTTGATTGTGACATCGTTGGTCGAGCCTTGGCCTGTAAGGATAAGCCCTTCGGCAGCAGTGTAACCAATCGCGGCGTTGTCTCCGGCAGCGGTATCTCCATCCGGTTCAAAAGTAGCGGCTGTAGCTACACCAACAACATCCAACCCACCGGCCATTGTAACGTTTTGTGTTCCCGTAGGGATTTCGATTACATCAGCGTCCGCGTCATTCTTAATGGTAACGTCGTTGGTGCTTCCCTGCCCGGTAAGGATCAAACCTTCCGCAGCGGTGTAACCTACAGCGGCGGCGTCCCCGGCAGAAGTGTCACCATCCGGCGTAAACGTGGCCCCAGTAATATCACCGGTCGCGTCTATTGCAGTAAAATTACCAGCAGCGGGAGTAGAACCTCCAATGACCACTCCATCAATGGTACCGCTATCGATATCAATGTCTGCTAAAGCATCGAAGACGGCAGCCCCGGAGCCAGCGCCATCTGTTACGACAATCTTATTCGCCCCATTGGGAATAGTTATCTCAGCGCCGCTACCTTGCTTGATCGTAATCGACTGGCCTCCAGTCGTTGCGTTCTCAATAATCCATATTTTTGAAATCGTATTGGGAGCAAGTGTGACGGTGCGCGTAGCGTCTAGGGTCGTGGATGTGATCTTCAGGTAGATAGACCTAACGGCATCAGCCACGCCATCTGCCATAGTAATCGTCGTGTTTGCATTTGAGGCCATATTCTCAGTGCCGTAGCCAAAAGCCTCGGCTATAAGCTCAAGATTAGTATTCGTCGTGGACCCCCAAGTACCAGCATTCTCGCCGGTCGCCATCTCTGAAAGACGAAGGTCATTTGTGTAAGCTGTTGTCATGGCTCATATCTCCAATGCCCGCAAAAAACGAGCTTTTCTAATAATACAGCAGCCTAATAAGTATTTACAGAAACAATTTTGTTTCTAGGCCGCTACGTCTACCCATTGTGCGTTCTGAGAGGGACTTATAGCCGGGTAACTTCCCGCGTTTTGAGTAGGTACTATTGCATCCCAAACATTTACATCCCCCACCGCACCCGTGGCAGAAAGTCCTGTGACCTCAATCGTTGAGCCGCTACCTTCAGCGACAGTGACCGAACCAATAGCGCTCTGGCCTTCGGAACCTGTTACAGAAACAGTAACCCCAGAGCCTTCGGCCACAGTAACCGAGCCAACGCTGCCGGTTCCTGCAAGACCTGTTACAGAAACACCGACACCAGTCGCAACTGTTACCGAGCCAACCGCCCCAGTTCCGGCAACCCCTGTTGCCTCAACTGGTAAGGCTTCGTTCCAAGAACCGCTGCCCCATGTGCTGCGGCCCCAACCTGTAACAGCAGCCATGTCTAGATTCCTCTAAGCGATTCTAATAATCGCGCTGGAGGAGTTCGCCGTAGGAAACTGAATTGTGAAATCCCCCGAAGAACTAGACTTGTCCGAACCAAAATCCAAAACTACAACAGAAGGATCACCTGAAGCTGTGTCGTTAAAGATCAAGGCACCACGGGCGGTAATGCTTGACGAACCAAATGTTAAGTCTGCAAAATCCGTAAAGGCCGTAGTCGAACTTGTGGTCGGGTCCACTCTCGTTAAAGAGCCACCCTTCGCTGAATATCCTGTACCTGAGACTTCATTTGAGCTTGTGTAAGCAGTTGTTGCAGCGTTGAAAGACGCAGAGTTCGTATACAAAGCCAGATTGAACGTGTTACCGCCACTGTTTTTGAAATTATGAACGCCTTCCAAAAGCTCTTTCTTGAAAGACGTACACATAAAATTACCGCTAAAGGCCATCATGCCCTCCTTAATAAATCAGCGAGATCGTTATACCCGCCCGTTAAAGCGATCTGTACACAACGATCCCTCTCAGAGCGCATAGCTTCTTTAATATAACCCAAAACAAGACTTTCGACACTTAACTTATACGCTCTAGCCTGTTCTCTTATTTCTGGCGGAGCATTGTCACTGACATATATGAGCTTACGGCTGCAAAGCCTTGCAAGCTGCTCAGAAGAAAGACCTCCATTGCTACTTGTCTCTACAAAAACAGAGGGAACATCGCCAGTGGAAAGGGCCTCAGATATCATGCGGACCTCCTAACACCATTCCGATAATTATCAGAATTAACATCTTGCAGCGAATACCTTGCAAGGGAGGACAAGGCCTCTTTGTAGCGAGTATCATAGAACGTCATGATGTCCTGCTCCCCTTTCAAGTATGTGTAAGCCTCAACAAGACAGGCATACAAGAGAGCGGCCTCAGCATTCGTACTCAACCAAGTTGTTGTGTTTGTAGAAGACAATTGTGTGGGACGAGATTTGTAATTGATCTGTATCGTGTAGGCAGAGTCCGGCACTGGACCCAAAATAAAAAACGAATCATCAAAATGAGCGTAATGCTCTGGAGCGCCTTTTACGTCAGTATCCGGGTAAGCCTCTCTGATAAAAGAAACATCTTTGGGCAGCAAATATGTATATTCGTTACCGGATGAGATACGAGCTAATGACAGGACAGAAAAAAGATCACTGGGCTTGGACAAGTATGTCGAGCCGTCACTGGTCGTCCCTGTCGCTGCCTTTCTAAAATTTGGCAGGTCAATATCAAAGAAGATGCGTGTTTCGGCTTGACCAATAAACGTGTCTATATTGGTAACGAAGGAAGTTTCTGACGTTTGCGTGTAATCTTGCAGCGCTGTTTTTAATTCTGAGTAATTCATAACGACCCCTAAGACACCGAAACTGTAACGCTTCCAACTTGCCCCGAAGCCTGTAGGCTTGTTTGTGTTGAAAAGCCGTAAAGAGGTTCCAAGCTATTCCTGTCTCCTACCGGGTTCCAGTTAGCCGAGGCATTAGAAGAGGAGTCAGTTCTATTGTCGGGCCTCGCCCCAAGCAATGCTTGAGGGTCATCGACAGGATATCTGCCAAGAAAGTTTTGGGGATGGTCAGGGTCAAGCATGTCCTTACCTACCCTAAGCCCAGTCCGCTTTCCGTCTTGGACCTCAAAAACAAGGTCTTTCAGCTTGTACGTGAAGCCGCTCCTGTCACAAATCCCGAGGGCATATTTTCCTGCTGCAAAAGAAGACATTAGTAAGAATATCCTCCCGGTATTAACTGCACACCGGCTTTCACCCTATCCTCAGCCGCGCACAAGGAAAACTGCTCTTCATAGACCTGTTTCAACAGCCCCACACGATCAAATGACTCTGGTCTTTTCATTGCTACGTGATACGCCAATCCAGATGTCAAAGCTGGCAACCAACGATCCGGGGCATCATAGGTATTCGCTCCAGCAGTACCCGTATCTTGAATTCTTTTAACTCTCAGGAACACAACCGTGTACGTTTCTGTATCATCAGGAACGGGCCATAGAGTGTATTGAGGAGATGTCGTTCTCTGTATGTAAATTTGTAGAGGCTTGCCCTGAGTGAGCTTATTCGGGATGTTCTGAAAGGTGGAGGGGCTTACCCTAACAAGGCTTGTATCTGCCTGTGTGTTTGTATCGCCCGCATTTGTCCGAATGTGATGCTCAAGGAAATCAATGGTGCCAGCGGGAAACGGATAAGTGGATGTTCCAGCGGTGAGGGCTTGGGTCCCCTCCTCAATGGTCCACAGATTGAGTCCACGGTTTATCCACTCCAAAGACATAAGATCAAGACTACGACGAGCCGTCTTGAGATCGTATCCTCCACGCATCTCAAGACCGGCCCGTTCATAAGCCTCCTCGCAGATATCAATGATATCCAGAGTAAAATCTGATGTCCCGCTAGTCGCCATTTAGTTACTTCTTCTTCCTTGTCTTGCTGCCGCCGCGCATCATCATTTTCTTTTTAGTGCCACCGCGCATCATCATTTTTTTCTTGGTGCCACCGCGCATCATCATTTTCTTTTTACCGTTTCCGTTTTTACGACCCATTGCCATAACTTAATCTCCTTCTATCTAAGACCAGAGTTTCATAAAGATGATCTGCAAAATGATTATAATACCCAATCTCCTCAAGCGCTAGACTTGCTTTGTTTAATGTGCTCAAGGGCTGGATGAAGACCATCATGTAATCTTCGTCTAAATCAGACTCCCAATCATTGTCCGTTAAAAAAGCCTCGCTCTCCTCTGACGGCGGAAAATCTGGGTGAAATAACATAAGATAGATGTCAGTGGAAAAGTTCTCTTTATTCCATATCTGAACCCATCTATCCCAAAGATCGACCCTGCTCAGGTTAAAATTAACCCAAATAGCCATGTCAAAAGATTTTGGATCAAAATCTCTTATAGCGGCTTTTAGATCAACAGGACCTTCACCAACCCAGACATCGACTCGTTTACCTTTCCAAGCGCTCTCAGCGTAAGGGCAAGCCTTTAACCCAGACAGGTGAGGGTTTGGAAGATCAAGAACTTCACGAGACCAACTTCTCAAGTCTTCAAAGACGGGCTGATGCCTTGTGTTCATTTCTTTTTTTTCTTTGTTGCCTTTTTGCGCTTGCTAAGTTTTTTAAGATCAGCGCCGGTAATTTTATTCCTCGGAGGAGCAACCTTAGCGAGTTTCTTTTGCTTTGGCGTGTACTTAGAGAACGGCATCTTCCTGTTACCTTTCATTTGGCTTCGCATCTGAGAACGAGAAACAGGCATGACTATCTGTGCTTTCTAGTTTTCTTAGCAATCTTTTTAGGCTGCTTCACGTACTGCTTGCCCTTTTTCATGCCTCGACGCTTTGCTGCTGAAGTCCTTCTGTACTCTTCAGGACTTAAAGATTTTATCGCTGAAGTCGGTAAATATCTTTCTCCGGTAGCCTTAGAGCCTTGAGTGGAAGGCTTACCAGACTTTGTCCTCCACTTCTGTTTAGTCCAACTACTAAGGCTCTTCTGAGACTTTTTCTTAGCCATCAGTCTCGGTACCCACCACCAGCTTTCTTATAGCGTTGCGCCAACATTTGAGCTTTGCGGGCAGACCACTGACCCGGCTTGCCGCCCTTGCCACCGGCTTTGATAGAATTAAAAAGACGCTTTCGCATAGCTGGCTTCGTGTAGTTACCAGCCTCGTTAACGCGGCTTTTCGTCTTCTTTTTTGCTCGGGTTTTTTTAACTGCCATGTCTAATCAACACTTCCAGCGCTTGCGGGCTTGACGCAAACGACTATTAGGGTTTTTGGCTGCTTTAGGAAACTTCTTCATTTGCCCAGCGGAACGAGCGCAAAAAGATTTGCGTCTCTTCGCGGCTTTGCTGCCCGGTTTGACCTTTCCTGTGACAGCAGTCTTTAGCTTGCTGCCGGGGTTCTGCCGACGATATTTAGCAACGCCCTTCTTGGTCATCCCGGCACCAGACTTCGTGGGCCGCTTATGACCACCCTTGATGGTCATGCCCTTCATTCCAGTACTGCGCCGTTTCTTTGGTTTAGAAGCCATAGCCCCTACCCCTAAGCGTAATACTTAACTGCCCGGATGACGATTTCATATGCGTCCCCAGATGCTTCCGTCCCTAATGTAGAAAGGAGAATGTCTCCGGTAGCATTTGTCCCGTACATCTTCAGGCCGCCTATATTGCTGAAATCTTGATAATTCCAACCAACCCCAGCGTTAAAGGCAACGACATCCGTATCGGCGTCGTACCAAAGCTGAACTCCGTCAAAGCCGTGGACTTGCGCCCATATCTCTTGAATGCGTACCTCGTTACAAGCCGCTCCAGTTGCGCTTGAATTTAACGCTGACACATCAATCTTTGTTACTTTGCTCTCACCAGTAGAGTCAGAAAGGTTTGTTAACTGAACAACAAGTTGACGCTCTCCGTCCTCTATGGTGGTTACATTTACTGCATCCGCCATATCAATCTCCCAAAGGTGGGGAGGGGCGAACCCCTCCCAGTCCTTAAATTACCGTTCGACTGCACAAATAATGAAGTCAAGGGTCATGGTTTTTGCTGCGGCTGCACCATTCTGAATGCCGAATGCGATGGTCAATTCTTCATCGTCAGGGACATTCGTAAGAGTGGTTTGTTCTCCAACTTTCGCATCGTCCATAAAGATACTGAACGAGCCAGAGCCTGAATTGCCACTTGGTTCGTAAGCAAATGCAACGGTAATGAACGTGTCATCAACAAGAGTGCCAATCGCAGTGTTTGAAGTGGCGGAGTTGTTCTTCTCAATGTGGAAATCGATGTTGGCATCGCCATCATCTTTTTGAAAGAAGATTCCGTCAGTCGTATCAAGCGGCGTGGTGTCAGTGATCGTGAGACCCATAACAACGTCAGACTGGGTAGCGTCATTCACTTTGAACTTCGCCTTAAAGAACATGCGCTTCGTGGAAACGAACTTAAACGCCTCGCCTTTCAAATTAAAGAAATCGAGATCGTTATCGCCAGCCGCGTTTGTGATAAGAAGAGCACCACCGGCTTGTGAAGTGAGAGCTTCAGTCGCACTTCCGGTACCAGCTTCAGTGGTTGTAATAGTCCACTCATCAGCATGATACGTGAAGAAGTCATTCACATACGAATAAAACTTAAAGGGATCGAGATACGGATAGTCGTAGAGGGGATTGCCAACCGTCTGGTTGGAAACGCCGTTTGTAAAATGAGTAGTCGCCATAACAGTTCCTCCTTAGAACCAACGCCGAAGCGCCATCATGGACAAAATAAAGGGGGGAGAGATCATTCTCTCCCCCCCACGATTAGGATGCTCCGGGAGAACCGAAGATACCCAAGGGATCGGAAACACCGAAAGAATAACGCTCACGCGCTTTGTAGCGCACGTTACCCGTCTGGAAGTCTCCGTCCATACCAGTCGTCATCGGAGCACGTTCAAAGTGCTTCATTCCGTTCGGCACATCAGTGCAGAGGAACCAAGCATTGGTGTCCGTGAGATAGTGGTTAACAGAATAACCCTCAGGGATCGTTCCGTTGTTGCGGATCGCGTTGACATCATTGTCCGCAGTACCAACCCGCTGATCTGTTTCCAGAATGCGAGTAGCAACGAACATGAGGTCAGGCGGCACAACCAGCTTACGCGGACGAGCCGCAATAAGCAGACCACGTTGGTCTGTCCACTTAGCAATCTGAATAACAGAAGCCTCAAGGGAGGTTTCGTTAAGGTCAGAAGCTGTTGCTGGACGGTTAGAGTTGGTGCCTCCACTCACAAGCGGGTGAGCAGTGCTGAACAACGTAACTCCATCACCAGACTGGTAGGTGTTGAATCCGTCATTCAAAGGCGCGGCAGCCTTTACCTGCTTGGTGTAAGCCATTGCCCGTGCGAGAGCTTTGGTATAACGAGCAGAAAGTGAGTCATAGAGGTTATCCTCAATGGCTTCTTCCGTGATCGAAAAGCCCATCGCAATGGTTTCATGGTTATACCTAGCCGTAAACGACTCCTGTGCGACATCATACGAGATCGAAGCACCCTCGTTTTTAACAGGGGCAGCGTCGAAGCCGGAAAGTGCGACCTCTTCCTCGAAGCTACGATCCGAAGACTCGGTGTCATAGACTTCAGTATGCTCGTCCTCGTATTTTGCGTACTCCAGACCGAAAAGAGCGTTAAGCCCCGGCAGGAGTTCTTTAAGCATTTGTGCTCTTGAAATAGCCATAGCTTAGATTCCTGTCGTGTCTTGGTACTGGTGAGACGCACAGCTATCGCCGGTCGCATCACCACCCGAGTTGAACTTACAAATGACATCCGTAAAGGCGTCACCAACGGAAGAGTTCGGACCATCGACAAAATCGATGATACGGACTGGAAGAGTTTTAGTGACCGCGATACTGCCGCCGTCAATAGCATTCCTACTCGTTCCAATCGCAGTCGAGCCAGCAGTCTGTACGACAGCAACATTATTGCCGAGTCCAGTCTGAGCAATCGCCTCATCAGCCTGAGCCTGAAATACGACATTCGGATCATCACAGACATAAGCCATGATGTCATCAGCCACAGTATTAGCAGGATAGTGCTGTGCAAAGGTGAGTTGGCTCGTGCTGGGGTCCGTGTAACGAACTCCAACAAAGATTCCACAAGGCGTCATCGCAGTCGTTCCGGTGTCCTTTTCAACAGTACCGGAGCTAACGAGCTTGACAACGTCCCCATAGAAGATGGCGGTTCCGTAGTTGCTGGCAATTTTGATGTGGCGAATTGCATCAGACCAAGTGCCACCTCCAAGTAAGCCGACAGGACGAAAACCATGTGGTGTAGCAGTGGTAGCCATACCGTGTTCTCCTTCCAAAGAAGACAAAGATTAAACCAAAAAGATCAATCCGGTTTCCTGCCACTACCAAAAGAAACTCTACTAGAAGATTCGTTCAGCTTTGGCATTCGAGGATCACTCTCGCGCATATAGTTATTGTCAACAGACTCAACCTGCCTAGCTGCCGCTTGCGCGTAATACTCATTACGTGCGTCTACATTGTCGATGGTAGTCTTGCAAAGTAGCAAACCCCCCACTTCGATGTTTCCAGAACCGCCCCACTTACTATCGTGGTCAGACTGTAGCATCAATTCGGGATGATCTTCTGACTTTACAGGCTCCCATCCCTCTCGAAACCGCTTCGACGTATTCACGTTATCGGCGTTTCCAAGAGTTGCTGTCCTAATCCACCGAAAGACGAAGCCTTCCTGCGGCTCGGGATCAGGTAGAACTTGCGGCGGTTCCCACGCTTTATCACGCACCTGTGTTTCGCGGGCCTGTGCCTGTCTTGGTTTGCGCTCTGTTCCTCTAACGTCAGCCATTACTCATCTCCTTCATAAGCTGTACCGCGTACTGTTGAGGCGATATACCCAATTTCTTAGCGAGAGAAACTTGGGTGCTAGTCAACTCCACTTTGCGCGGCGATGCACCTGACCCCCTTTTAGTCGGCGCGACCACCGGAGTTCTTCGAGAAGTCGGAGTTTCACTAGCAGGAGTACTGCCTTCCCCGAAGAATTCCGAAAACTGCCCCTGTAGGGCAGAATCTATCTGTTCATAATAGCCCGGATTGTTACGAGGGTCTACCCCCTGTTTAACGAGCTTCTCATGCAGCCCAACAGCAAAACCAGTCATCTCCTCGTGACCGGGCTGTTGAAACCATGCATTTCTCTTTAACCAATCAACTGCCATAGGATCAGGAGGTTGAATCTGCTGTGCTGGCTGTGGCTGTTGTTGAGCCTCAGACGGGACAGGCTGCTGAAAAGCATCTGCTTCAGAAGAATAGCGAACCCTCTCTGCATGAAGTCTGCTCAGTTCAGACTGGGCGGTGACAACGGCATCCGTGTCCCCCGTCTCATAAGCCTCTCGATATTGCCGTTTAGCACCTTCAATCTCACTGTCGGTCTTGGCCGCGACCTGATCATACAGGAGACGCCTTAACTCAGAGTGTTGATTTTTTAACGACTCATTTTCGCTTTGAATTTGTTTGGCGTAGTTAACGGCTTCACTGTTTTCTCTCTGGAAGCGTTCTTTTTCTCGCCGCTCTTCATTGTACTCATAGCGCAACTTTCCAATACGCTTTTGAATACGTTGACTAAGTTGACCCTCTTCCAAATCACCTTCTTCAGATTCTTCAGAGCCATCCGCCCTGACTGGACGATTCCGATCCACTTCAGGAGTGTCGTCTACTACTTCGACCTCAACGGCATCTGGGTCGATATCTAAATCAACCTCTAACTGCTCGACTTGGTCTTCCGCTAAATTTTGATCGCTCATACCTTTTTGATCCCCCTTGGGTCTTCAACAACAGCCTCAACGGAGTCATCATTTATAACTCTGAACTCTTGCCCATGAATTTCTATTCGTGTTCCTGAGTAAGAGCGCATGAGAATAAAGTCACCCTCCTTGCACCAAGGGCCGTTCGGAAACCTTTCGGTATCTTTATAAGCGTCAGGCCCTATTTTCAAAACCATCCCGACCATGCTTGCTGCCTCTTCACGCTTTCGCGTATCTTCAGGCAACAAAACACCGCCTTCGGTTTTCTGTTCTTTTTCTGGTATCGCAATTAAAATTCTGTAGCCAACAGGCTCTGGCAAAGCCTTTGCTTTTCGGGCCTCGTCCAGTTCTACAACTTTTTCTTTACTCATCTTCTTCTCCTTTACGCAAGGCCTCAAACAGATCAAGAAGCTCTCTCTCTGCCAAGGCAAGTCCCTCTATTACGCCCACAATCTTGTGGTACTCTTCAAAGCTACGCGCACCACCGGTAGCCAAGAAGTCGGCCTTCTCATTCATCGAAGACCTAAGGTTTTTTTGAAAAACCTCATAAACATTTTCAATGATCGCCAATTCGCACCCTCAGGTTATTTTTAACCTGAGTTATTTGTATTGCTATTATTCGGCCCCATCAAGTTTTTTCCGACATCAGCAAGAATTTTTGCAGTATCCAGAACCTGTTTTTTGCTGGCGTCTTCCTTACGCTGCTGAGACTCAAGAGATTCTTGCGCTATTTGAACGCCTAAACGCGCACCTTCCATTCTTTCTTGAGACTTGATTCTGATAAGCTCCGTCTCCTGACGCATCTGAGCTTCTTTCATCTTAGCTACCATCCGGGCTGTATCGGTCTGAGCCTTACGCTCAAGATCAGCCGCTTCAAGCTGAAGCTCTTGCTGCTGCAACTGGAATACAGGATCATTAAGTTTTTCCTGATTCTCTCGCATTTGCTCTTCCATAACATCTTTGCGGAACAGTCGATCAGACGCTTCAGCCACAAGACGAGACAACTTGACTTCAACATCCTCTGGAAGCGGCTCGTTCTCAGGCGGCAATTCTACACCAAGCTCTTTCTCGATTTCTCTGCGATACTTGTAGCCGAGATGCTCTTGAATGTGGGCTGCCATAGCTGCCTGTATCGTTCCCGCCATAGGGCTTTGACCAACAAGCTGTTGTATCTTCGGGTCTTGAATTGCATTCATATGAATTTGAATATGAGAATCGTGATCTTGATAAGAGAACGCTTTAAGTGGTTTGCCGTTCAATACGTCCATATTCTCAGAGACTGGATCACGCGGGGTAGCATCCTCGGACAAGGGAATAATTGAATCCGCGTCTTGGATGCCCAACACATCAAGCATCTGGCGATGAAGCTCAGGAAGATCATACATCTGTGGCGCTTGCTGAGATAGCTGCAACGCAGCCTGATACTGCATAATCCTCTGGCTCATGGTGGATGCGTTGGGATCGCTGACAGGAATAATGTCCAACCTACCGTCAAAATCCTCCGCTTTAACTACGTCATCATCTGACTCGTACTCATAGTTCTGGTCTGCCCCAAAGTCATGAACAAGATCAGAAATGAGCACAAACTCACGCTTCATAGAAGCATGAAGTCGGGCCTGAATTGCAGTCATAACTTTCATTGACCGCTCAATAAGAGCAAGCGTTGTTCCGACAGGAGCATCTTGCTTCATGTCTGCCAGCTTTAGATCGGTCAGAGATGCGAAACGGCGACCCTCTTCGACAAGCTCACCAAGCATCTGGTGCAGGACATTACTGGGTTCTTTGTACGGAAGGAAAGTTATGTTGTCCTTAATGGCACCGCCGGGAACGTCAACGTCACGGAACTCACCCGGCATAATTGGCGTATCGTCGCCTTTGATTCTGAGTCCGCGAGACTTCAGGCCGCCCGGAAGGTTTGCAAGAGTACCAGCGTCAATAAGCTGACGCATGAGAGATGTTGCACTTTTTGCGATACCTCCAATTAAATGGATTAGACCAAAGCCGTAGAACCCAAGACCCGGCATATACTGATAATGCACAAAGTGCATACGCTTGGTTTTCTGCTCGTCATCCTCGTACCAGTTGCGGCGAATGGACAGGATTTCATTATTTGATCGAAGAATAGTTACAACGTAAGGAAGCGCGATTTCAGTTGGTTCTCCATCTTCCCCAACATCCTCATACCCCGAAAGGTCAAGATCGACATGAATTTCAAGAACCTGATGACGGGTATCTGAGCTTCCTGTTGAGCTTTCTCCCTCTAGCTCGTCGTACTTTTCCTGAATGTCAGTATCAAAGTCAGGAGCGTTGCCAATCTTCATCTCGCGGTAAAGACCCGCTACCTGCAACTTCCTGATCTCGTTTGATGTCTTCCGCATGATGTGCGTGTACCGCTCTGCGGTCAGAAGATCAGACGCCCCGTAGCTAACAACAAAATCTTCTGCGGGAACGAAAGACGTACATATGCGCCCCATAGAAGCATCGTAATAAACTTTTTTGAACGCAGAACCGGCTAGAGGGAGGCTGAAGAGTAACTGCTCCATCTCTGGCCTGTACTCAGTCATTTTGTCTGTCAAAAGAAAATTCATGTAGTCCCGCACTCGATGGGACTGTTTTTCTTTCTCATCGGTCATCTTGCCGAGAATTTTTGTTTTTACCGGACCTGAGGCTGGAAACACTTCCATAATCGCCTGAGACTGAAAGCGCACAATCGCTTCAGTAAGAATTGGATGATACACACCACAAGCACCCGGCCAAGGTGTTGTCCTGTCATCAATGTTCAAACCGAGTAGGTCTAACCCCTCGACATATGTTTTCGCCCAATCAGAACGCGAGTCTTTGTCAGATTCAAAATCTCCAATAAGATTAGAGGCAAGTGACCGAAGCTCGTCTTCCTCCATGTGCTCTGCGAGGTTAGAATCGTGATCCTGCGGTAGTATGTCTTCAGTCTGAGGATCGAAATCAATAATTACGCCACCCTCTTCGGTGGAAATGGCAACTGCTTCAGGATTGACAATCGCAACCTCAACTTCTTGAGCGTTGGTGTCAGGGTCCATTAATTCGATTTCGCTCTCTTCAAGTTTTTTTTCAATAGCCATAAATTTATCCTTTAGGGATCAATACTAGTTAAGGCAGATTTATTGCTCAATAGTAATCTGCCTTCATGCGCGGGATGAACTCGTCGTCTTCATCGGAGTCTACTCGGACAAAGCCCCCCTGCCTAAACCTCAATAAAGCCTGAGTGCTGCTATCAACCAAGTCATCATGAGCGCCCACCGGGAAAGCAGCAAACTCTTCGATCACTTCTTCGGCCCAAGAAGTTTGAGGTGTCCAAACCACGCCAGATGCAAAAAGATCACTTACTGCGTTTACTCGTGCAATCTTATCATTGCCACGCGAGGGAGTGAACTCACCAATGGGCATACCCATTTGGCGTAACTCGAATATCAGAGGAGTACCCGCTGCTTTTGCCTCTACGATACAGGCGTCAGGCTCCCACTCGTTGTACATCTTATACGCTACGCTTTTAAGTTCCGGGAACTCCATTCTTTCTTTGAAGGCGTCTAAAAGAATAATGTTAGCGCCATCATCCTCATCGTAAAAAACACCCCACGTAGTACATGCTGAATAGTCAGCGCGTTCGTGTTTGAGAAAAGCCGTGTCCCAAGACTGGATTACAAACTCACAATTAGGTGGATTCTTATGCTCCCAAGGCCTCCACCATTCTCTCTTGATGATCGCGTTCTCTTCCGCAGTCGGGTCTTGCTGGTACTGGGCAGACCACTTGGAAGAAGGAAGTTCCGCTTTCAGCTTTTCTAATTCTTCCTTAGACCAAAACTCAGGCCAAAGAGGATTACCAGATGGCATGATTGCGGGAAGCTGAATGACCTCCCACTCATCACTGCCGTCTCTTTGCTGGGATGCTTTTAGTATCTGACCAGCCAAATCTCTTTGGTGCCATCGGGTCATAACAATTACGATTGCGCCACCCGGCTGTAATCGCTGGCGAGGTCCTGATGTGTACCACTCGTACACAGGGTCAAACACAGAAGCATCAGGCGATCTCGCTTCTTGTTCACTGTGCGGATCGTCGATGATTAGAAGATCAGCGCCTTTACCAGTCACAGCACCACCAACACCAATAGCGAAGTACTCTCCCCCTTTGTTGGTGTTCCAACGACCCGCCGCCTTTGAATCCTGACGCAGAGCGACATCCTTGAAGACTGACTTGAAGTCATCGTCGCCCACGAGGTTTCGGACTTTTCGGCCAAAGCCAACAGCGAGTTCTGCTGTGTGGGCAGTTTGAATAACTTTCTTCTCGGGGTATCTGCCCAAGAACCATGCCGGAAGCAGATAGCTGGCAAATTCAGATTTGGTATGTCGGGGAGGCATGTTGATGATCAGGCGTTTTAGTTCGCCATTACAAACACGCTCAAATGCTTTAGCCATAATCTCATGATGGCTGCCACCAATAAAGGCAGGCCACATCTGTCGAACAAATTTTAGATACTCGTTTTGTGCGGACTCGCGTTTTGTCGCTGAGTCTAAATCCTGCAACAGGCGAAGTATCTCTGCCTGTTCTTCATGCGGTAGTGAAGAAACCTGACTAAGATAGTTTTGAAGCTGTGCATCCATCTACTACGCTCCTCAAAAAGGAAAGGACGCAAGAAGCGCCCTTTCCCGGTGCGTAAAGGGGAACTTGCACGGGTATCGGGCACCCCGGCACCGGCCCACCATAAAGATGGAACGATCATATAATATATGAAGGTCGATATAATTCAATGCTAAAGAACCCAAGAAGACATCAGTAGTTGAACGTCACAAAATTTGAATTAGACCATTCGTATGCGAGTTCAATGTCCTGAGGGTCGTTGCGGTCGTATCGCCCCCATGCTTCGGTGCTCACCTCTCCGCTGGAGATCAGGCTCTTCAAGCTCTTTTTTTCTGCACGATCATCACTGAGCCAATACTTTTCGTAGGCAGGGGAACTTTTGGGAGCGTTTATATACATCCACCCAGCCCTGTCTTGCCATCCAACTACAAGAAATGCGGGTACATTCTTTTTCTCTGAAAGATTGATCAGAGCATCGCACTTCATCTTCGAGAGCTTGTAGGTCGCATAATCACCGTATCGCGGCTTTCTTTTTTTGACTTCGACAAGTGCAAGAGGTTCGCTATCCGGCACACGAATAACGCCTCCTGAATCAAGCCTCACGAAAAGGGGCTTCTTCATTACAAAATCATATGAAACAGTCTTCCCTGTCTGATCAAATAGTACATGACCCTTTTCACGCTTGCCGTCTTCGCCTGTGCTTTTATCGTCCACCGTCCAAACAACAAACTGTTTGTGAAAGGCGTCAACAACTTTGACCTCATGCTTTGCATCATTATCTGTCTGATAGAGGGGCCTCAAGACTTGCCCCTTAACGATGCCCAGACTTCAGGCGGGTAAATACTCCTCGCACGACCCGGAGGGGTATAGAGAAATCCATCGTCTGTGAGCGAACGTATAATTCTGTAAGCATTAGATGGATGCGTTCCCATCCCATTTGCTATCTCCCTGTACGAAGGCGAGTGGTTATTTTTCTCCCAGAATTTTCTCACGAAGCTCAGAACCTGCTGTTGTCGTTTTGTCAAACCACTCACCCTCCAATTCTAGAATGTAGACAGGCTTACTGCTGGTGACGGCCCATCCTATCTCTTCAGCAACGCCGGGACTGTCTTGCCAACCCGTAAGGGCAGCCACTGCCATCACATCGGCATTCTTGAAAAACTCAGCATCACGCCTCATCCACCATTCCTTGGGATGCTCGGGTACAACTCTCTCTACACCCCGGCCATAGACTATAGGCGAGAACGCCCATATCCCCGCGTTCAGCAGCCAGTCGGTGAATATGGTCACTTGGGTAGCCCGAATGTCAGAGACGTACCTAGAGACGCCCCCAGAGGGCTGGAAGGGCAGTTGAGATTTGTAGGGAGAGGCGAGATACACGACCTTGTTCCGACATTCAGCAGCAAATCGGAAAAAGTCCCCCTCGAAATCCTCTTTCAGGTCCCGATATATTTTGAAATGAGGAAAGGGGAGCCGCGTGTTCATGAGTATGTCTCTCATCGGCCCTGACCACGGTACTTTTTGAAATTTAATTTCTGCTGACGACTCTTTGGGCGAGTCCGAACACTCGCACCTATGGTCGTTTTCTTTTTTATCCGGTCAACAGGAACCCGATCAACTTTTTTAGCCATGTCACCCCCATGTGAACAAAGTTTGAACGCACTGGGAGCGTTATACTAGCCTAGAATAGCTTAGTCTAGACTAAAATATAAAATATAGGCTAGACCTAGCTCTAGCCTAGAACTAGCTCTTGACTAGTACTAGAAACTAGTATACAACTAGTGTTGTTGATTTAGTTTGATTCCCTGTGAAGCCCCAAAATCATGGTGTTTCTCCTAAACTCAAGGGTCCTCCGTAATGGGTGGACCCTATTTTTTTGCAAAAATATAATTGAAGCTCGTAGGGACCCAAAAAGGGGTACCCCCCTCTTCGCTGTCAAAATTCTGTGGTTATTTGTGCAGATTAGTGTGTAGTGCCGCCGGGTCGCGCACAACACATAGGGTCCCCCCCGTCCCCCGCCCCCCGGCCCGGTGCCGATAGTGTGGCTACATGGGGTGCACCCCCCGACCTTTTCCTGACCAGTCAAGCGCCGGGTTATTTTTAACTCGAAGGCTCACTGCCTGACGTAGGCACTGCGCCTTGGCCTCAGTCCTTGGCCCCGAGCAGTGCCGTCAGCCGTGCTTGAAGTTCTGTCCGCAATTCGTCCGGCGTCCGCTCAGTGTTATCGGTTTCGATCCGCTCGACGAACAGACCAACGTCATGGGTCTTGCCCAGCAGTTCGAGCGCCCTCACTCTGGCGCTGTCGCTCTCCGCGTTCGTCGCTTCATGTTCCAGCCGCTCCAGCACCAGCCGCCTTCGAGAGAGGGCAGAGGCTTGTGCAGCCCTCTCCACAGACCCCTGATGGGCATGTAGTCTCCGGGCGATCTCCGGGTGACCAGCCAGTCGCCATGCCTCTGTGTCAATCGCGGACCGCTTCATGCCCTCCGCACTGTACGCCGCACAATATGCCTCGTATTGGGACTGCCCACGTATCAACCCTGCGAGGAATGCTTCCTGCTTCGCGGTGAGCTTCCGGCCTTTACTTGCCCTCGCACCCTTCCCGCCTTCCACCAATGTCAGCTTCGGCGCATCGTCGCCTGATTTATTTTTGTCAGCCATGCTCTGACCCTTCACACTCCGGTTAAAATTAACCCGTCAAATGTACGTTTTCTGCGGGTTTCCAGCAATGTGTAAAAAAAAACACTAAATGTGCAATTAATGTGTTGACCAGCCCATTGATGTGTGAGCATATCCGTCTTGCGTTTCGGCACTGAAGTCGAGACGCCGGGGGTCCACCCACATACCGGGACCATGCAGCGGGAAACACGGCATCCGCGAAGCGCAGGGCACCTGATCAGACCCAGCCGAAAATTACAGAACCCGCTGCACGATGGATTGGAACCCATGCGGTGGGGAACACGAGGATGGCTGACCTGCCGCCGCGAACATCCAGCACTAGCAAGCTGGCTGCGAGGCGACACACGGTCGCTGACATGGAGGCCACCTCGTTCGTGTCCGGTGCTGATGCTGCACCGCTGATGATGACCCAGCAGGGTCGAAACACACACCAACATGAGGATGACTACCATGATCAAGTTCAACAACGCATTCGTTTCCGCAGCCCGTGACGACTTCGAGATTGCCCTCGCCAAAGAGGCACAGATCGGTGGTCTGCGCGATGAACTCAATCCAGAGGCCAACAAGGTCAATGCCATCGCATTCTTCTCGGTCGTCGCCAAGTCGGTCGGCCTCGACAACCCCAGCTTCAAGGGCCGCAAGGCTGTTGCCGGTGAGTTCCGCGATCTGGCCGCGTCCTTCGGCATGAAGGAAGCCAAGGCCAAGCTGATCTGCGAGAACGCCATCAAGTTCGCCCGCCACGGTGCCTTCGGCAATGCCGTCGAAGCTGCTGCTGATCACGGCAACGTGGGCAATTTCGCTCAGGAAATCGGTTCGATCTTCGCCGCTGAGGGCATCACCACCCAGTCCCGCCTGATCAAGCTGCTCAACCCGAAGGACGAGGTGGACGCGGTGACCAAGTTCGCCCTCGCCGCCCTCAAGGAAGTCGGTGCAGCCAAGGCTGACATCAAGGTCACCAAGGCCAGCGTCTCGACGGGCACCGTGTCCGACGAAGAGGCCGCGCAGCTTCTGCTCAACGCCGTCGCCCGGATCATCCCGGAGGCGGCAGACGTTGCCGCCACGCTGATCGATGCGATCAACAGCGGCAGCAATGTCGAGATCGACGAGGCCGCATGATCGGGGGGCCTAGCGCCCCCCTCTCAACTCCCACTGACGAGGCTGGATGATCACCAGCCGAAACGCCCTCCGGGGCGTCTGGGAAAATCAACCACGAGGTGACGCATGACTGACATCTATCGACTAGCGCCTGACCAGCGCAAAGGCCCCAACTGCGGCCCGACTTCGGTCTCAGTGCTTGCTGGCATACCGCTGGCCGAGGCCATGAAGGTGGTGGGCGAACAGTCCGCCAAGCCTGAGGGCTGGAAGGGCGAAACGTTCAACGATAGATACACCCCCGGCATTGAGCATCTGCCAAAACTACAGCGGTCCATGCTGCACCGGGTTTATGACGGCGACCTGTTCGTCGGGCTGAACTTTCTCGGTCTCAACCCTGTCGTCGATATCGACATCAACGAGCGCTGCGCGAATGTGACCGTGCAGAATGCGGTCAGGTCCCTGCCGAAGGACAAGGCCTACCTCGTGATCTCCGGGGGCCATGCTCAGGCCTACGTCGATGGTCGGCTGTTCGACCAAGGCACCGGAGTATGCGGCGATGATCCCGCCAAGTTCTGGGGCCGTCGCAAGAAGGTGTTCCTCGTGATCACCGTAGACAAGCGCGTCATCACCAAGCGGCGCGTCATCAAGTTAAAAATAACCCCAAAGGCTAAGGAGGCCTAATCAAATGGAAATCTTCGCAAGCTTCGTCATCATCACCACCGCCGTCTTCATTGTCATCGCCATCATGGGGATGTGGGCGACGGGCGTATTCACCGACGAGCATGTCGCAGCAGTCAAGCGCCAGCACAAGCTGGACGAGAAACTTGCTCGTGAACGTGAGCGTCATCTCCGCGCAATGGTCGCGGCTCGGAAGTAGTTTCTGCAATTTTCAACCGGAGGTAATCCAATGGAAACCAATCGCAAGCCCGCCTCGAATGCCGAGGCCCGTCGTGTTGCCCGCCTGACTGGCAAGGTGACCCTTGAAACCCCAACCCCCTTTGCGGCAGTTGTCCGCACCAGCCGCAGCAAGAAGGCTGCCAAGGGTACCCCCGTGACCGTCGCCAAGATATTCGATGGCGACTGGGGGCCTTGTGCCGTCTGCCACACCGAGGACGGCGACAAGATATTCCTGTCGCTGGGCAACCTGACCCACAAGGGTGAGGCTGACGCCAAGGTCGTGAAGGCCCTCGAAGATGAAGACGCGGCCCGTCGCTTTCACGGCGACCGGCGTGTCTTGGTCGGAGAGCCGGACTGGTCGAACGTGAAGTGTGTGGCGTTCGATGTGTTCCCCACCCTGAGCGATGGTCGCGTCCACAGGGTGCGGCTGTTCTTCCCCCGCGAAACAAAGGACGGCAACCCGCTGTTCGACAATGGCACCGTCCCCGGCTGGTTGTGGGACATCAAGTTGAAAGAGGCGCGTATCCCCGCCGACTTCACCATCGTTGCGTGATAGTTGTTGAGTAAAACTTGACGAGTTAATTTTAACCTGAGAGGTAAATATGGAAAAGTATTCTGGTTATGAGATCGATCACACGCCTGTTAGCGGGCGCAGTCGTTCCCGTCACTACCGTATGAAGAAGGACAGCTATGTGAGGCTGGCCTACGCGATGGAGAGAAGAGCGAAGTCGGAGAGAGGGCGCGGCGACGACAGAAAGTACACCACATACTTGCGCCTCTTAGCGACGGCGTCTGAGTATCGCAGACTTGAAGGTCTCTTCGAGTAAATCCTGATTAGTTAATTTCAACCCAAATGCATGAGGTGACACTATGCACATCAAACCATCCCAACTGACCGAGGCCCTGTGCCTCACCCTTCCCGACAGCCCCGTGATGATCTGGGGTTCCCCCGGCGTGGGCAAGTCTCAGATCATCCACGACAGTGTCGAGGATATCTTCGAGGCTGTTGCATCTTCGCGTGGCGTCGAGGTTCCCGCGTCTCCCATCCTGTGGGAGCGTCGGATCAACGACTACGACCTGCTCGACTTCGCGGGTCTGCCGCACATCGTGGAAAACGTCCAGAAGCGGGCGCTGCCTGATATCTGGCCGGGTGTCGGCTCCGACGATCCGGTGTACGGCGTCCTGTTCCTCGATGAGTTTCCGCAAGGCGCTCGTGAGAAGCAGACCGCAGTTCAGCGGCTGCTCGACGAGGGGCGCATTGGCGACTATGTGCTGCCGGGGCATCCGAAGTCTGACCCTGACTGCAAGCACGGGCTTGTCGTGATCGTGCTGGCTGGCAATCGCCAGTCGGATCGCGCCAACAGCCACGGCATGGGTACCCAGACCGGGTCCCGCATGGTTCACTTCACGCTTGCGCCTGATGTGGACGACTGGCTGGGCTGGGCCTCCGAGGCCGACGTTGACCCGTTGGTCACGGCGTTCGTCAAGCAGATGCCTGAGTATCTGTACAAGCTGGACCCGACTGCCAAGTCGGACACGCCGACAGGTCCAACGCCTCGCACCTTGGAGAAGCTGTCCAAGGCCGTGAAGCGCTGCCCTCCGGCGACCATCGAGACTGCCGTGTACACCGGCATCGTTGGTGAGGAATGCGCTCGTGCTTTCCTCGCACTGTGCCACGCGGCCCGTGGGGTGAACGTGGAGGAGGCTCTGACCAGCCCCGAGACATGCCCCGTGCCTGTCGAGACCGGGATGCAGTTCGCTGCGGCGGCTCTGTTGATCCGCCGTTCCAATGCGGCGAACTTCGACAACATCGTCAAGTTCGTCGAGCGTGACGGCTGGTCCTCGCCGGAGATCGGCGTCTTCGTGGTCGAGGCGATCAAGCGGCGCATACCGCTGGTCACCGAGACCGCAACCTACCGGGACTTCTGCCTACGTTGGGCAGACATCCGTTCTTAACTAACAGCCGGGGCTTCGGCCCCGGCGCTTTTATGAGGATGACTTCATGAGCGAAATCTACTGTAACGGTATCCCAATGATCTGGATCACCGTCGATGAAAATAGCGACGGTGATCTACAGGCGTACCCATCGCCTGAATATAAAGATTACCTAGTCCGCGCTGATCTATGGGACGGCTCAATCCCCAAGGACTACTTTCAAACCCACCGACGACCGGAGGAGACAACAAATGTTCAAGATCAATCTTGCCCCCAAAGTTAAGACCCCGGCACCGCGCCAAAACGAATTTATCGACGGGTTCGAGGTGTGGCGCAGAGGTCGGACTTGGCACGCGCAAAAATGGCCCTGCGTAATGTCTGCCCCGACAAAACGGGCAATAGTGGAGATGATCCGCAACCACGAAAGTTAAGCAACCTGCCGGGGCTTCGGCTCCGGCATCTTCAAGTTAAAATTAACCTGTCAATATATGAGGTATGACATGACTGCACTATCTGAAAAAGCCGTTCTCGTTCGCGTGGTTGGTTCCACATGGCGAGGTATCCGCACCGACAAGGCAATCGCCGAGGGTGCGGCTTCACACTTCGACACCACATCCGACTGGGTCTCCGGGTCCAAGCGGCTGGTCGATCCCGAGGTTCTCAAGGCTCCCAAGAAGATACTGGGCGCTGCGCGTAACTATCTGCGTGGTGACAGCGCTGGCCCTATCGATGGCGAGTTCATCACGGGTGGTCTCCCAACGTGGGACGACAAGGGCTGGTACATCCTGCCCAACGCGCTGAACGAGAAGGTTCTCCGCAATCTTGGGGAGTTCCGGTCTCGGTTCGACGCTGCGCTGGAGGATTTGCGGGATGAACTACCCGCCGCCATCGAGCGTGCGCGTGATGAGAACCCCAACCTGTGGTCGGCTGACGACTACGCCGGAGGAAACGACGATGACGCAAACGCTGCAATCATCGTGGCCGAGCGGTATTCGTTCGACCGTGAGCTTGATGTGATACCGGACAGCGACGACATCCGCGTGTCAGCATCCAAGGAATTTGTGGATGCACTCAAGGCGGAGGTCGAGGGCCGTGCAAACAAGCGCCTCGAAGAGGTCGCCACGCACACCCGCGACACAGTGCTGACCACGCTGCGCCACTTTGCCGACAGTCTCTCTGAGTATGACCCGGAGAACAAACGGGCGACGGCGTTCCGTGACAGCACGGTCAACCGGCTGCGTGAGTTGGTGCCGGTGGTTCGCGCTCTCAACGTCGAGGGTGACGCACGGCTGGATCAGGCTGCCAGCGACATAATGGCGGTGATCGGTAATCGCACGGGTGAGACCCTGCGCGAGGATGACGAAGACCGGGCGGTCGTTGCCGCCAAGGCCACCAAGCTGGCCGACAATCTCTCTTCTGTCTTCAACTAGGAGGAATAACTATGTACAAGTCAATCATTGATCCCGAGTTCGGGCGCTTGGTACGCGCCCGTTCTCGACTGGGCAGCAAGGCTCCCGGCTACGCTGCTCAGGTCTTCGGCCTTCCGTTGGTCGAGACCACCCGCACCGACACGATGGCGACCGATGGCAAGTCCATGTTCTGGAACCGCACGTTCGTGCAGAACACCACCGACGCAGAACTGGAGGCGGTCGTCCTGCATGAGGGTCTGCATGTTACGTTCATGCATCCCCTGTTGCGTGGCGACATCGACCCTGACCTGTGGAATCAGGCGTGTGATTATGCCGTCAATCTTGTGGTCTTCGACGCTGGTCTCGCACTGCCGGAGGGGGCGCTGCTCGCCCATAAATTCCGGGGCATGTCTGCCAAGCAGATCACCAAGGCTCTGTCCGGTTCAGAACAGCCCCAGAGTACCCCTCAGAGCGCTGGTGGTGAGGGTGAGCCGTCCGAGGGTGGCGATGCCCCCAGCGGTGGCGATGGCGATCAGGGTGCGCCTTCTGGTGCTCCCAAGGCTCCGTCTCATGCCGGTGAGGTCTGGGATCAGACCGACGATGGTGGCAACCGCCTGACCGGCGACGATCTTGAAGAGGCTTTCGAGGAAGTTCGCAGGAACATCATCGTGGCCGCTGAGGTCGAGAAGGTCACCGGCTCCGGCAGCGTCAACATCAGCGATGGTGTGCTGGATGCTGCCAAGGCTGCTACCGTGGACTGGCGAGAGGCTCTCGCCGACTTCCTGTCCAGCAGCTTCGGTGAGGAGGCAACGCTGGCTCGTCCCAACCGCCGCTTCATTGGCGGGGGCCAGTACTTCCCCTCGACCGAGGGTGTCAGCGGTGGCGACCTTGTCTTCGCCATCGACACCAGCGGCAGCGTCTCTGCCAAAGAGGCGCAGCGTTTCGCGGACGAGATCGATAGTCTGCGCGATGTGATCAAGCCTGACCGAGTGGTCGTGATCTACTGCGACTGGTCGATCCAGCGCACCGTTGGCGGTGAGATGTACGACGAGTTCGACGACTACAGCGACATCGTGGTCGAGAACAAGTCGGGCGGTGGCACACGGTTCGAGCCACCCTTCAAGCTGCTACAGCAGGAGGGTATCGATCCCACGGCACTGATCTACTTCACGGATGGGTACGCCAGCCTTTCCAAGGAGGTGCAGGACGAGACGCACTTCCCGGTGTTGTGGGCATCGACTGGTGTTGATCCGTTCGAGGGGCAGGAGCCTTTCGGCACGTTCCTCAAGGTGGAGATGTAGGGGGCAACCCCTGCATCCCCGCTTGGGGTTAAAATTAACCCGTCAATGTTTGGAGAAGTAGATGCGTGATAGTATCGTATGCCCAGTCTGCAAGGGAAATGGATTTTTGCGTGACAAATTTCGCAAGCAAATTGTCCAATGCGATGAATGCAAATCATCTGGAGAAATTAGAAAGGAGATAAAAGATGGGCAATCTAACGTACTTGAAATTCTTCGACGCCGACAGCGTTGATGTTGTCAATGACTTGTGCAAGCGCGGCTGGAAAGTGAAGCCAGCCGGTGAGACAAAATCAGGTAGCCCTATCTGTGCCGTGTATATCAATGCCGGTGACGAACGTGACATTCACATCTTGCATTGTCCTGAGTGCCTCGAAGTAGAGATCGAGGTGTACCATCTTGACTGGTCAATGCTGACCTGTCCGGGTTGCTCTTCTGACGTTGCTCAAGAAGATTGGGTCACAGAGGCCGACATAAGAGAGATACGTCTAGAAGAACTTTGTGATGGTGAATTTTATGTTCCGTTAACTGAGGGCGAAATAGACGAAGGGTGTGACGACGAACCTGCCTAACAAAATGAAAGGAGATCGCTATGACTGAGCGATATAGTTTTGCTGACGATGTTATCGCCGCGCTTAATAATCCTAAGCGCGGTTTTTATATGAAAGGCCTCTCGCCGGAGACTACCCAGTTCAGGCGGCAGCGCCAACAAAGAATCTCCAGTATGCGTAAAGATATGAGGCTGGCTACCCGTTACGTTCTCGACGACGATTTTGTGGACTTCGCAATGGAGGCGTCGATGCGGGCTGACGGGGAAGAATTAGTTGATCAATACAAGTTCATGTCCCCCCCCAACGATCTCATGTGGATCGAATGGAACGAAGTTGCTCGACAGAAGACGCTCGAAAGGGTTTGTCCTGAGATTGGTGAGACATCGAAGGTTGATTGGCACAACATTCCTCCGAGCGTAGGCTACCTTTTTGAAGAGGCCCCTCACACGGGCTATGAAGGCGAGGCCTTCATAGGGACGCCGTTTGCTAACTTTGATGATCTGCACGGGGGACTTAGCGGCAAAGTATTTACGTCGCCTCTTGCGCTTTATTTCGCGAAGTTCGACGAGGAGAAAGGGTCTGGGTTCTCTTTAGAAAATCACAGAGATTTTCTGGCTGATTTTTTCTCCTTGTCGCCAGCTAAACTGTCTGACGAGCAAGTCGAGTTAACTCGAAAAGCAGACTGCGCCGCCGTAATTGAGTCGCTTGGGGACTGGTGGTGCAGGAGGAATCTGAACTCTCTGCCTACCGAAACAGACCACGCGCTCAATACGCTATGCAACCATCTTCGCCTTATTCAAGGTCCGGGCGTTGACCTTTTTGTTAATACACAAAGCGGTCAGTGGGACTCAGAAGTTGCCAAGTCATTAAGGGCTGTTGGGTCTGACATGACCAACGGTGACTCCCGGTTTTTGATCACCGTTTTTGCGATGCTGAACTACGACTGGATTGTAAAGGAGCAGAAAGAAGCTGGCAGCAAGCGCCGCTACCGTCATGGCAAGTTCCATCGTGGCAATTCTCACATTGAAGTATCCATTGACCTGCCAAAATTTCATGGGGTCACGGTCATGCCAAATGGTTTTGGTGGCATGAATGAGAGCAGTCGCCGTCAACACAGTGTGCGCGGTCACTGGCGGCGTTACCGAAAGAGCGGAAAGCGCGTTTGGGTTTCTTCCCATCTGCGAGGCGACCCCAAACTGGGCGTCATTACGAAAGACTACACGCTAACTCACAGGAGGTGACATATGGAGAAATTCAAAAGATGCCGCAAATGCGGCGGTCTTGACGAGTACATCATGACTCAAGACACAACAGACTTTTGGTATTGCGACGACTGCAAAACCGAAAGAGCGGTGAAAGCCGTTGATCTAGAAACGCCCGAGACACGGGCCATAGACAGAATGGGAGAGTGACATGACATGGCACCTATGTTATTTGTTGGGCGCGATTGTGACACTTAGTCTTTTTGTCTTTTTTGTTGGGACATCAACCAGCAACTTAGACACTAAAGGCGAAGTTGTCACAACCATTGTCGGGTTAACTTTAACCTTACCAGTGGTTGGTATCGTTATCGCAACGACACTTTTTTGGGGAACTAACTGATGAAGAGAATTGGAGTTATCGCTGACGAAGTAATCGAGAGCTTATGCCGCGCACAGGCTGAAGCAACAGACCCAGAGGTTAAAAACATCTGGAAACAAAAGGTCGCTGAGGTGGCCCGTAGAAAGGAGAACTTAAATGCAGAGACTACACATCAATCTTCCCGATGATCTTCACGGAATTCTGAGGGATATGTGCGACAAAGAGGTCAGGAACGTATCGTCTCAGATTCAGTTTCTGATCAAACAGGCGCACATCCGATCTAATGGAGGTTCTAATGGAACAGCCCCGGAGCCAAAGCAAGATGATCGTTGAAGTCCCGATCACCTTGATTGACGAGAACGGTAGGTCATACAAAGCCAAAGCGTTGGTCAATAACGTCACTGGCGAGGTGAACCATGTGCCGATGCATCAGGACGCAAATTGCATCCCAGCAGAAGCGAAGCCTGACAACTAATCGAAGGGAGGGGGAGCAATCCCCCTCCTAAATTTCAACGTCCCAATCCTCGTGGACTTCTTGGTAGGTCCCCGTGATGACATCATATGTCAGTTCAGACACCCCCTGCTTTCCAAGGTGCTTGAAGCGAACCTTCCACACATGAACCTCCACGGTCTCCCGGTCAAAGTTCCGGTGAACCGTCAAACCGACATCCGCCTTTGCAAACCAACTTGCTGAGGATGAAATGTCGTATCCCTTGGGAACCGGATAGTTCCCATCGTTCTGTCGATACAATTTCGACGGATGAGCGACAAAGAACACGGCGACATCGTGGGCCGCCGCCCAGTTCCGAACCTTTGTCAGCATCTCGCTGATCAGGTTTGTCTCGCTCTTAGACCCCAGCCCCATCTCCATATAATTGTACGGATCAATAGTTAATGTGCGAACACCCATGCGGGCTACCGCTGCCGATGCCCGCTCCAGAATATCATCGATGGTTGCCGAAGTGCCGTCGCTCTGCTCCATGAAGATGAAGTGATCCCGAAGCCAATCCATCGCGTCTTCCATCTCGTCCTCTGACATGCGCTGCGTCGGCCCAATGTGAAATGGCTTCCGCAGCTTCTTCTCAAGAAATTTAGCGATGTGCATGTGCGGCGGGTTTTCAAAGCTGCAAATTGCGTGTTTCCAATCGTAGGTTGCAGCGAGGTTGAATAAGATTTGATCAACAAACTCTGATTTACCCATCGACGGAACACCGGTCACGATGTGAAGCATCCCGCTCTTAATCGTGAAAAGTTCATCTACACAAGCGAAGCCAGTGGTCAGTCCCTTGCCAGCACCGTTCTGGTAGAGATGTTTCACCGCATCAGCGTAGTGGTCGGTGTCATACAGTCCGGCTATCGGCCAAGGAGTTGCCGCATCAATCATGTTGCGGAGTTCTGCCTTGCCGTGCCGCAGCAGAACATCGTTAGCGTCTTTGCAATCGTCAGGAAACTCGACGGTCCAGCACTTGGACTTGCCTATGCGTCTCGCCAGTTCTTCCGCGAGGGCCTTGCCCGGAGCATCACCATCTACAGCGATGACGATCTTCTCAGCCTTCTTCAACTTCTCATGTGCTTGCCACACGTAGTTGAACTTCCGGTCCTCCGATGGATCGACTGTCCCGTCACTGACCTTGACGGGAGCGCCATTCGGGACGCTAATTGCGTTCCGCACCCCAGCCTCTCTCGCGCTGAGGCAATCAATCTCCCCCTCCACGATAACTATCGGCTCTTCATCAACGATACGCTCGACGCCATAGAAGCTGGTCGCGCTGCCCTCTTGAATGTGATCCTTGATATCGATCCCACGATATTTGACCGCGTAAATGTTATCGGTATTTGGATCAACGTATGGGAAGCCAACCACCGGCACCTCTGCGTTCGCTTTGCGTAACCACTTCGTGGCAGAGACAACTCGCCCCGAGGCGATTACCTTGTCAGACAGTCCGCGTGACCTAAGGTAGTCAACGGCGTCATCCTCTATTTTCTGTTTTGGCGGCGTAAACTTTTTAATCTCTGCTGTTTTTTCCACTCTGTCTGTTCCTCCGTTCTCACCACAATGGTGGCAGAGCCAGCGGACGCCGTCCTCTGTCACCTTGATGGACAAGACTTTTTGCTTTTGATTGGATTTTCTTCGGGTGTGTGAGCAGACAGGACAGGTGTCTCTGTATTGCCCGATAGATCGATGCGCGTATCTACCGCGCAGTGTGTCTTGTAAGTCAGTCATTTTGTCACCTCCACTTCTGTCATAGTGGTGGTTTAACAAATCGTCAAACAGGAATTTTCGCCAACCTTATTTCTGCTCGTGGGTTTTCCTTGTCCAGAGCATGTAAAACAACCTTCGCTTTAATCTGCCGGTCGTTCTTGATTGCGCGGTCCTGCAACAAATCCATGATCAGGCTTTCATCAAGATCAGGTCGGCGGGAGGCGTACCAAATTTTGCACCAGAGCAAGACATCATCTTCGATCAATTCATCTAGAACCCTGCATTGACTGGCAAATGTTTTCTCGTAGGCCCTCGCCTTGTCAGACTTGATCGAAGCTGGCCTGTTTCCAAACTTAACAATCTTGCGGGAGTTAGCCTTACTGGCTGGCTCACCTAAAATCTCACAACTAAATAACCAATCCGTGAGCCACAATTTATCGGTATCTAATAAATCTATTGCCATTAGTTATTTCCCTCTGTATGTTCGCTCACATGAGGTACACAAATAAGACTGGTTTACCAGACCCAGTGGTGAAAGCGCTCACTGAGTTTGAAAAAGGAGAGGTAGTCGAAGGCACCCGTGTCACGACGCTGATCGATTCTCCCAGAATTTCACAACTGCGGCAAGAGCACGGACACGAAATAACCGAGGACGTATCGGAACTCGTCTACCGCGTGATGGGTACTGCTATCCACACCGTGTTCGAGAACGCTGCCAGCAACAGCTACGTCGCAGAGGAGAGACTTGAGCACGACGTAGATGGCACCTTGATCTCCGGGCAGATTGATCTCCAGTACGAAGACGACGACGAGGTCGATCTCAAAGATTTCAAATCCACCTCCGTATACAAGGCGATGATGTCGGACCACTCAGATTGGGAGCGGCAGCTAAACGTCTATGCCTATCTGGTTCGCCACGCCAAGGGTCTGCGCGTTCGTTCTGCGTCAGTTATCGGGGTATTACGAGACTGGCGCAAAGCCGACGCCGACAGGCGAGAAGATTATCCTGCTGCACCGATTGTCGAGATCGATGTTCCTTTATGGTCAGAGCCTGAACAGGACGCCTACGTTCAAGGTCGGGTTCGTGAGCATTCGAGAGCAGAACTTGAGAAAGAGTTCAACGGGCTGCCCGACTGCTCTGATGCAGAGAGATGGGCGCGTCCCACCAAATGGGCAGTCCACAAAGGTAAGAATAAAAGGGCGTTGCGGGTCTTCGATAATGAAGACGACGCCCAGAGTTTCGCCGCCGAGGATGACACCCGGCGAGTGGAAAAGAGGCCCGGTGAGTTCACCAGATGTGCGAACAACTATTGCCGGGTCAATCAATGGTGCAACCAATGGCATGAGGTAAAAGATGACAACCAAGAAGGGTAATTTTGAGAGCCTCTTTGAGGCTAAAATCCCTGCGGACAAGATCGAAAAGAAGAATGGGTTTGACTATTTAAAGTGGTCATATGCTTGGTCCCAGATCAAAAAGAGGCACCCAGATGCTTCTTTTGAAAAGCATTGGTTTACAGTGGGGGAGCCGAGTTATTCCATACCCTACGCGATGGACAAGAAGGGTTTTGCATACGTTAAGGTCACCGTCACGATTGATGGCGATTCAATAACCGAGACCTTTCCGGTTCTAGATTACCGCAACAAGGCGGTGCAGACACCCGATCCGATGGCAGTCAACACAGCCTTACAGAGAGGGCTTGTGAAAACGATTGCTTACCACGGGTTTGGTTTGCTCCTTTACGAAGGCGCAGCCGACGAGTTGATTGCTGAGGAAGAGCCGGAAGAGATCGAAGAGAAGATCGAAGAGAAGCCCAAGGCTAAACCGAAGAAGGTTAAGAAAGAGGAGCCAGAGGTTAAAATTAACCCATCAACAGATGGTTTCCGAGGAAAGATGCTCGACCATCATGCTGATATTGTTGAGATGGAGGAGGGCGAACAGTTCGCCACGATCAACGGCGATAGCGATGCGTTCGACATTGTTGAGAAGGTTTTCTCGACGTTCATGCCGTCACTTGGTGATCGGGCCGGTGCTAATCCCGAGGAAGGTTTCTCCGGTGAGCCTGTCTACGACACTAACGACGAGTGCGTTAAAGCCGTCGAGGCCTTCTACAAGCACAACAAGGACGCGATTGGAATGATCGCAGAGAGTGCTCCAGAAATTCACAAGCGAGTTATGGGGTTCTTTAAGGAAGCAAAGAAAGCCGCGCAGAGCGGTGAGGTATATTCATACGAAGAAGGAGAAAATTAATGGCGAAGTCTAATTTCGGCGGCGGTAATATCTTCCGCAATCAACGCAAAATCGACTCCATGTCGATCAACATCAGCCACGCTGACAACCACAACGAGAAGCAGCCTGATATCAGCGGTGATATTGAGATCACCAAAGATGCGGCACGGTACCTCGTTGAGGCCTTCAAAAACAAAGAGACAGGGATGTCTAAAAGAAGGCAAACAGAAGGTCAGCAGGTTGCGAAACTTGAGATTGCCGGGAAGGTCTGGCAGGGCAAAAGCGGTCAGTATCTTTCGGTCTGGCTACAGGAGCCGTACAAGAAACCAACGCCTGAACCGGAGGTTCAAAACGATGATCTCGACGACGAGATTCCGTTCTAAGAAATGGCTGGCCTCAGTCAGGGAGAGACCATGCTTAGTGTGTGGCTCTCCCTACACTGTCGCTCATCACGTAACCTTCACAGCGCCCGCCGCGATGTCTCTAAAAGTGCCTGACGATATGACTGTTCCTCTGTGCGATATGCACCACAAAGAACTTCACATGCACGGCAACGAGAAAAGGTGGTGGGCTTTGCAAGGAGTTGACCCAGAAGAATGGATAAAACAATTCAAGAGCGAAGCTACGGACTTGAAGCCATAAAGACCGCTCTTCGCCAAACCAAAGACGGCATAGCTATAACGCTTGTTGTTCACCCAAACGATGTTCCCCCAGACCTCATGTCTGATCCGATTGGTTCTCGGTATATGGTTGGCATGGCGCGACTGGACGACGACGATACAATCATCACGCCACCCAGTGTGCGAGAGGCTAACAAGATCGTCAATCAAGCCGGTATGCTTTGCCGGGAGGATTCATTCCAAGATTGGTTGTTTGATCAAGGTTTGATTTTTGAGAAAAACGAAGAGGCCGCTGCAATGGCTGTGCGTCAACATTGCGGCATACACAGTCGCATAGAACTTTCGTCTAACAAAACCGCACAGAAATTATGGACAGAACTTCTCGGTGAATTTGAAAGCAGAGGTAACTATGCATGAAAAGAAATTAGATGTGCTTGAGGGCGCGATAGAAAACGTATGCGGAGACAGGCACAAAGATTACGGGGATTCCCTCGTTAATCATACCCGCATAGCTAATCTGTGGAATACATGGATTACCGGAAGAGAGTGGTCTGGCAAACCTCTAACTGCCTACGATGTTGCAATGATGATGGGCTTGGTAAAAGTTGCCCGGTGCATGAATAGACCCAAACTTGACTCACACATTGATATAGCTGGGTATGCAGCAGTAGCTGAGGACATATATGAAAAGATTATGGAGGCAGACAATGGCGGGACAACTGAACCGACCTCGTCGAATGACGGAACCAAGTAAGACTTGGAACATTGTTTTTCCCTTCCGTCTCATAAATCGGATTAGGGATATCGCCTCCAAGCAAAATGTTACAGCAGCCTCTGTGGTGAGGGAGGCAGCAGAGCGTTACGTTGAAGAAGAAGAAAGCGAAAAGAAATGAACATCCACTGGCTTTGCACAGAACTTCAGGTTCTGCGAAAAGAAGCCCCTTTGTCGAGAGAGGTTCTTGCTTCTCTTACAGGCACTAGCGCCAGCACAATAGCTAATTTTGAAAATGGCAAGACGAATGTTGCCTTTAGCACAGTCGAAAAATGGTTCAGTGAACTGGGATATGAGATCGACGTTCACAAGATAAAGGGGAGGCGTTGACTAGACGCCTCCCCAAAGTCATGAGGTGACATACGATTTGAAAGGAAATCGCACGACATGAAAATAACATCAGTGGAGCAGGTCGTAAATAGGTATATTTCTGATCATGTTGATCATGTAGCTATCGACCACAAACGAGCATCTATCGCTTGGAAGAGGTTAGCCCCTCACTTCGGAGACATTCCAATCCACAAATTAAGCGGCAAGCATGTCTCCGCTTACACCAAGAAGAGAGACGCCAGTGCCGGTACAGTCAATCGAGAGTTGGGTGTATTGAGCGCAGCACTGAGATGGGCAAACGCGGAAGGAATAATTGACCGCGTAATTGTTATCAAAAGACTACCTGAGCCTGAGCCAAGGAAGATGTGGCTTGATAAGGAGGAGTGTCTTCGATTCCTAGAAGCCTCAAAAAGGTACCCGCATGTCTTTCTTTTTGTCGCTATCGCCCTGCTCACCGGGCAGCGCAAGGAGGCAATCCTGTCTCTTCAGTGGCCTCAAGTGATCTGGAAGGAAGGGGTGATCGACTTCAGGGACAAGCACGACCGTAGAAACAGACGCAAGAACCGCGCAGTGATACCGATTTCGTCAGAGATGCATACGCTCCTGTCGGGGATAGACCGTGATAGTATGTATGTCATCTCCAACAACGGCAGACGCATTCGTGATATGCGAAAGGCGTGGGCGAACATTCTTGAGGATTGCGGCTTGGAAGGCGTGACCCCACACGTTCTTCGTCATTCTGTTGCGACGAACCTTGTGCGCGATGGGGTACCAATTATTGAGGTGGCAAAGCTGCTGGGTCACAAAGACAGTCGGATAACGGAAAAGGTCTACGCTAAGTTCTCGCCCGACTACCTAAACAACGCTGTGTCAAAACTCACGATAGCCGCCTGACTATTTCTTGCGTGACCTGTTCGTTTTCTTCGGACGGGCGCGCAAGTTTTTCAATGAATTATTGCGCGGGTTGCCGTCCCTGTGATCGACATCTCGCTTATCGCTCTTTTTAATCCGGCCAGAGCTAACCATCTTCCGACGAGCTTTGTTTCGAGAACTTCGGTTGGCTCTCTGGTCGGGCTTAGAGTGATACTTCTTGTATTCTTTCTTGTAATTTCTAGCCATCGTAAAAGACTTTCTGCCACTTCTTGTGGTTCGCTAAGGGTATCCGCACATACGAAAACAAACGAGCCATTCTGATCACTGCCAAGTTTATCACATGCAATGGAAATGGTAGAGGCCGCACTATATCGATGAACAAAACAGACCTGAGCTTGTCAGTATTATTGACTGCTGAATGTATATATGTGTCATCGAACATGATGCACTTTCCCTCGCTCCAGTGAAGCCTCTCGTCTTTCACATCGATATAGCACCTCTGTTGGTGCGGTATATCAAGCGCAAGATGAAGCCTAAGCACACCGGAATACGGTCCAGCATGAGGCTCTAGCTTCTTTCGCGGTCCCAGAACAGATATGTAAGCGCTTACGATCTCTTTATTGCGTTTAATTATCTTAGCCGTATTGGGCATCTGTTCGCAGTTTCTAGGAAACCAAAGCCCCGCCCCCTTCAAAAAGAATAGACGCCATTTGTCGTCATTAGATATGTACGTCTGGTGAGGGGATATTTCTTGAAACGGCGCGAAATCATCATATCGCTTGATTATCTGGTCATACTCAGCGCGGATGACATCGAAATTATTTTCGAGGTCCTTCGTCCCACGATAGAGATGCGTCGGCTGAGTTGCGAAATCTCCCCACAGCGAGAACCGTCTGTACAAAGGCTGCAACAGCCGTTCGATAAATAGAGCGCTCATAGGTTATTTTTAACCTGACTATTTAGTAATTTTTTTAATCTTTTCCACGGTTCTGAGGCCCCCCAACCCGAGCATTCCCATCAAAACAGGCATCATCTGGGTCATGTCTAAATTAGGTAATTCCACCAGATGACCAGTTTGCGCGAGAACAAAGGAGGCAAGCGGAAATATGAGGAAATTAAGGCACATCGCCAGACCGCATGACCAACCGATGAATGGTCGCCAACCGGCCACGAAAATTGAACGGTGAGCCGCCTCCGTCTTGTTGATGTCCAACTGAGCGAGGTCGATCTTTGCGAGGTGAGTTGTTAGCTGTGCCTCAATTTCTCGCTCCGCCGCTGCTCGTTTTTCTTTGTCCTCTGGGAGAAATCTCCCCGCCACATCCATGACAGAGGGAAGGACAGCGCTGATTAAACCAATCATTTTCTAAACAATGCAAACAAGGTTAGCAGTAGCAGAGAAATAATAACCACCTCTCCGCCTGTCAAACTCATAGCGAAAGGCATATTCCCCTCCTATTTTGGCTATTTATTCTCGCGCCCGATGATGGAGATTACACCACACGCGGCGGCCAATGCTGCCAGAATAAATGATGAATCCATAATTACGGCAACGGAGACCAGAACCAATCCGATACCGCCCCACGTTGTGATCTCTAAGACGCGGTTAATGATCCAAGAACGAATTTTTCTTACGAACTTCATATCAGACACTCCTCATTCTGTTTACTAACCGCTTTGCGCGATTAGGAACTTGATTGTACCAGCGACTATCTACCATCTCGTTAGCAGCCCTATGCCAATCTCTGGCATCAACGCCAGCCTTCATTCCCCGAAATGCACTAAGCCTTGGGTAGCCAAGGTTAAACATCATATTGGCTACGATTTTTTGCACCTCTTCGGGGAGGTCGTCAAAATCAGAGTACAGCCTACAACAATCTTCCAATACTGTCTCTATGTCTTGCTCGAACGCCTCAGCAACCCTTCCCTCGTCTACTGGAGTGCCAACCGGCATACCATGCTCCGGGTCGTCGTCTTTAACCAGATGGCCTACGCCAAAAGTGGGGTAACCAAGGTGATCGTTATATATTTCGTATTTTATTCCCTCATCTTCTTCGAGTTCAACCCTTAACTCTTCAATGTCCATTAGTCAGTCCTCCGAATTATTCTCTCTTTGTCTTTGGTTATTTCAGAGACAATCTCATTCATCTGGGTCTGTATTTCTTTGAAGTAGTCCGCTTTGTCATCCGCGCTCATCACAGGGTCAGTGGAAACCTGTTTTCTAAAGCGTCGGAGTTCTTTCAACGATTCAGCCAAACTCTTGATGTAATCTGCTTCGAGAGCCACATTCTGTCTCTGTCCAATGTATTTATCTAATTCTTCAAGCCTACCCGTATTTTCATATTCGCTAACTGAACTAGAGAAAAGCATCACTTCTTGGTAAATATCAAAGAAAGACTCCACAGGCCCAGTTCCCTGACCTTCCTGTAGGAAACGGCTGAGGACAGGATACTGATCCAGCCTTCTCGCGGGCCTATCAGGCATACCAGCGGCAGACCTCATGATGCCATCTGCTGCCATAAGGGCATAGCTGCCTAAGGTTCCGGTGTATCCACGAACCAAATGATCGATATTCTCTGCGGGAACGCGAATGTTAAACTTCTCGGAAATTCCTTTAGAAGTCTCAATGGCTAAAGGTGAGACGTAATCAGGATTAGATAAATAAGGCTCTCTCTTTTCATCCCAATAGGTGACGACAGGTCTGCCCGTGAAGGAATCAAAGTTAGCCACTGTTTCTGCGATTGGCAGCATAAATTGAGGAACCGGGTTAATAGCGAATGTCCCCATAAAGTGGCGTTGAAAAGCGCCCCAGTTCCCTGACATTCCCGTGTCGTCACGAACGGTACGCACGATCCTTTCCGGGACAACCTTGAAGAGAACACCAACCTCAAAAGGAATGGGTATCTTGAGGGCCGGGGTGTCAGGAGTTGTGTCGAGACCAAGCCACGTAGGCGGAATAATCCAGTAGTTATCCTTGTCTACTTCAGTAGCGTTTTGGTACCACTCGTTGTCCTCGTCATCCATAGACGCCATAGCATACGCGGTGGACATAGATATGATTGCCAATGCCCTCATGAAGAAGCGCCGTTGCCTTTGCGCTTTGGTCATAGATGATGTAGTTCCCACATCGCCTCGCGCCCCACTACGATAAAGAACGTCAAGGCCCTGAATACGAGCGTTCAAGAATGGGACAACGGCAGAGAAGAAGCGGATGCCATGAGAAGAGCCTTTGCGGCTAAAGTTGATAACATCTAGAGCTTCGGTATTGGCTGCGGCTATATTGCCACCCGTGTCTTTTAAGATTTGATTGTAGACAGCGACTCTGGTTGCGGTGTCTGAGGCCAAGGACAACTTGTCCCACTTATCCCACCAAGCTATAGGACTGAGTCCACCGCGTCCTCGCTGCCTGTTGATTTTTTTGAACAGCTTTACAGCTTCTTTGTCCTGCTTTGCATCGTAGCCACCAACCACCCCAGAGGCCTCCAAAGCCTCAGCGCTGGCATCTTTTGCAATTGTTTTGACAAACCCGGCAACTGTGCTGGGTCCCGGTATCTTGGTGACTCCCGAAGTTGTCCAAGCGGACACAGAGTCACGCAGCATGTTTGCTGCCATAAATCCGGGGTCTTTCGTGATCAATTCACGAAGGAGGTTTGCTGGTGCAGCCATGAGGTCGAGACCCGGCATCTGGAAGTCGCCAGTGGCTCCCAACGAAGCAAGAAGAAGCTCGTCCTGCACCCTGTAGTACTTTGTCTCTCCGTTAACACGAATGCCTACGACATCAGGCGTCGGCTCCACTCTATTGGGAGTGGGAATTCTCTGGGCAAGACCAAGACGTTGAAGGTCTCGAACAGCGCGTGACGCGACCACGTTAGTCAGAACAGATGTTACACCAGCGTCGAAGTTTCTGAGTATGTTGTTGATTGGGTTGTCAATGCGCTGATTGCTCTTTGCTAGACCAACCTTTGCCCTCGGGTTCATTTTCCTTAGTTCGTTTAACCGAGTGGCAGCGTCCTCGGCGTTCGTATAGGACTTACTGTCAGATACGTTATTCACCATCACAAAGTAAAACGGCTTGCCACCCTTCAGTTCTTTAGGAGCCTTAATGTTATAAACATTTTGCAGCACACTGTTGTTAGGAGACGCCCCATCGGGAGTGAAGATAACATCTCCGCTTGCCGTTTCCTGAGCGGTCGGTATGTCATAAATGGCACCTTCATTCTCAAAGGCTTGACGATAGAACGGAAGATAGTCCGAATTGTCTTTCCACAGTTGCGCCGCTTCGCCTGAGATCACACCGGAGTTTTCCATAACCCCAACGAAAGCATTATTCCAAAGCTGGTAGTTTCGATACGCCCGCACAATCGCCGGGTTTTTGGCCCCCTCTTCAAGTGAGAGATTGATCTCTTCCTGAGTAAAGGTTTTTTCACGCCCCTCTGTCATGAGCCTGTTGGCTCTTTTAGCCGCAGCGTACAAGTTAAAACCAGCCCAAAGACCTTCTTGTTCAATTTCTTCAAAAATTTTCGCTAAACCTTTGAGGTCTGCGGTGCTTTCGTAGCGAACAACAGTCTGCTCCCCAGTCACGGGGTCAGTTTCTATGTACTGCGTCTCTTGCTGTAAACGATCAAACGCAGCTTGGAATTTTGCACGGGCTTGATCGTTCTCAAGGTTCTCAACAATGTTCTCATTGATGGCAGTGACTTGACCGCCAAACCTTACAAGCGGGCCTATATTCAAACCAGCGGCAACAACTCCGCGCTTTCTCTCAAGCTGACCGATTGCTGAATTGACTTGAGCCTCAGCATTGATATCGGCAATTTCTTGCGCCCTCTTGCCCATCGCACGAGCACCAGCATAGTTATCAGCTATGTTACGCCTGATCTTGAGCATCACAGAGCGCTTGCTTGGGTCACTCATATCAAAAGAAGACATTATCCGCTGAAAGAATGTCTGATCTTCTGGTGTAGAAATACGATCCTGATAAATCTTTCTAGCGTCAGGAGAGAGATTGTCCTCACTGCGCTTCAGGCTATATTTTCTTTTGAGTGTAAGAACCTCGCGTTCAACTTTTGCGCTCTCTTGTGCGGAGACAGCGTTAGCCATTCCCCGCTGGATAGAAACTTCCATCTCACGAGTGCGGTCTTTTACTCGAATAGCTGGCTGAGGTACGGGGCTGCTGCTCTTACCATCAGAAGCGCCAACAAAACCGTTCTTCAGGTACATGACCTGTGTGTTTGCTAAATTCGGATTCTTTTGAGCGACACCCGGCATAACGGTCGAGACGTAGAACGGCTCAAAAATAAATACGGCAGGGTATCCAGAGCTTTCGTTCTTCCACTCCATCCTCATCTGAGGACTGCCCGTCGCGCCTTGCACCTCAGTTACCTTAAACGGGCTTCCCCCTAAGTTATTCCTGAGCGGCCAATATGCATTTAAGGCGGCTGTGGCAAGATCAGCTATGCTGTTATAGGTACCCCCTGTTCGCTTGGAGGCCTCTACATCGTGCTTCACCATATGCCTTTGGCCGAAACCAAAGGTCTTGTCACGATTACGACTAAACTTGTCAAAGCCCTTCGGCACAAAGACGGTCAAGGCTTTGTTGCCAAACAAAATCCTATGAGAGCCGTTCTCGGAGTGAGGACTTGGAGATGTTACTCTAGATAAGCTCGATGCCTCGTAGGCATCAATCGGTACACTGAACTGTTCGTTGTACCGAGAGAAGCTGTCTCTCTCTGTTAACTGCTCTCTTGAGAGACTGAATTTCGGACCTCTGTCTGCGCGGATTTCCGCATACTTTCGAGCAGCTTGGTCTGAATCTCTTCCACGCTCATTCCGGGCTTGATCGCTGTAAGTTCCAGCCGATTTGAGTTGTTCGATACCTTCTGGGGTTCTGACTTCATCGAATGTCCTTAGGTCAAATATAGCAAGCTGTTCTGCACTATCAGCAATATAGAGTGCGGTGTCAAGCTCATCGTAAATATGGACTGCATCAAGGTAGTACAGGCCATCTTCGGAGTTTAGCCACCCACCAGCGTAGGTCTCGCGATTTGTCGAGTCCGCAACATCCTTCAAGATTTCTGCGTATTCGCGCACCGAGTCAGCGTTAAGCTCATCAGCCTTAACAGTTATCTCGGCAGCCTTTACGGGAGCGACAACGTAGCCAGCAGGGGCGGGCTGACCGTCAATCGTGACGGTAAAGCCTTCAGGGTTCTGCTTGATAAAGTTAAGAAGAGTGTTCTCCGGGGTTTCACGTTGAGGAGCTAACGAGAACTTTGGTCTTCCGGGGTCTGATCCGGCCCCTTCACCGGACGTAATTTCATCAAGTTCGAGACCATCTTCTTCTGCTCTTCCCGTGACATCGGCGGTTTCTGTTCCGACCCCTCTCCCCACGGGCTGTAAAACATTTCCTTCGGCATCTAACTCAGTCCTTCCTTCTAAAATTCTTTCAAACGCCTGAGCGTAATCAATGTTCAGGTTATCTTTCGTGCGAACGCCCAACTTCTTGTACAGATTCTTCTCTGGATACCAAAGAATAGCCTGAAGGTCCGCGTTGGTTACGTCATACCCACTGTCGGCCATCTTTTGGCGCGTCTTGTCCATAATGCGGCGAACAGCATTTCGGAAGTTGCCCCCGGATGGGGCATCCTGAGGCTTGTTTTGCTGCGTTATGATTGCTTCAGCAGCCTTTGCCCACTCGGGCTTATTGTATTTTTTCTGACGGAATAGTGCTTGTACCTCAGGTGTCAGAAAGAGACGGTCATGCTCCAGACGAAGCTCATCAGCTACCTCGACCAAAGCGTCAAGGTCGCCATCAATCTGTGCATCCCGAATGGAGGCTATCAAGAAATTGTTGCGGCTCTTTTCTGGATCGGCGTTAAGCCCCTTTAGCAGCCTGTCTGCTTGTTTTTCAACAATTTCAGGTTTGCCGATTAATCGACCAGTTGCCCGACCAACAGTCCGCATCAGCCACATATCGATAGTGACCGGAGAGAAGTTCCCGTTCAGGTTTTGATAAAAACCCTGACCGATTTTGGGGCCAAGCAGAAAAGACCCGTAAACAACGGTGTCTACGTTCTCACCACTCGGCGGCTTAAAACCAGCATCCTTTAACTGCTTAACTGTAAACTGTTTATCAAAGAAGGCTCGAACACCTTGCGGACCCATAGTGTCCAACAGATCGTTCAAAAGAGCGAAATTACTCGCCATAGACTTGCCGTGCTTGCCTTTTGAGAAGTCCTCAGGGAAGCGCTGGTTCTCACGGAAATACTCATACACCTCTGACGTATAGACCGAGTTCTCCATAACCGGAGTGTTCTGGCTTGTTACCGAGAGGGCTGCCAGAAAAGCAAAACGGGCATCAGCATCAGTCGCTATCTCAGGGTACAACTGAGACGCCACCTCAATGGCTTCCGTAACTTTCTCGCTGTACCAAGTCGCCGCGTTGCCTGTCTCTTCAAGAGCGGCAATAGCCTCAGCAGCGAACACATCAGAAAGCAGTCCGTCCTTGCTTGTGTCCGATTCGATAGCCACCGGCTTGCCGCTCAAAACCTTTCTCGACCTTTCCTGCAACAGTCGGGCAACGTACCCAGTGCTGCTTCCAGTTCGGGGCAGGAGATTGTCATTGTACAGGAGGTCGAGGACAGACAGACGACGCGCCTTACCTCGTGGAGGTAGCGCTTTACCCGCTACTTCTGCGTTATCATGTTTTGAGTCACGCGAAGAAAAGACCGGGTCTTTTGGATCAATAGGCTTTCTTGCCAAAGAATACTTGCCGTCTATAGCTGCTTTTTGTCGATCTAGAGCCTTCTTCTGCTCTTTGTTTAAGCGCAGCCTTTGCTTCACTGCGGCGGGGAGATCGGTAGCCCTGAAGCGGCGAACAATATTCCCTTCTCGCACAGTCTCGACGCCCATAATTTTTTGCGCCAGACCATCCAACTGTGCGGGGTATAGAGAATACTTCCCCTCATACGCATCTATTGGCGCATCTGGCACATCCATGCCTTCGGCAGCAGCAGCCGCCTCTGCCTGTCTTGCGGCTTCTCTGTTAGCAGGAGCAACGGGAGCAGACCGTGCACCAATCGGTGCGCGTAGATTATTAAAGATTTGCTCGGCAGATGTTATTTCAGCGTTGCTTAGGCCGGAACCAATGCTGCGGAAGAAGCGCACAATGCGGTCGAATATGCTCTTAGGCTTGCCGGTGACCTTGAGTTGACCAGCAGCCCAGTAACGGAAAGCATCGGCAACCGCCTCTTCTTCAAGCTCTTCTTTAGAGAGTTGGCGTCCGACATTCTTTTCCGTATAGTTCTCTACGATCTCTTGATAAATCGTTTTCTTCGAGCCTTTTATACGGGCGTTCTTTGAGTACTTAACGAGTGATGCCATATCAGCTTCGTTGATAACGCCTAGCGCTTTTAGAGCGTGCACCACTTCGTGATTGAAGACATCTCTGAGGTTATTTTTAACTTGTGCGTCAGTTGCTGCGCCCTCTTGAGCCGTGTCCAAAGCTAGTTGAATAATTACCTTACCGCTGTCAGCGTCAGCGAGTAGCTGGCCCTCTGCCCTTGTCCCCGCCCCAGTCGTTACTGAATCAACAATCTCAACGCCGATCTTGCTGGCATCCAGTTTTGCCGCCCTACCAGCGGGACTAGCAGCAAACCTGTTAAGCTCATCAGTGAGGGATTGCTGTATCTCCTCGCGTCTGGATAGGGCCTCGGGCGTGGGCGTGGTCTCTCCAAGACGTTCTTGGAATTCCCTGCTACGTTCAGGGATAGAGCGCGTATCACCCTCTTCCCGCGTGGTTTCTACGATAATGCCGGGGCCAAGGGTCTCACGGGCTGGCATTTCTGGCTGCGCTTGCTCTTCCCTTGCGCGGGCCTCTGCCTCTACCTGTTCGCCTCTCTCTAGAGGTGTACGGGGTCTATTAAGTCTCTCTTCGTAGAACTGCCTACTGACCCACCTATTCTTTTTTGTGGGATGCGGCACAAGATCGCCACGATCCAAGCCAGCCTGTATCAGGGATTGCGTGGGAGCACCGCGTTTCATATCGATGTTCTTGGAAACCTCAGACTTTAGAACACCTTCCTCGCCCTTGCGTTTAGCAAGAGATATGGTTGCGCTGTACTGAGGGCCTGTAAATTCGGGTGTTTGGATAACAGGCAGTGCCTGTGCGGTTTCACCGGGTATCGCTGGCAGCCCCTCGATAGCGTCGATCATGTAGCCAAGCTGAGTAGGCGACATTCTCTCTATGTTTGCGGAGCCAGTATTTCTGCGGGCAAAGCGCTCAAAGCCAGCGTCTTCAACCAAAATGTTTTTAGACGCGGCAGCAGAACGCACATCTTCGACGGTGGCCGCTTCGGAGGAGGGTAACAGACCGTCGATTACCTCCTGAGAGACATTGTTATCACTGAGTTCCTCAAGGGTTACTGTGTCTTGAGCGCCAAGTGTACTGCGCCCAGTCTGGGTCCTCTTAACATTTATCGCTTGGGCTGCGTCCCCCGGAATAGAGGAGAAATCAATAGAAGGCGAGGATAGGGTTGCTCTCGCCGCTTCCAGTGTTGCGCCCGTTTCCTCAAGTTTGGCCCGCTTTACAGCCTCTGTAGCCTGTCTCTGTGTTTCGACTTCATCCTGAACAGCCATCATCTCGTTAACGGACACATTCAGCCGGTCACGAAATTCAGCCGCCTGTTCCGTAGAAGAGAAATTGGGGGAAACCCGGACACCCTGTTTAGAAACAACAAATATACCATCAGAGCTAGATGCGACCTCGTAAGAGGCTGGTGTTCCAACATCGTCAGTTACGACGACCTTCCCTTTATTAAAAGAAAGAGGCAGGTCAGAAGAGAAATTAGAAACAACGCCATCAACAAGACTTCCAATATCAACATCTGGATCGACAATCGGGACCCCTTCGTTGGAGAAATCAGGAAGAAGAGGGGTTTCTTCGGGCGCAGGAAGCGCAAGAGGCTCAGTATCTTCGTTGAAAACGGCAGCAGCATCGGCTGCAAGCTCATCTTCAGTTTTAGGTGGCGGCGGAGCATCATCCTCTACGCGGCCTTGAAATATACTTGTTCCTCCTCTGACTGTGCCACCGACGAGACCAGCGGCAACCGCGACCTCAAAATACTCATCCATAGCCTCATCGCTAGTAAGGTCCTGCCCAGCTTGAAGGCGCTGAAGAACTTGCTGCCCAATTTCAGTTGGAACTTCAGTCACTACGCCAGCGGTTCCCCCCTTTATGCCTCTTGTAAAGAGACCACCCTGCCTGATGGCCTTCGGAGTTAGTCCGCCAATAAGGAATCGGTCTGCTATATAATCAAGAAGGGCTTGGGGACCCGCTGCTAAAATAGCTGCGCTCTCGCTTACTTCCACGCGGTTACCCTTAGCAATCTCCTGCTTCTGAGCTTCTCGGTTTGATCCGTAGAAAAACGGAAGGTTGGCCGCTATACCGCCGACAACGCTGCCAATAAGTGCTCCGGGAATAGCGCCAACGCCGCCAAACGCAGCGCCGATCCCTCCGCCGACCTTGCCGCCAAGATAGGCACCGCCAAGAGTGCTACCAAGCTGCGGAACCTGAGCGCCCAAAGTCGCCGATATATAGCTAAGGAGGCCCTTCTCCTTAATATCTTTAGTCTGCAAAGCACCAGCAGAGGTTTCCTCTAACTGTTTTTTCTGAGCAGCAACAACATCAGCGCCATATTGCTCAACACCCGGAAGGTCAAAAACACCACCAAAGCCCTCTATGGCAGAGCCATAACCTTCCTGTAGAACATCAACGCCGCGCCCTATACCAGTAAGGAAGTAGTTGCCCTCAAACTCTTCAGACTGAGCAGCCGTTGGCTGTCCTGCGGGCTGGGCTGGCTGTACGGAGGCAAAGTCTTCGGCGGTAGCGAGGCCATTTTTGATCGCAATTTCCCGAAGACTATCCTGAGTCATGCCGTCAGGGACGCCGCTAATAACACGCCCGTTTGGAAGCGTTACATCCATAAATTAGAACCTATCTAGCTAGACTGCTAAACGGAACCGTTCCAGTTCCACTAGCGCCACGACCCATGCCTGATCTTGGGTCTTGGAGGATTCGACGCCTAACGTCGTCATTGGACGGAAGTTTATCAACGCCGATAGACCTAATGACTTTTGCAATGTCTTGAGGCGAAGTGTTTACTGTATCAACTCTATCGTTTGGGTTTTTTGCATTATATTGACTTATGAGTTTACGAATGCCTTCTTTTCCCTTGGTAAAAAAGTCATCTACCATACCATCTAGTTTTATTTCATAATTACTCTGACCAAAGTTTGTTGCCTTGGGTTTAACGAGCGCCATAGCCGCACCTATCGCTTCAAATTCAGAAGCGCCGGGGTTGTCCTTCTTGAAGGCATTATAGGCTCTGTCAAATAAATCCTTTTCTGCCTGAGTCTTAAACGTCCCTATTCTAAGCTGGACGGCTCTATTCTTCGCAGCGTCCTCTAGTTTTGCCTGATCCGCTGCTGCCGTTCTAAGGGACTGTTGTTCTCTGGTCGCAAGCGAGAGGAGTTGAGCTTCGCGTTCTCTTTGTCCCTTCATCGCCGCTTCACGAGCGCCAAGCATTGCGTTTCTAGCTTTCATCTCTGACTCTTGCTGCTTTGCCTCCAGAGTCTTGATGTTGACATCCAAATCAACCATCTCGCCCATAATCTTGAGACCTTGGTTTTTGACCTTTTCATCACCAGCAGTGTAACCAATCATAGCATTGGTCATCGCAACAAGAATTGGCTGGTTACCCTTTATTACGGCAGCGGCGGCAGTCATAAACGGAAGCGGGCTTTTCTCAAGAGAATCCAAACGATTTTGATAACGGTCTTTCATGTCCTTCATGCTTTGAGGGACAGGCTCATTGGCCTCAACCTTTTTAAGTTGAGTGGTGTACGCTTCAATTATAGGCTTGAACTGTTCGTTCGGGTCCGAAATAAGATCGCCGTATTTTTCCCCAATGCTGCTCAACGTGTCAACTTCGCCTATTTTCGTAGCTTCGAGATTTACATTGGGAGCGGTATCATCAGATTTAGTGGCATCGGGAACCACGGGGGAAACCACAGGAGGAACCACGGGAGGAACCACGGGAGGAACCACGGGAGTCTTCTCTCCCGGTACAGCAGACGTATCTCCCTTCACTGTCGCAGGGTCAATAGGACTGCTTAATTTTTTTACGACTGGCCCTTCACTCACGGGAGGCTTCGCGGGAGGCTTCACGGGAGGAGCCGCTTGGGCTGATCCACTAGGAGGACTAGGTGGCGCAGGAGGTTGAAGAACATTCCTAAGTTGAGCCATACTCGTTTCAAACGCATCTTGTTCTGCTCTGATGCGCGGAACTTCAGATTCAGGAGCGAAGTAACTTCTAATACCGGTCCCAAACGGCAGACTATCGGGGTTTTTTCTTTGAGCGCGTTCAAGGGTTGTTCTTATGGCATCGCGGCGAACTCTAGGAATGCCAGCGGCGCGTTCATATGCCGAGGGATCGGCGTAGCGTTCGCCAGAATCCATAATTAATTGTTGAGATTGAGGATCAAGACGCGAAAATTGCTGGTCACTAAGACCAAAGGTTTCTAAATCTCTCTGTAGAACTGGGTCATACCCCATACCGGGTTGACTGCCAAAACCGTTCTCAGCGAATACAGTAGGCTTGTCACCTGAAGAGCCTCCCATAGACTTTAAGAGTTGAGAGACATAAGCAAGACCATCTTCTTCCTTAGGCATTCTTGACGCGAGAGAACGTGCAGGGGCCGTGAAGCCCTTACCACTCATTGGCATTGTACTCGACTGAACCTGAAACGGTGGCAATGTCTCCATGCCGCCATAGGCCCGCTCTTCGGTTTTTGCTAAAGCGGAGGCAAGGCCAAGGAGTGCAGGTATTTGACTCGCTGGGGCTGCGCCTTTCCTGCCAGCTTTTTCAAAACCAGCCTGTCTGGCTTGATTATATAGACGCGGAGTTCCTTTGGCCTGACGAGCACGAGCCGCAGCAGCAATTATTTCTTGATTGATCTCTGACGCTTGACCCGGATACTTCCCCCGTAATCCAGTCTGAGCCATTACCGTGGGCAACGGTTGAGTGGGGCCAGCCATTTGTTGAGCCATAATACCTTGGGGGTCAGGCCGAGGCTGGGGTGCCGGGTTAGCCGCAACTGCTGACATCGGGGACTGTGGCATAGCCTGTTGCGCTAAACGCGCAGCGACCGACTCCGCGTCCTGAGAAGACTGCTGTGCCGCCTGACGAGCCATTACATCGCGCTCCATCTCCTCAACTTCTTTGAGGCGGGCTGCGACCAAGAACAGTGGGAAATTACCAGATGGGTTCTTCAATTCCTCTTTAAGAGAATCCCGTGGCATTTTTTTAATCAAATCATCTTTTTCAATGATCGACATATTTGTGACGGCCATGATTATATCCTACCCAAAAACACTTCTTGCCAAACCAAGACCACCAAGGCCAAAGCCTAAAAGCTGCTGCGCGTTACTAGGCTGTGCTTGGAACTGTGCGGTCTCGCTAACTGGACTAACAGGGACACCACGCAAAATACCGCTTTGGAAGGCAAGCTGTTGACGGGGAAAATCTCGTTGAGAGATAAAATCGGAAACTCCGATATCAAGCTGTTGCTGATCCAAGGCCTGACGTTGCTCACCAATTTGGCGAAGAACATCAGCTTGACGAAGACCAAGACCAAGCTCTCCCTCTCCAAGAGCAGCGACCTGACGCGCAGCATCGAGACCAATCTGCTCACCGGCCAGCCCAAGACGGCCAGCTTGTTGCCCAGCCTCTTCTCTCAAAGCCGCTGCTCGGAGGCCAGCGGTCTGATCTGCCGTAAATGCTCTCTGGCCTTGATCAAACGCCTGTGCTCTTTGCGTAGCTTCCATATCAGAAAGCCTGTCTTCAAACCTTGAGCGGGCAAGCTGATTAGCAAGGCCCTCACGAGAGCCGCCGAAAGCACCTGCTCTAACTGCCGCGTCTGAAACTCTCTGACCCTGATCCTCTTCAAACTGACGACGAGCGCGGGCCTGTTGTACGTCGATGACGTTCTCAACAAAAGGATTCATGTAGCTTTGAGCTACACCAGCATCGGTAAACCTTCCCGCGTCAATGGCTCCGGGAGTGTAGCCCGGTTGAAAATCCAATGCTTCCTGATAACGACCTCTAGCCGCGCCGAATTCTTCAGGCGTACCTGCCCCCGCTATAGCCTCTGCCTGCTGAAAGGATTGCTCTTGCAAGGGGTCAAAGCCAGCCAGTCGCTGCTGTTCGATTGGAATATAATCTTCTTGCGAAATAGCCTCGCCACGCTGCATCAAGCGCGTGAAAAAGGGTTCAGCGTATTCGGGCAGATTACTGGTCGTAGTGGTGACATTCTGCGGCTGTGCTGGCGGCGGTGCGCCGCCTCCTCCTTTACCCATCTACTTTCTCCTCAAACATTTTCTCGAACACCACATACTCAGGCGTCCAACCATATGGTCCGAGAACTTTTTCAAAGCCATTGCGGCCAGTCATTTCAAGACCATCACAGCTATTGTCTTTTGCCCAATTCTCTAATGTGTTTAACATGGGATCACGCCATCTCATTATTTTTGTGCCGCCTAAAAACTGACCGGCTAATACTTTCTTCTTCGGGTAGCTAACAAACCTCGTTGTCAAAGCCGCAATAATCTTACTTTTCTCGTCAAACACTACCCACAAATGCTGCTCAAAATTAACAATTTCTGCCAAAATATCCTTCATGTCGTATCTACCGTGAGCAGAGCCTATAGACTTGCCTAGTATAGGCTCAACCTCTGACCAAACACGGCTGACATAATTAGGGTCAACCAGAGAAACCTCAAGATCAGCCATAAGCCATCCGAAGCTGATCCTCCTCAGCACTTCTTACCATTGCGCCATTTTTCGGCGTAGGCGGCAGACCCGCTGCCATAGCCCGTCGCGTAAGGCTTTCCGCAGGTTCCACATACTCATTCTCACCAATACGCAGATTGGCACTTTCTTCGCCGGTTTCCGGGTCAACAATCATCCCAGCGATAACGTCCTCGCCTTGGATAGCCCCATCCTTTACAGAACTTTGACCATCAGCGGGCTTTATAACGCCGCCCTCTTCACGAGGAGTATTCACTGCATCAACAAGAGCTTGATATGCCTCGAAACCAAAGGTCTCAATAAATTCTGACACCGCATCTTGAGCGGCCTCATCTTCAAGGACACCCTGAACAGCAAGCATCGCATTATCGTAGACAATGCGCTCTTCTGGACTTTGAGGCTCTGAATCTTGGGCTGGCACGGACATACGCTCGTCTAGGTTATTTTTAACCTCTTCGGAGGCTACATCCATTAAACCTGCCATCACCTGCTCTTCAGGAACCCCACCATTAGCCATTCTCGTCATCGGAAGCACTGCCCTCGCCGCTGCGTTAGGGCTGTACATTGCGGGTCTCGGAGCCATCATTTGAGGCTGAGGTGTCGCATTAGATGCAATTTCCTGTGCGCTCTGCATAACAGCATTTCTAGCAGGATTACTCATAACGCCACCCATTGACGGGTCTAGCTCACCACGCTTCCCATCCTGTGCGAAGTAGCTAAAGGCAGGGTCAAATCCGGGGCGGTAGTCAGCACCGGGGGTTAAGCGTGTGCGACTGAGAGGAGCCATAGGCTCAGTGTTATATCTGCGCCTAGAACCACTAAAACCAGCGTAGTTGTAAGGCTCTTCATCAAAGAGACCTGCACCGGCAGCCGTAGCACCAAGGCCACCCAAACCTTTTGTGGCTGCGTCAAGATAACTAACACCACCGGGCTGCCCTATTTGGGATATCCCCTCACCAAACAATTCTAGTTTACTGGGGCCGGTAGCAGCGGAATCGAAAGCCGTGGTAAAAGGTGCGTTTCCGAAAGCAGCATCCTTGTAAGCGCTCGAAAAAGCAGCATTTTGAGCCGCACCTGTTGCCCCGCTACCTAGACCAAAAGCCGCCTCATTTCCTGCCTGTATCGCCGAAATGTCACCAGTAAAACCACGTGCCGGGAAGTTTGTAGAGGGAAACCCTCCGGTACCAGTAAAGTTAATGGGGCCGGACGGGGCCGGGGGTGTGATTGGGGAAACAGCCTGAGGGGTAAAGCCCTTAGCTGCTGCCGCTCTTTCGTAAATGCTAGGGGCATTGATGATAGAAGCGTCAGAGACAGGCATTCCACCAGCAATAAGGTCAGGCGCATTTGGAAGGTTAGCTGTAGAGGAGGCAGCATTCATGGCGGGCTGACTAGCCAAAAGACTTCCGCCCGGATCAGCCCCAGCCGCCGCCACACTGGGATCAGCGACACCACTAGCGCCAACGCCTTCAAACAAGCTGCCTAAGGCGTAAGAGCCAAGACCAGCAAGGATACCCTTACCAATGTCGCCCGTGGTAATAGCCGTTGTCGCCCCGGTACCCAAGGCAACTGCCCAAGTCGGAAGACCAAATGCAGCGCCAGCGACACCAATAACAGTCGGAAGGATGTCCTTAAAGTTGAACATCTCAGGCAAGCCCGTTTCCGGGTTGATGGTTGCGCCGTTCTCAACTAAGCCGCCAAGACCGCCGATGGCTGTCATAGCGTTAAATTCATCAGGATTCATGTGAACGAGCATACTGTCGCCGTTACGACCCTGCTGCTGTACGCGCTTGGCCTCACCCACAAGGCCGCCACCTTCCATTAAAACCGCATCTGGCGCTTTCTGCCCCTCAAAGTAATTGAACATCGGGTCCATTCCCGGCTCATAGCTTGATGGTGGCGTAATGGGGACGCGGGGGGTGGGGTTGTATTCTACTAATTCTTCGGGACCAAAAATTTGATCTGTCATTTGTTGTTGGACCGAGGGCATACTCAAAAGAGTTCCCCCGATGCCGCCTTGTTTTTCGGCAGCATCAAAAAAACTTTCAAGCCCAGCACGGGTGTACTCTGAGCCGTCAGGCGTGGTCCCCACCATTTTCTGAGAGGTGATGGTAATTGGCGGATTAGATGCTTGATCGACTTGAGGATATATGACAGCCATCAAAAAACTCCTAAGAAGTACTTACCGTTACCGAGCCAACAGCACCCGCCAAGGCGGAAGTAAAATTGTCTTCAGACCGGGCGACTTTCAAAAAGCCGTCCTCATCAACATAAACATCACCGACCCTAAGGTCTGCAACTTCAGTCGGCAGAGATGTCAATATAAGCGTTGACCCCCTAATGTTACCTGTTTCTTGCTCCCTTTGAAAGAAAATCTCTAAGGTTCTAACCAAAGAGTTCATGTATTCAGTGGAATACCCAGACGTAGGTGTAGGCAGGGTAAACGATTGTATCTGACTCCTTTGAACAGAAGACGCCACTATCTTCTCCCATCAGGTCGAATATCTATGCGCGGAGCACCCAAGCGCCAAAACACGCCCTCTTCGGTTGACTGCACTTTAACCGACATCTCTCTGCCTCTGAGTCTTATAAATGCCTGTTCTGTAAACTGCTCTACATCAACAGTCTGACTAGCGGTTACCGTAGATGACGACGATGTGCCGAAAGATTGGCCGGGAAAATTACGCGGGAGAAAAGAAAAGGTTGCGGCAGGGGCCGAAGCAGACGATCCGTTAAAGCTCAAATCGGGAATTACTCTAGAGGCAAACTGAAGCCTATCCCCGTCTCCAATTTCAAAATCAGAACTTTCTATAAAAGCTGTTATGGGTGCTGGAGGATTCTGACTCCCATCATCAAATCCATTATCGTGCGAGTACAAGAATCCATCAGAGCTTGCGGCATTCGGAAACTCTCGCTGGCTTCGATCTATCCAAGCTGTTCTTTCAAGAGAACCTGTATACCAAGCCTTTTCAACAAAATTGTATATGACGTACTTATCAATTTCTGTCGCGTCACTCGAAACGTAGAACCATATAACTTCCCCAAACTCGTAATTGCTGCCCGCAAAGAACTTATTGCGTTGACCGAAATTCATGTTTTGGAAAACAAAATTGCGTACAGAGCACGGTATTGACGTTACACGACCATCGTATGCATAGAAATTATTTGTACCCATCCAAAACGCCGTATCCCCGACTGCCACATGGGCATTTGGGCCTATAATTGTGACATTTTGAGAAAGAAGGGTTTGACCAAAAATAAAGGGTGAGCCTACAAATCTTAGAGAATGAAGGCTTCTGTCTGTCCAAACGAGTATTTCTTGTCTGTTCTCAAGCGCAGTAATAATCTCTGAGCCATTATTGATTCTAAGATCACCGGCTGTATTTGTCGTCGAGGGGGTCCACTGAGTTAAGGACTCCTGATCGCCCCAACGTATTAAAAGAGGATCAAATCCTCCACTCGATAGATCGGTGGTGCCAAGGGCAACAACATGCCTGTCATTGTCTGAAACAAGGATAACACGCGCTGCTGTAGGGCAACCGGAGGAACCGGAAAGACTAGAAAGCTCCACTGCCCTGTTACCGAAACCCGAGCTTGCGTCCCAGTAATAAATACCGCCACCGTAAATGTTGGCTAACAAATCTTCACCAAAGTTGTCCTGACGCCATAGACGAACGGTTATAGTCTCGGTTGTGCCTGTCTCCACCGGCACCCCCGAACCCCAACCAACAAACTCGTTTGATTCGACAACTGTTGCACCGGAATCGTGAGCAACATTATCAGTGCCAAGCTGACCGCGCACAGCACTTGTCAGGTCATTAGTCGAGACGCCAGTGTATGTAATAATCTCGTTGTCAATCACGATGGTTCCGACATAAGTAACCGAAGCGCTTGAAGAATGCGCTGCCTCCGTTGTCCCGTTAAAACCACGAGTTAAAGAAGAAATTTTATTGTTAGTGGTATCTACGTTCTCGTACTTAATCTGCTCAGTACCAATCTTTACTATACCAATCCAAGGAAGGCCGGAGACCGACGCAACACTCATTTCCCCGTCACCGATTTGCAAGATCGCTGATAGCGTTGTCGAAGCCGTGTCAAAGCCCGTAGCGCTTGTCAGAGGAATAGTTGTGGCTGAATCGTTAATACCACCAGAGAGCGTTGTTGTTGTTTTACCAGAAACAGTACCGCCAAAAAGACCTGCGCCCCAACCAAGACCTCCTGAATCACTCGTCGCCGCGCCAACCGTAATTTCGTAAGAAGCTAAAACAGACGAGCCACCCCCAGCCGTAGAGCCAGAAGACGACGAACCGGTTGTCACTATGTAATAATTGTTTGAGTCAATTATTTGCGTAATGACATGAGCAGTATTTATTTGAGCAGCCGTAATTCCATCAAAAGTGGCAGCCGCAGCAAAAATTACAGTGTCTCCTACCGCAGCGCCATGCCCAGTATGAGTAACATTCAAAGTTCCTGTGCCAGAAGTTAAGGTCTGGAATGGGTTAGAGCCAAGGGTGAAATTTGATATTCTCAAAGGCGTCACATTATGTATTCCGCCACCCTCTTCAAGTATTAACTTTTTCGAGGTTCCTATACCCATTAAGTCTTGGCCGCTAAGAGTTGACCAGTTAAACAGAGAGCGACAAACCCCAGAAAATGCTGTCGAGTTAATTTTAACCCAACCACCCATTTTTTGAGGTAGTCCATTTACAAATCTAACTTTATCACAGTCAAACCAACTGCCCTCACCAGCGTATCGGGTAAGGTCTTTATTTATTCCGGGCTTGAAGGTCAATTTCTGTAGCATCTAGCACCTAAAAATGTTTCACGTGAAACATCACTTCTTTGCTTGAGTGAAACTAGTGGCACCAAAATATACCGCGACTAATCCAGATAGCCCATAAAAGATTGGACCTATTGGAGCATTACTATACGACGATGGATTTATTAGGACAAAACCTACAGTAACACCCATTAACGCAAGCGCAGCCCAACACATAAGTCGGCGATTAATCTGGTATGCTTCCTTATCTGGAATGTTGTCTACTTTCTCGTCAGCCATTTTATTTTCCTTTTAATAACGGATTGTCCAACGCCCTCTGAAGCGTCTTGTTTAATCGATCTTCTAAGGCGTCGAGTTTAGCATCAACGCTGTTGATTTTGCCGTCAAATCTATCGGAAGCAGAGGATGTTATATCGCGCAGGGTCTTCTCTGCTTGCCTCATTGCCGAGCGTGTATCAGCGTCAGCATCGCGAGAACGTCTGTCTACAGCACTAATAGCCCCGTACACTTTACTGCTATCGCTGCGCTGGTCTTCCCTTAAATCTCGGGCAATTTCTTGTATCTCGCTAACACGAAGCCGAACCGACGCCATCTCCTTTCTTACTGCTTCAACGGTTTCGTTTTGCACCGCTAACTCTTGTCGTATGCCTGAAAGATCAGGAGCCGAATAGCTGGCTATTTTTTTCTTCATGCTTTCGTAGTCTTTGTACACTTCAAACGCGCCATATAAGCCACCAACCAGCGTAGATAACGCAAGAAATACGGCCACCATCTTGCCGCCTTTAAACTTAACACCTGCAAATTCAACTTCAGCCATGTCAGCGTTTCCAATCAAGCTCTACGAGAGCGTTGTGCGACCCGTTTGATTTGCCGAACAAGGTGTAATTCTGCATCCTGTCTACCAAAGAAGGCCCATCAGGAACTTTTGCACCTGTAAAGAAACCGGGTGTATCAACCAATGCTAATGGTGCTGCAATCTTAGGTGATATCATACCCATAGCCACCATAGTGGTGGTTTGTGATGCTGCTGAGTATCTCTGCGACGGAGCTATCTTTGCAACCGCCTTTTCAGCCGCCGCTTTAACCTTTTCCTGTCGGCTCTTGGGCTTTGGAGGAGCTTGCGCCTCTCTAGTCTCTGCCGGGGGTTCTACCGAAGGCTCCGGTTCTGGTTCAGTCTCAGAGGGTCGAGGCTCTGGCTGCGCTTCTGCTGACTGTCCCTCTGGTTCCGGCTCCCGTTCAGAAGACTGCTGCGGTTGCTCGGGTTCCGGTTCCGGCTCAGGTTCCGGCTCTCGTGCGCGAGGCTGTTCTACAGGGGGAGGCGCTATATCCTGCTCTATTTGAGCTTCAATAGTCGCCTCTGCCCGTGATTCCTGTTGCTGCTGTTCCATAGGAGGTGGCGGCAGATCAATTTGAATGGGCGCTATCTCTGGAGGGGGAGGTGGCGCAGATGGAGCTTGCGGCGCAACGGCAACAGCGATTGGGGCCGCTGCTGGCGGTGGCGGCAAGTCAACTGGAGGAGGAGGCACGTTAATCTGAACCGGAGGCGCAGACGCTATTACATCGTTCTGCACAATCTGGTCTAAAATTTGCTGCTCTACTACCTGTTCATGCGTAAACGTAAGCGAAGGCTGCGAGAATTTAGGTCCGAAAAATCCAGAGTGAAACCCGGCATCCACGCCGAATAGCTCAAACTCCCCCGTAAGTATGCTGAAGCTGTTTTCTTGAACGGTATCCGTGAAATCAAATGTGCGAAGACCACTAAAATCTAATTCAACCTGACGCTCAAACTTCTCAACTACTGTATTTGTGACATCAAACAACGCTACCGTTAGGTTAAAAATATCGCGGCAATCGCCGCCCTGCGTGATGCTGGTACAAGTGGATAGCGTGGCGTTGCTAGGATGACTGTCCACGGTAACCGCGCTGTTGAGGGTAAAGCCTCTGCGAACCTCGTCCTCGGTCAATGGAACGTCAAACGTGCTCGTATAAGTGCCGCCACCCGCCGTAGCGTTACCTGTGCAAAACTCCCCGGCAGAACAGCCTCTTGCAGAACCATCAGATGTCGTTGACCCACTCGTCGT
>Ga0208545_1000013_pt1 | contig 65432 bp, 110 predicted proteins | sample DEB08_DNA_12_FD_185498 | JGI IMG/M metagenome (GOLD analysis project Ga0208545, IMG submission 185498) | Aqueous microbial communities from the Delaware River and Bay under freshwater to marine salinity gradient to study organic matter... | ecosystem: Environmental > Aquatic > Marine > Coastal ... | reverse complement strand
ACGTTTTAAGAAAAATGGCTGGAATTATAAAAAAATAAAAAATGGCGAGTTCAAGTTCAAGTTCAAGTTCAATGACTAATGTGCTTAAAACATTAAATGCAGCATTCTCAGTGCCTAGAAAACCTGTGGAAAGTTTACCACCTCAATTATTGTTAATTGGTGCTAAATTAAGACCTGGGTTAAGTGCTAGAAATATAGCTTCTAATGTAATAGCTAGACAATCTGAAACTGGTGCACCAGCGGGTGATGTTTTTTCAGAAAACACTAACATGATGGAATCTATGATTGTTGTTGTTGTAGAAGAAATAATTAGTGCATTGCAATTGGATGCTAAAATAGAAGTTATAATACCACCTGGTGTTCAAGTAACTACAACTGGGTTAGGTAATATGGGTGGTCCTGTAATCAGCCAAGGTATGACAACGAATATAGGTATTGGTGAAGGGGTAATTAGATAAATTATGAATTACGAAGAAATGTCAAATATGGATATTAATGCAGTTCATATTCAAATGAAAGAAGAATATGACGCTATTAAAAATCAAGTGCATAATTTAATAGATAAATTAGATAAAATGGACGCTGAATACCTTAAAGGTAAAACAGTGTTAGATAAAAGATTACAAAGATAATGAATAATAAGTATGCTTTTGGTGGTACGAGTGTTTTTAATAAAGGTTCTAAAAATCGTTTAGATACCACTATATTCTATTATGGTAAGGTAACATCAAATTTTGATGAACTAGGCGCAAATCGCATTAAAGTGCGTATAACGGGTATAGATGACAGTTTATTTGAGAAGGATTTGAGTTATTCATTTCCTATGCTACAAAAGTTCTTTCATGTAGTGCCTAAAGTTGGTGAAACTGTAATGGTTTTTATACCAGATGTTAAAAACCCATTTATTGATAGGTTATATTTAGGTCCAATAATTTCACAACCACAAAATTTATATAAAGATAATAATTTATTTTCATCAAAATCGGTATTAGCTAGTGGTATAAAACAACCTAAACCAGCCCCAAATACAATACCAGAAAATAGAGGGGTTTACCCATCATTGGATACAATAGCAATTCAAGGTAGAAATAACTCAGACATAATTTTAAAAGAAAAAGAATTATTATTAAGAGCTGGTCAATTTGACTCTAAAACCCCTAAAGGTGATATACCAAAGTTTAATAAAATTAACCCATCGTATATTCAAATAAAACATGATATTGTTTTAAAAGCTAATTCAGAACAGGAGGCAACTGAAGTTGGTGGTGCAATTAATATTGTTAGTAATAAGATTAATTTATTAACACATAAAAATGGTAGCCCTAGATTTACATTAAATGACCAGAATTCAATGGTTAGCGATGAAGAAATTCAAAAAATAATTAATGAGGCTCACCCATTGGTTTTTGGGGATAGATTAAATGAATTTTTGAGTGTTTTTATAAATGCATTTACAAACCACGTACATGCTTACCCTGGGCTTAAACCCCAAGACCTTTCTGGTGTCAATGATATTGATAAGTTGTTAGAATATGATTTAAAATCATTACTATCTAAAAATATCAAAATTAATTAATATTCCTAGATATTTATAATAAAACGAACAATGGTCTTAAGAACATACTTTGATAGGAACAATACTTTGGTATATAATAATAATACCAACACAGGTAAAAACCCTGTGGCCGAACTATTCTATGGTGGTAATTGGCTAAGTGAAAATCCACTATTCACTAGATACATATTTCAATTCAATACTGAAAGAATTGAGGAATTTAGAGATAAAGGTATGTATCCAGATTTATCTAAATTAACGCATACACTTAGAATGACAAATACTAGTACATTTGATGAATCATTATTAAGTAAAGAAACTGCCGATGGTAAAGATAGAACAACATCTTTCAACTTAAATTTATTTGCTGTTAACCAAGATTGGGATGAAGGTGTTGGTTATGACTTTTCTGGTCAAAAATATTTCTCATCATCCGATGCATCAGTGTATAGTGAGGGTGCGTCAAATTGGATTGAAGCTACGAATGGTGTTAATTGGGTAGATGGTAGTGGAACATACACTGGCTCAACTTCTGGTGTTACATTACAAACACAACATTTCGAAGATGGTAATGAAAATCTTGAAATTGATATAACTGACATTGTAAACGGTTATCTAACAGGTGCTACTAATCACGGCTTAGGTTTGGCCTTTGATGATGGAAATGAAGTTAGCATAGAAGACAATCTTAAGTATGTTGGGTTCTTTACTCGTCACACACAAACATTTTATGAACCATATGTAGAAACTAGATACGCTGATACGATTATTGATGATAGGGGTAATTTCTACTTAGATAAAAATAATAAATTATATCTTTACGTTAACATAGGTGGGGTTCCAACGGATGTTGATACTATGACAGGTATGACCGTTACAATAAATGATAACGGTGGTGATTTATTTTCTTCATTTACAAGCAATCAAATTACCCATGTAACTCAGGGGGTTTATTCGATAGATTTACTTGTACCAACAACTAGAATAGGTTGTACAATATACGAAGATGTTTGGTCTGGCGTTGTTATTGATGGTCTTACAAGACCAGATATTGAATTAGAATTTGAGTTGAAAGATTCAGCTGAATATTATAATATTGGTTCTGACGCTTCAACACCAAAAACATACACGTTTAACGTATCTGGGGTTAAAGATGGTGAAAAGATTAATAGAGGTGATATAAGAAAAGTTAGAGTTATGGCCAGAGTACCGTATAGCGTTAACCAACAAGAGGTGTTAGATACTTTAGAGTATAGATTATACATCAAAGAAGGTAAAGCTGAATATACTGTAATTGATTATGCACCAGTGGAATTAGCTTTCAATTATAATTATTTCTTATTAGATACTGCGAGTCTTGTACCACAAAGATATTATTTAGATGTTAAAGCAACGTCTAACTACGAAGTTAATACAACAAAGAATATCATTAGTTTCGATATTACTAGTCAAGTTGATAAAAGAAAGGGGTAAGTATTTACATTTTTATATATTTTAGCATATTTATTTATATAACGTAATTAATGCGTATTGGTCTTGAGTCGTTTATTCGACTTTGGAGTTATTTCGGTAACAAAAAGATTGGTACATAATTAAAAATTAAAAGTAATTATGAATACAAATGTAAAGGTGGGTAATCCTAACCCAACAGCAACTCTTGCTATCAATAAAGGCAGGGTAAAAATCTATAACAATAAGTCAGAAACTCCGACTTACTACCTTAAAAAAGGTCAAGAATTCCAAATTGAAGTCTTTAATACAACAACCGATACGGTATTGGCTAAAATCAAATTGAATAATAAACTTATTTCACAAAGTGGTTTGGTATTAAAACCAGGTCAGAGAGTATTCTTAGATAGGTTTTTTGATATAGACAAAAAATTTAAATTTGATACATACGAAGTGTCAGGTGGTGATGAAGTAAAACAAGCAATTATAGATAATGGCGATGTTGAAGTTTTATTTTATAGAGAGGAACAACCATATATTAACCTCAACACGTTTAATAATACGTATGGTGGTTCATTTGGTGGGCCAGTTCACACTGATAACACTATGTTTTTTAGTGATATGGCATCAACAGGTGGTTATGTACATGATTCAGTGACAAACACAAATAACATAACATTTACGACAACAGGTAGTGTTGAGTTAGGTACTACCACATCAAACGCATCATTAGATGTTTTAAAGTCAAGTAGTGTCAAAAAAAAATCTCTAGTTAAAAAAATTAAATCTAATAATATTGAAACTGGTAGGGTTGAGCAAGGTGCTACTTCAAATCAAAAATTCGATACTGTGAGTCTTGATTTCCAATCAAACCCATTTCACAGGGTTTCTTATAAGTTATTACCAAATTCACAAAAAAATGTGGAAACACAAGATTTACCCAAATCTTATTGTACTCAATGTGGTGCTAAAGCGAAAGCGAAAGATAACTTCTGTTCAAAATGTGGTAAAAAAATATAAATAATATTAATTACGTTATAATTTAAAGGGGGGAATTTGTTTTTCCCCTTTTTTTTGTGTATTATTGTATCATGAATAAAACGATATTAATTACTGGTGGAGCTGGATTTATAGGTTCACACGTTGTGAATTACTTCACAGATAAATACCCTGAAACCCATTTTATTGTAATTGACTCTTTAACATACGCATCTAATTTAAAAAATATTATGCAAGTAGAAGGTAGTTCCGTAGGGTGGAAACCAAACATGACTTTCTGGAACACTGATATTAGAAACGTTGATTCTCTTCAAACATTATTCAAAAGTCATAACATTGATGGAATTATTCACTTAGCAGCTGAATCTCATGTTGATAATTCTATTAAAGACCCAAATATTTTTGTGGAAACAAATGTTATTGGTACTCTTAACCTATTAAATGTTGCTAAAGAATTCTGGGGTGAAGGTTCTGAAAATAGGTTCCATCACGTATCAACAGATGAAGTTTATGGTGATTTAACGCTTGACGAACAACCTTTCGTGGAAACGACACCTTATGACCCAAGTTCACCTTATTCAGCCTCTAAAGCAGCCTCAGACCATTTTGTAAGGGCATATGGTAGAACTTATGGGATGAATATTACAATTTCTAATTGTTCTAACAATTATGGGCCTCACCAACACGCTGAAAAGTTAATCCCAGTTGTTATTAAAAAATTAATGCATGGTGAGAAGATACCAGTTTATGGTAAGGGTGAGAATGTAAGGGATTGGTTATGGGTTGGCGACCATGTAACGGCAATTGATGAAATATTCCATAATGGTAAAAAAGGTCACACTTATAATGTAGGTGGTGATAATGAATTAACCAATATAGAATTAATATATAAAATATGTGAATTATTCAATAATTTATATAAAAATGTTGAATCACCGATAGTAAATTTACCTGATTTTCCAATAAAGTTTGTTACAGATAGAAAAGGTCATGATTTGAGATATGCAGTTAATTCAAATAAATTACAAACAAATCTTAATTGGAAACCTGAAAAGAAAATTTACGATGGTTTATTAGAAACAATTGAATATTATGTTAGAACTAAAATAGTTAACGGTAAATTAGAATATGAAAATAGAACAATTAACACTGGCCGAAGTAACCCTTGAATTAAAAAGGGCTAAATTTTGGGTTGAAGATACACCAATCCGCAAGTCATTAGACTTGATTAATAAAATGGAGACTATAAAATTAAAATTAATAAATAAAAGTTTGGATATATGAAATGTTATTTTTATATTTGTATCATTTTAAAACAACAAAATATAATAATATGAAAAGAAATTTAGTGCTTAGAGGGTATCAAGAAGGCGCAGTAGACCACATTATGAAAACACCAGTATGTGTTTTAGCAATAGCACCCAATGGTGGTAAAACAGAAATATCTATTAAAGTTATTGATAGATATCTACAAAAAAACCCAAACGCCAAAATCTTAGTGTTACCTCACTCAACTAATGTGTTGAAAGATAATTATTATGATAGATTAGAAGAAACTAAAGTCAATTTCACATATTCAAAAGAATTTGACCCTAATAGTAGTGTCCACATATCACTACCAAATAGTGAGAAAAAAATCACAGGTAAATATGATTTTGTAATAGTTGATGAAGCTCATGAAAATTATTTTGCAACAAGAGAACAAAGACTTATCAAGAATATAAACCCAAGTAAACAACTATTGTTAACTGGAACACCCTCTATTTTTATTAGGAAGGGTGGGTTTGATATATTTTTTATTGCAGCAAATCAAATTCCAGAAATATACTCAGCTAAATTAAATCTTGAATTGGTGGCATCCAACTATAAATGGTTAGGTAATTACACCAATGACCACGAAGTTAAAAAAAGTTTCATGTTTAATGTTGATGATACACGAAAAACACTTGAAGCGGTAATGGACAAATTATTACAAAGACTTCAAACTAAATTTACACCAGTACAATTTAATCACCCATCATGGGTAACTAAATTTAAAAATTGGGCGTTTACTTATGACCAAATTGGTAAAACAATGATTGCATGTAAAACTATTTCACAAGCTAACACAGTTTATGATATTTTAAAAAATGAACATAATATGAATGTAGGGTTATCTCATTCATTAAATGATACTGAAAGTAGTATAATTAATGATTTTAAAGCTGGTGAGTATAATGTGTTGGTTGTTGTTAATAGAGGTCGATTAGGGTTTAGTGATGTGAATTTAATGAACCTTATTGATATGACAGGTACACATAATCCAGATATTATATTTCAAATGTTCTGTCGAGTTCTTAGAGGTACACCAGACATGACAAAATACTATATGAAGGTTACACCTAAAGAATTACATAACATGTCATTAACACACCTCTCAGTATGCGCTGGGTTGATGTTAACAGATATTAAATTCTTAAAAATATACAACGGTAGAAATTTTAATGATATCCAAATCCCAATAATTAGAGGTAATAGACCATCACCAACTGTTGGGTCAACAAGTGGAAGTGGTGGTACAAGACCTAACCCAGTTACTAGAAATATTTTACCAGAATTTACTTACAATGTTGTAGATACAATGAAAAGTGTGCTTCATGATGCTGAAAACATTGCCAGTATTTATAAAATGACCACTATTGGTCACGTTAAATACACATTAGGTCATTCTAAACAAAGACCCAAATTAACATTTGAAGATATAGTAGAAAGTTGTCGAGGTAATTTATCGTTAGTGGAGTAATAATATGCCTGAAAAAACTCCATATAATTCAATTAAAGAATGGCGAGTTAGTAATAAAAAAGCCTATAAAGATGCTGAATCACAAGGTTATATTAATAGATTATGTGAAATATTTGGGTGGTCTGAATATGTGAAAGAAAGGGGTAATGGGCATTGGAATCTAAATCGATGTGTTGAATCTGCAAAAGGTTTAACTAAAAAAAAATGGAGAGAAAAATTTAATTCAGCATATCAAGCAGCACATAGAAAAGGTTGGATGGGTGAATGTAATAAAGTTTTAATACATAATACTAATCCAACTGGGTTAGTTAGAAGTGAAAAAGAAAGTCATTTAATAGCATTAAAATATAGTACACTTAGAGATTTTAGAGAAAATGAACCAATTACTTATAGTCACGCATCTTATCATGGTTGGTTACCCAAAATAACATCACACTTAATTAGGGAAACAAATAAAACTAAAACTTACACTAAAGAAGAATGTATAAATTCAGCTAAAAAATTTAAATATAGAAGTCAATGGGCTAAAAATGAAGTGACGTATTATAATTATGCAAGAAATAATGGTTGGTTAGATGAATGTTGTCAACATATGAATAGAAAATCTAAATGGGAAGATTCAAATATTTGGATTGAAAAAATAACTTTCATAGATTCTAAAAAATATAAAACCGAAGAAGAATGGAAAAAAAAATCCATAGGTTCTTATATGACAGCTCAAAAATTAGGGATTATGGATGAATGTACTAAACATATGAAATTATGAAAGAAAAATCACCATATAAATCACTAGGTGAGTGGCGAAAAGCTAACCCAAAAGAATATAAAAAAGCTTATTCTAAAGGTTGGTTAGATGAAATATGTGGTAAGTTTAGTTGGATTAAAATTTCAAAAAAAATTAACGCTAATGGTTATTGGAATATTAAAGAGAGGGTCTTAAATGAATCTAAAAAATATAAAACTAGAAGTGAATGGCAAAAAAATTCTTCTGGTTCATATAATTCAGCTAGAAAAAATGGTTGGTTAGACGAATGTACTGAACATATGAAAAGATTTAATAAACCAAATAAATATTGGGTTAAAAAAAAATGTATCACCGAAGCTAAAAAATACAAAACTAGAAGTGAATGGGCTAAAAATTCTTCTGGCTCATATAATTCAGCTAAAATAAATGGTTGGTTAGATGAATGTACTAAACATATGATTGAGGTATTAAAACCGAAAGGTTATTGGACTAAAGAATTATGTTTGGTTGAAGCTAAAAAATATAAAACTAGAAATGAATGGCAAAAAAATAGCCAAACTTCATATAATAAATCAAGAATGAATGGTTGGTATGATGAATGTATACTTCATATGGAAATTAAAAAAATACCATCTACTTATTGGACTAAAGAATTATGTTTGGTTGAAGCTAAAAAATATAATAGTAAATCTAAATGGAAAAAAAATAATTCATCTTCTTATAACTCAGCTAGAATTAACGGTTGGTTTAATGAATGTACTAAACATATGAAACGTGGTAGAAAAATCTCAATATAAATCCCTAGCCGAATGGAGAAAATCAGATTTATCATCATATAATGCTGCTAGGAAACAAGGGTTTCTAAAAGAAATATGTGATTTATTTGGTTGGAAATTAATACCAAAAAAAATCTTCTGGACCAAAGAAAAGTGTGTAGTTGAAGCTAAAAAAAATGAAACTAGGCTTGAATGGAGAAAAAATAGTTATGGTTCATATGATTCTGCTAAAAGAAAAGGTTGGTTACCTGAAATATGTGATTTATGTAATTGGGAAGAACCAAAAAAAATATATTGTAGAAAACCTAATGGTTATTGGGGTGTATTAGAGAATTGTATGATAGAAGCGAAGAAACACAACACTCTAACTAAATGGCGTAAAGCTAATCTCCCTTCCTATGAGGGGGCAAAAAACAATGGACACCTTAATGAATGTACTAAACATATGACAATACCTAAAATAGGTGTTAAATATTGGACATTAGAGCGTTGTAAAGAGGATGCGTTAAAACATAGTGGTAGGTGGGAATGGCAAAAATCTAAAGGTGGTTACAATGTAGCGAAAACTAAAGGTTGGTTAGATATTTGTTGTGAGCATATGCCACAAAGAAAAAAATGGACATATGAAGAGGTTAAAAAAATAGCATTAAAATATGAATACGCTTCTGATTGGGAACATGCTGACCCCTTATCATACTCAATAGCATCAACTAATGGTTGGTATGAAGACTTAACCGCACATATGGGTAGGAAAATAAAAAAATTAGGTTACTGGAATAATAAGGAACTTTGTAAAAAAATTATCGCAACATGCAATAGTAAGGAAGAAGTTAAGAAACATCACGGTGTATTTAACTCAATTAGAAGAAATGGGTGGTATAAGGAGTTAACAGCGCATTTTAAACCAGCTACTGGTTTTTGGAATAAAGAAACATTATTAGAAGAGGCCAATAAGTATGAAACAATTAAGGATTTTAAGGATAATTCAAATGGTGCATACCAAACAGCTATTAAACTTGATTGTAAGGATTACGTGACACAAAATTTAATCAGTAATTTATGCAAACCTAAAGGTTATTGGACAAAAGAACGAATATTAGCCGAATCAATAAAATATACAACTAGAACTCAATTCATTAGAGCTGAACCAAGTGCTTATCGAATTGCTAGACAGTTAGGTATAATAGATGAAGTATGTTCACATATGATAGTAAAAAGAAAGGTAAATAATGAGAGAAAAATCCCAATATAAATCCCTAGCCGAATGGAAAAAAGCTAATCCAAAAGATTATCAACGTGCATATCATAAAGATTGGTTGGATGATATATGTGAAAGGTTTGGTTGGGAAAGATTAAATTACGATGTCAAACCTTCTGGTTATTGGACGAAAGAAAAGTGTCTTAAAGAAGCTAGAAAATTTTCATTTAAAAGTGAATGGGCTAAAAAATCAGGTGGTTCATACGATAAAGCTTGTACTAATGGTTGGTTGGATGAATGTACAGCTCATATGATTGAAATTAGAAAACCAAAGGGTTATTGGACAAAAGAAAAAATTATAGCTGAAGCTAGAAAATACAATTCAATAATTGAATGGCAAAAAAACTCTAACGCTTCAATAAATAAAGCTAGAAAACTTAAAATTTATGGTGAATGCATAACTCATATGGTTATGAATAAAAAACCAAATGGTTATTGGACTAAAGAAAAAATTATAGCTGAATCTAAAAAATATGGTTCAATAACTGAATGGCAAAAAAACTCATTTACTACTTATAAAAAAGCGTTAAAGTTAAACTTTATTGTTGACTGCACTAAACATATGAAATAAAGTTAACAATCACTTCCCTTGGATAAATTATCCTCACCCCATAACGGTTGAAGATTATCCAATTTCCAACACTCCTTAAATTCAATGTCATCAACGCTCTTAAATGAGAATGATGATATTGGCTTTTTATGGTTCTTTATTATAAATAAAAAAAGCCTTGCAAATTGCAAGGCTTTTATATTCTCATACGAGCTTAAGATATTATCTTAATTCGTTTGCGTTGAATGTTTGTAATCCATCTACTCTAACAGCTCCGTAAAAGCGGTTGTTAACAACTTTTTTAGCATAACGTGTCATTATACCTTTCACTGGCGCAAAGTTGAACGGGTTGTACATTGTAGGCGTAAGTTGCATTGGCACGTAAGGTGCGTAGATGTAACCTGTATCTAATAAAGATTTACCTTTATGTCCCATAATCAATGACCAAGATGGAGCATAAGGGTCACGGTACACTTGGTAACGTCCACTTAAAGAACCGATTTTCTCGATACCCATGTTGTATTGGTCTTGCTCAGGAGATGCATCAGATACGTGGAAGTATTCTAAATCGTCAAACACAGCAGAGATTTCAGAAGAAACCACGATGAAGTTTGCACCACCTCTAAGAGTTGATTTATGTATTTGTGCTGAAATTTGGTTAACTTTAGTAATTAAAGTTTGATTCCAGTCTTTTTGAGTGTAAGCATTAGCAGCTAGAGAAGCTTTTCTCCATCCGTTCCAATCCCATCTCAATTGCCATGCAGCAGCACTTCTTAAATCTCTTAAGATTTCTCTATCGATTTCAGCAGCAACTTGCTCAGAAAGCATTGCAGTTAATTCAGCTTCAGCATCAATGTTGTGAAATGCACTAACATCTTGCGCTAATTCTGGAGACCATGTAGCTCTTAATTTACGTTCTTCAACGGAAACAACAACCTCATCTAATTTGAAAGATACTTCTCCCATTTCAGTTTCAAGTTCTAATGTAGCATATTCTGCCCATGATACTGATAAATCAGCTGAAGTGAAACCAGAAGCTAATACTAAGTCAGCACCTACATAACCATCGTATGTTGAAGTACCAGCTGCATCAACTGGGTGAGTCATATCTAATTCTAAAAATATAACACCAGCATCATCACAAACATCGTTGTAATCTACGATACCTCTACCATATTTTTGTGTTACTAATCTAAATGGTACAACACCACCGTCAGCAACAATTACGTTACCATCAGCATCAGTTAATGCTTCACCATTCATAACAACTTTTAAAGAAGCTAAGAAAGATTCAGTATCCATTGGGTTACCATCTGGTCCACTTAATCTACCTTTATTGATTGCGCTAAATCCACTTACTTGTAAGATTGCGTTCCTTAAAGAACCATCTGTAGCAGTTGGAAGTGCAGCAAAATCAGCAGCAGCAGCAAAAGTACCGTCTGCGCTTAATGTTACTAAAGCACCAGAACCAGCGATAATAGAAATTTCACCTTTAGACGAATCAAATAATCCATCATTATAATAAATATCATAAAGATTTTTAGATAAGTATTTAGTTGGAGAATAAGAAGGGTCAACACCTTTTACAATTGGAAGTCCGTCAGAACCCATTGAAGTATGTGCAGAAAATTGTGGTCCATTTTTATGTGGGTCACCATATGCATCACTTGCAGAATCATACCTAGCAGAAGTTTGTGGTACGAAGAAGAACAATTTACCAATTGGCATGTTCATAGCTTGTACAGATACAATATCATTTGCTAATAATTTTGAGAATACTCTTCTTACGATTGGAAATACAACCGTTTCAAAAGAACCTGAGCTAGAAGCGTCAGTAGACTCATTTAATAAGTGAGAAGCTTCGTTCTCATATAATTGAGCGATATTTTCTTTAACGTGTCCTTTAAGACCGTCTAAGAAACCTAAACTATCCCATTTATTGATAGTGTTCTCTCTTACTTGTTTCATGTGGTTAAGTCCGATATTACCAACTTGACCTGAATTTAAAAAATTTGACATAATTTTAATTTATTTTAATTTTTGTTTTAATATTATTATTAGTTAGTTCTTCTAATTAAATCAAGAACTCTTTTTTGTGCTGGGTCAACATAAGCAGTCGTCTCATTTAATTGAGTTGATTGTCCTGATGTTTGCTCAGACATTAATTTATTTTCAATTGACTCATTCATAGGATTTTTAGTTCCTAATTCAGAATTAATTCTTTTATAAAGTTTTTTAGACTCTTCAATAGTTCCAACTTCTTCATCAAATCTATTTAGTATTCCTTTCTTCTCATCACTAGTAGTTGAGTGTTCTAAGAATAATTTAGTTGCATGTGTTAAGTTAATATTGAATACAGCAGTCTCGGTGATTGTTTTTCTAAAATCCTTAAGAGATGATTTGAACATGTCATTCTCAACTTTAAGTTTTTTAGCTTCAGCAAATAAAGTGTTATACTTTTTAACGGTTTCAACTAATTTCTTAGCTTCTACGCTTTCAGCTTTAACTCCCTTACCTTTGTGAAATGCTTTTGAACCAGCACCTTCTGGTTGACCTAATTTGTCAGCTCCAGTACCATCTTGCTTAAATGCTTGGGATAACCCAACCGCAATTTGTTCATCTACTTCTTCACCTTCTTCAACAACTTCTTCAGTAACTTCTTCAGTTTCTTCACAATCTTCTTCCATAATATGCTTAGCATGATTATCTCCGTTTCCGTTTTGTGCGTCATCTTTAAATCCACCTTCAAGGTTATCACCTGAATCAGAATCTTCTGGTGCAGTTTGTCCTTCGATATCACCTGTGTTAGGCGAAGCAGTGTTAACTAACTCTTTATCGTGACCTTTACCTCTAACTATGTCTTCTGCAATTTCATCATCTTCCGATAATTCAATTTCATAAACAATAGATTCACCTAATTCATCTTCATCTTCTTCCTCAGTTTCTTCAGTCTCATCCTCAACGCCAACTTCCGCATCCATTTCTGGTTCTGCATCAGCTTCAACTTCTGGTCCAATTTCCACATCCATTTCTGGTTCTGCTTCCATTTCTGGTTCTGCTTCCATTTCTGGTTCAAATTCTACTTCTGGCTCACTTTCAAATTCGCCATCAACATCCATTTCACCTTGGTCTAACATACTACCACCACCGTTCATCTTAACATTGTACTCTGCTCCTGATACTGGGTCTTTAATAATTACTTCTTCTGATGATACAACTTCTATTTCGTCTTCTCCGCTTAATTTTTTGTAAACTGAGATAACTTCCTCGTCTGATGCACCAGTCATGTCCATTCCGTAGTCTTCGCTACCTTCTTCTGCTCCAAGACCTATTTCTAAGTCTTCTTCTCCAGAGTCCATTCCTATGTCATCTAACCCAAGTTCTTCAGAACCACCTTCTTCTTCTCCACCAAAATCAGGTGTAGCTTCAGGTGCGTCATCAACTGGTAATGCGTCAACATCGCTGTCAACGTCTTCGATATCTTCGATATCGTACTCATCCTCATTTAAGGATTCGTTTAGCGTGCTAGTAATCTCTTCTTTCGCTACCGAACGAAGTATTTCTTTAGCATTTGTGTTCAAAGTCTCTTCAATAAGATTGAACTCCGCTAATGCTTCTTCTATAATAGACTTTTTTCCGTCTGTCATTTGTTTATTGTGTTTTAAACTATTATTAGTAATTTAGTATAATTAAAATCATACAGTTACTTAATAAATATGTGGTATTTTATCAAAATACCTGATTTAACCAAAAAAAAACTAAAATTTAGTTTTTTTTCTTAATTATTATAATAAAAATTTATTTAATTTATCAATTAAAAGACTTTTTCCTTTAACCTCTGACTCCATAAATGGCTGTGCCTCAGACTTACTATTGAACATATAAGACCCTGGTGTACTAGGACTAGTTACTATATCCCAACATATCAATTCAAAATCTTCTTGCACCATTAATTTACCAGCAATCTCATCTAAAGACCCTACACCCCTAGAAGACACTCCAACACGAATTCCCTTTCTAAGCATATTTGCAATGTTATCACCTTCACAAGATATAATTCCTTGGTTTATAAAACCTGGTGACATGATAATTTCTATTTCACCAACAAGTGTATGACCTTCCCACCAAATCTTTTTAATTTCATGTGAAACTCTACTATTTGAAATAACTGATGATTCTGGATGGTCACTTTCACCGATAGCTGACCTATTTCTAATAAGTTCTTGGTAATTAGTCGCTTCTCTCCTTAAAATGTACTCTGGGTATATTCTACCATTTCTATTCTCAATACCAAACTTTTGTAGTACCACAAATAAAACTAACGGTTCAATCATAATAGCACCGCCACTACCAATCTTACTAGCTTCACTAATAAATGGTTTATTTCTTATATCATTTGGTTCAATAAAACCAGCATCACCTTCAATCAACAATCCAGTTCCTGTCTTACCACCTCTTATAATTTTAAATTCTGACGACATATTTATCTTTTTCAATAAATATGCGAATAAACATAAAAAAGCCTAATCTTTACGATTAGGCTTTGGTTAATGATTCATTAGCTGTCTTTTTTTTCTTAAAAAATTCAAAATGTTTATTTCTTTTAAAAACATCCTCTATCAAATTTCTAAGCACTCGATTAATTTCAAGATAGATTTCATCTGAGTCTAATGGTAGTTTATTTATCTGATGTAATGTTATTTCACACCCCATAAAACTAGACTTACCATTGGTGATACCCGATTCTCTAATGTCTAAATCTACCATAGTCATAGATTTATTAAATTTATTATTTAATTCTTTAAATAATGAAGTTCTTATTTCTTTATGAAATTTCCTTATTATTGTTTTATAATTATTATCATTATAATAATTAATTGTGTTACACCACCCACTAATCCTTAAATAAATTGTTTTTGGATTGTGTTTATCAATTGAGCCAAATGTTACATTTAAATCTTTAAATGATTCCAATTTTATCTCAGTACCTCTATTATATGTCATAAGGTAAAGATACATCAATTGGGGATTTAGTCAAGTGGTCTAATAATCATAAAACCAGGTGTTTATAAATTTTAATATATTTTAATTATTAAAAAGATGACATTTTTAATATGTCATAAACTTTTTTTGGTGGTAATCCCAATGAAAAATTTTCATCAGTGCTTAATGTTGAGTATACAAAACAACCCCCTTGATATGAAGATAAATAATGAATTTCATTAGGTTTGAAAATATATTCATCTCCTACTTCATATATCTTACCAGTAAATTTGTCGATTAACTGACCCTTTAAAATAACTCCATACTCATATTCATTATCATGTATATGTGGCATAATATAAGAGTGTGAGTCATATTCGGTGATTAAATGTTTGCAATTATTAATAAAATTAAGGGCCATTATTTTAACACCCTTAGAAATATTTACTGGTAATACCTCCCACCTATCTTTAATAAACATTATTTCATCAGGTGTAACATCTGGGAATTTTATTATAAAACCATCAAATCTTTTTTTAATGTTTCTAAGATTATTAACAGCTTTTAAATAATTCTCATTTTTTTCTTTAAAAAAACTTTTAAATATATTCATAACTATAACTTACATATTGGTTACTAAGACTTTAATATCACGAAGTAATTCTAAGATTTGTTCAGATACCTTATCATTTTTCTCTTCACTCTTTTCGTTCTTTTCTTCAATCTTACCACTTTTTTCTTCCCATAAAGTTGTTAATTTAATAACATCCTTAGCTAACCCATCTTTATCACTCTCGGCTTTATTTAATTTTTTAGCTAACCAATATATAGCAGCACCCATAACCACAACAACTGGGGCCTGTTGAATTAACCAGTTTATTAAATTGGGTGAAACTTGTAAAAATTGTATCATATTAAATTAATGTTGTTTTTAAATAATTAATTTTACTCATTTCAGAAGTGAAGTTGTCTGAATTATATTGATATCTTAATAATTTATCTTTAACTTGTAATAGCGTATTCTTTTCGTCTATGGTACATTCATTTAATTGAACGTCAATCAAATCCACACATTCTATAATCGTTGTGCTATATAACTCTTTTTTATCACTATCACTACCATTAATACTTAACTTAATTACCTTTTTTTCTAATTCAGTTAAATTAGAGTACTTTTCATTAAATTTATTTTTTAATAAGGGAATTAATATTTTATTTGAATAAGGTTCAACCACCTTATTAACACTTTTTAAGTCTTCGTTAATAACGCATGTATAGTTTTTTATGAAAAGCTTAGATTCAACAATTTTATTAACGTTTTTAATATTCCTTTCTAAAAAGGTGATATTATTGATGTGCTCGTGAAGTGATTTAAAATCATATTCATCGGTATAAAGTTCATAACCATTCTTTTTTAAATAACTTATTAAGTTATTATTGGCTTCAAGGATAGTTTTCTTACCTAAGTTTTTAAGTATCGAAATGCATTCATCAACAAATATTGTTGTACGTTCTTCTTCGTTGGTAACATTAACTTTTGTTTCTAATTTATGATAAACATTATATTGGGATTTTAAAACGCTATTTTCTTTAATAGCTTTTACATAAGCCTTAAAGACTTTTTTACCTTTTCCATCTTTAGTTGTTATACTATCAGCTAGAATATTTTTAAAAGTTTCATTTATTTGTCCAAAATTTTGCATTCTTTCTATTTTATAATAAATATGTTTCAGATTGGTTAAAATCGTTAATTATTACAATTTTGAATCAATTTCATTAATCATAGAAGTTAATTCATCGTTGAACTTGACTGATTTATCGTAAATTTTAGTTATATCGTTAATTGCCATATCTTCTTTAGTCACACTCTCATCTAATAACTCAACATATTTTTTAGTTGAAATGTTTTTAGGTTTTAAAGTATTAGATTCTTTTATTAATTTACCACTTTTACGTTTATTTTCATCGGTTGTAACATCTTCAGCACCTAAGTCTTCAGCACCTAAGTCTTCACCACCTAAGTCTTCTTCACCACCTAAATCTACCTCGCCATCAATTTCATCATCTAACCCTAAATCACCAGTGTCAAAGCCACCACCGAAGCCACCTCCACCACTACCGCCACCAGCGTCAGTACCTTCACCATCTTCTTCATCAACCATACCACCTTTTTTAGCCATATCCATATCACCATAAACCCTATCCACCCTATCAAATACACCAGTATTTTTAATAACATTTTGTGTGTTTTCTAATTCAGCTGCGGCTGCTTTCTCAATTCTTTGCTCAAGTAAATCTTGCTTTATTTCATCATCACTCCAACCAAGTATTTCTCTCTTGGCCCTAGTCATAGACATTGCACCAAAACCATTACCAGCGTCAGAAACAGCATCTTTGTAAAGAGTTACTTTAGCAGAAGTATGTTCAATTTTAAGCATTTCAGCTTGTGTTGATGGGTTATTTAGTGTAATGGTAAAATTATCAATATCATCATGAAATCCTAAAAGATATAAATGGATTATAGCAATTTTATTTAATTCATGTAACATTGCTTGTTGAATTCTATTGATTGTTCTTGAAAATCTAATATCCTGTAATGCAAGGTTTTTACCTTCGCCAGTAGCTTCTTCAAAACCTAAAAAAGCTTTAGGTACTCTTAATGCGGTAAATAATTTTCTTTGTAAATATTCAATATCAGCAATTTGGTCTAAGTTCTGAGCACCTGGTAATGTGTCAATAGGGGTTTGAGCGTCTTCACTTCTTGTTGGTACAAATATGTCTTGGTCAATACCTAATTGATTGTACCTCATATCCATTTGTCCTGTTTGAGGGTCAATAAGTGGGGTACGTTTAAATCTATTTGCAATTTCATCTACATATGCTTGAACATCTTCATTATCAATGTTACCAACAAATATTTTATAAACACGTCTTTCTGGTGCTCTAGTTACACGATAAACAAGCATTGCATCCTCAGCTAATATTAATTGTTTCCAGATACGTCTAGTTTTTTCTAAGAAAGAAGTACCATATGGTAATTTCCTATCATCACCTAATAATCGAAAATGGGCTATTTGCCATGAGTTAAAAGTAACATCTTTACCTTTCCAGAAAAATTTAGTTTTATTACTTTTTTCATCTGCGTTAACCCCCTCTAATTGAGATGGGGATATGATTCCATGAACATCATTTTCTCTACGTTCTATTTCGAAGTTAGGTAATTGTCTACCGCCTACAATACCAGCGTCTTGGTCAATATTTAAATGAACGAAATTATCACCATATTTACATAGGTTTCTAGTCCACATTGGTAATGAAGTATGTATATCTAACCTATTAATAAATAAATCTTCTAATATTCTTTTAACACGCTTGCTACCAGAATAAACATTAATAATATCACCTTTATCATTCGGGGTTGTTGATTCTTCCATGAATATATCTAACGTTGCTGATATTTCAGGGTAAAATTCCATTGTTTCGAAATCTGAATAAGAACCAATTCTAGTCGTTTCATAATGAATCGCTTGTTGATATAACTCACCGTCAACTTTATTCCATAAATTATTTAAGTATTTATTTTGTTGAGATTGTAATTTAGCAGTATTAAACTCACCCTTATCTTGGGTTTTTAATATTTCACCTTTACCTAATGAATATCTATTTGTTTTTTTTACATTTGGGTTTAAACCATCTTTACCAAAAACATTATTAAGTTTTTGAAATATTGTTAATTGTTGTTTTGCCATTATATTTATTTTCTATATTATACTAAATATCTGAATTAAATCAATAGTATTCAGTTATTATTTACTCCCACTAAATAACCACATGTATTGACCTGTTGGGTCTTGCATGTTTTTAGAGACTTGGGGTGTAAAATTAGGTTTCTTAATTGATTTTTTATTCCTATCCTTTCTAGATACAAAGTCATCACCTTTATATCCAGAGTCAGGTGTTCTATCACTAGCGTTTGACATTAACCAACCACTTAACATAGCTTTACTCTTTTCTTTTGCAACGGTTAATTTTTTGAATGAATTTTCAATAACCCATAATGCGTAGGCTAACGCCATAAGTAAATCGTCATGATAACCATCCATATGGTCAGCTCTACCACCTTTGAAAACAAATGTTTTCATTTCAGAAGTTAGTCTACGTGAACGAATTTTAATACCGTCAGTTCTAACCATCATTTCTAAATGACCAATAACTGGGGTTCTTACACCAGAAGCACAGTTAAAACCTGGGTATTTACCCTCATTTGTATATGTGGTTATTCTACTAGTTAATTTATCTAAAGGTTTATTAGTGGTATCACCATAATATAAATTAGGTGTACCCAATTCCATACACTTATTAATAGTACCAACACCAATTCCACCAGTAATATCAACTACAACCAAGGCATCGTAAATCCTAGCATATTCATCAACTATATAACCCAATAAATCAGCTTGTAACTTACCTTTATATTCCATTACTTGTGTCATTGTAGTGAAATCCACAATTACTATGGTAGATGAATCTTGACCATCACCCCTAGCTACATCTGAAGATAGTATGTATTGGTGACCTGCAATGGGTTTTTCCCATATCCAAATATCACCTTCATGACCAGAGGTGTACAAAGGCTCTTTAACATTAAACTTCTCTTGGTGAATAATATATTTATCATCAATAACATTACCCCCAGAACCAATAAAGGATACATCCAACTCTTGGGCAATCATACGTTTATTATTATTCATACCACGACACATAGCTCTATACCAACTTGAACTAGGGCTATAACCCCTTTTAATCATTGCATCAAAATTGTCATGAGTGTATTCAACTTCATCAATAACATCATCATCATCTTCATCGTTAATCCAAATCAAATCTCTAATCTTACTTTCTTGATTCATAGTATATCTAGGGTCTTGATACCATTTCATTTCAATTACATGGAAATCATTATCACCACTCTTAGCTTGCTCATATGTCTTATAGTACAATTCATCCATACCATTTGGTGTTGAAACCAAAGAAGCCCTTCCACCAGTACCTAAAGCAGTTAATGCCGCACCAAACACGGTAGCTCCATTATCAATAAACGCTGCTTCATCCATAATTAACCAAGTAGGTGTAAAACCCCTTAACGCATCTTTAGATGTCGCAACAGCCCTTACTCTACTACCATTAGGTAATTTAAGTTCTTTTTTAGATTCGGTTGAGTATATTGTTTTGGCTTCTTTTTCAGGTGTACCGTAATAATCACCACCCCATACCCATCTTGGGAATTGAGATATAAAGTCTTTAATTTTATCTAAGAATTCAAATGCCATATCTTGCTTATTTGCAAGAATTAGAATTGCCTCTGGGTTATTAGGGTTAGCAAATAAAACTTTAACTGCGGCATAAGCGGCAGTTGTAGTAGATACACCAGCTTGTCTAGGTTTTGTTACCATAGTAAACCTATGTTCACGATAAGCATTTACTATATCTATTTGTTTTGGAAATAGTTTAAAAGGTACGAACCCTTCTTGAGTCTTATCAAAAGTTTTTAAATATTCAGTAATCGCATAACATGGGTCCATTAAACATTTACCATATTCTTCTAATATTTCACCACTTGTAAGCATACTTTTTTATATATAAATATACTAAAACTGCTTATAAACCCTCAAAAACAAAAAAAGAGCACATGATGTGCTCTTTTAATTATAATATTATTTGTGGTTTAAGTTAAAACCAATCTTCATCATTTAAGTTATCTAAATCTTCAGGGCCTAAATAATCATCATTATTTAACATATCCATAGCATTATCAAAATCATCATTTTTTAAATCATCTTTGACTTCTTCTAATAGTTCATCAATCTTAGCTTTGCCAGACCTAGTACCCATAAGGATTTCCCTTAAAGATTCGTTAAATTCGTCAACTGGCAATGAAACTAATTCTACATAAAGGTGATGTTTTAGAGCAAAATCTTCAGGTGGTATTGTATCACAAAACTTTTCCCATATAGGGGGTCCTAATCTCATATCCCAACTTTCAGCAGACATAAAATCAGCTTTGTCTAAAACAAATTGAGCTACTTTAGAATCTTTAGGTAATCCGTGATACGATAAAATTTCCATAACACCCTTTACTATTTCATGAATTAACACTGGTAATGTCATAGCCTCAACACTAATCTTAGGTTTATCACCTTCAGATTTAGGGAATTCAACATTTACAACACCACCAATAATTCTAGGTTTAGTGTCATCATTAATAAAATACATATAATCAGCACCAGTCATTAATTTAGCGTAACTAGATGGTAACAACGGTTCTAAATCTTGTAATTCTTGGTCAATCATATGAAACATATGGTTAGTTTTCTTAGCCGAACCTTGAATTAATGCGTTAATCATTCTACGTTTATAAACTTCTTTATTAGCTTGAACATATTCTTCGTGATTATCAAATTCAATATCGGTTGTTGGTTTAAGTTTCAACGCTTCAATATTTTTATTTATTGACATATCAGTAGTTAACTTAGCTTCAATTTCAACATCATCTTCATCCACATCAAATTCCTCTCTAACTAATTTAATAGCTAATTCAATTAGATGGTCCTTATGTTTACTCTCTAATTTAATAATTTGTAACAATAATTGACTTTGCTCTTTTAAAAATGTTATTGGGTCAATACTGTCAACACCATGGTGTCTTTTAAATGATTTTAAAACGTCAGTAAAACGTTTAGACATTAATTTCTCTTCAAAATTACTTTCATCATCATCTGGAAATGCTGGGTGATTACCCAACGAATGATTTTTTTCTCTAAGCTGTGCAGCTAAACTAGGGGACATTCTTTCGTCATGACCATCCTCATAAGTAATCCTACTTTCAGTCATCAACTTACCCTTTCTAGGTTTACTTATGGCTTTGATAGCAATAAATTTATATTTATTTGACATTATTTTTTGTTTTTTAAGTAGTTTATTAAATCTGATTTTTTTATTCTAGGATTTATATTCTCAGTTACTTTTATTGATGGCGCACCATTTTCTTTCAATTCTTTCATCAAATTATCAAATCCTTCATCCATTCTTCGTTCCTCTCTTTCTTCATCAAAATCAAATAAATCAGGGTCATGAAAATCCTCATCTTCATCATCACCTTCACGTACTATCATGTTTGCAAACCCCTTTTCTTTAAGTGCCCCTATAAAGTTTTTTAACATACCCTTAATTTCAGCCTTTTCCTCATCACTTTTATTAAACATATTGATACCAAGTGAGTTAATTACACCAGATAAATCAACTTTAGCATCTTCACTTATATCAGATTCATTAGTTGACTCTGGCTCTGAAGTTAAAATTAAATCATCATCAGCTACTTGAGCATCAATTTCATACTTATTATTTTTATAAGTTTTGATATCAGTTGAAATATCAATTTCTTTTACTTTTCCTTTTTTATACATTTTTATAATCTTTTTTAAATTCTATTCTTATATCCCTTTCATATAATTTATTGTTAACCTCAGTTAATGATATACCAAAAGGGAAAACCAATCTATTTGTTGGGTATTCTTCCAACCCATCGATATTTTCCCAAGCTAATGGAATTACACCATCGGTTGAATCCCACATTGAAAATTGTTCATTGTTTTGGGCAACTATTAAATTACTATTAATTTCTATTTTACCAACTTGTTTAACTATATCACCACTAGGTGATGTAGGGTTTCCTGATGCTGGATAAGAATCCCATCCTTCTGCATCAATATTATCTACTGAATCGCTAAATATGAACTCGTAGAAGTATTTATCTTCATGGTCAAATCCTATTTCATGTACATATATTAAATATAAATCCCCCATTAAACTTCTTCAATTACAGGTATTTCTCCGTCAGTAAACTGAGCTTCAGTAGTATACCCCTTAGTGTTCATATCAATTGCACCATCAAATTTACTTACTAATACGTAATATTGTTTACCATTAGATAATATATCTGTTTGATAAATATATCTAGAATCCTCATCCCCAGAATTAAGGTTAGTTATTTCACCAGTATTTAAAAAATTGCTAACAAATCTATCAGGTTCGCCATAAACGTCAAATTTAATTGTAACTGAATTTCCGTCTTCTGAAAATCCAGAATCTTTCACAAATTCGATATCACCACTTTTTTTTTCAGCCTTTGGTTTTGGGTCTGGAATTTGTTCAGGGATAATTCTATATGGCTTACTTCTCCTAGTTTTTCTTTCAGGCATTACTGTTGGGTCAACTTTTGGTGCGGTTTGAGGTTCCACTGAATTTAAACTTTCTTTTACCATTTCCTTTATGTTAATTTTACCTACAATATTACTCTTTTTTTCGATATTTTCCAAATTTAAATACTTATTTTCTTCCATACCATCATCATCAACACCTAATGAGGCATTTTGGAATACAGTTTTACCGTTAAAATTTGGGTTGTGGGACTCACCCATATCAATACCACTTAAATCCATCCCACCTTCTTCAGTGTCATCAGCTACGTCATTAGCCCCATCATCAGTTCCGTCATCAGTTCCGTCATTAGTTCCGTCATTAGTTCCGTCATCATCTTTACTATCACTAGTAGATGAAGATTTAACTTTAGCGATAATATCAGATTGGTCTTGTTGGTCCATTTTACTTGAATTAGTTGCGGATAAGACAGAGTTGATTGCAAATTTTTCTAAATCAAAATCTGGTTCTCCTAAGTCTTCCGTATACTTCCTAAGTGATTGACCTAATTTACCTGATAATTGTTGTATAAATTTTTCTGGGTTATCCTCTTCTGATGTTTCAACACCAGCGTCAAAAGGGGTGTCATCAAAGGGTTTCTCACTTGACGGAGCTTCTTCATCACCAAATCCATCATCTAAACCTTCACCACCAGAAATAGGAGAACCCATGTCTTGGGCTTGTGGCTCAGGAGATGGGTTATCTAATTTAAGTTTAAACTTAGTTTCGGTTATACTTTTTTTTTTGAGCTATTTTCGCCCTCTTCAATTTTTTTAATTGCAGTTGTAATGCTAAGTTTTTGGCTTTCACTTAAAACTTCACCATTTAATTGACGAATAATATTATCAATTGCTCTTTCACTTTCAGTTAATTCTACACTATCGTCTTCTGAAATTTCTTCATCTTCCTCTACAACAGGTGGTGTATCCACATCAGGATTACCAGTTTCACCAGAATCGTTGATGATTTCGTCATCGTGTCCATCATTTTTACCTTCATCTTTAACAGTACCTAATAAAGTATCTGGTTGACTTGGCTTTGGATTTTCATTATAAGATTCAAAAGATTCGGCTAATAAATTATCATTCTTTAAAACATTAATAGGGTTAGTTTTATTTAACGCTTCATTAAGGCTTAAAAATTTAAGATTTAATTGTTTAGTTGCTTTAGAGTAACTATCAAATGATTTTTCAGTTTTATTTTTCAAACCACCAACATACATAAAATCTTCAGCAATTAAGTTTTCTTTTTTATTAGAAACTTTAATAAAATATTTGTGGTTCTCTCTAACGATACCATAAACTTTTCCATCAGGACCCATTTTAGTTAATTCAACAACAGAAGTTTTAGTGTTTTCATTAATTGAAGATACACCCATTAACTTTTTCATTCGATTAAGTTGGTTATTACCTTTTAATCCCACTGGTCTAATATTATTTTTTTTCATGTTTAATTTTTATTTTATCCGTTTATTACTGAAGGTGCGATTAATCTTTGTTTACCTAGAACAAATACATTGGTAGTGCCACTAATACTTTTAATCAAAATATCAATTTGTCCACCAGCAATCATAGGTACAGTAGTACCATTAATTATTGGGGATGCCGCAGCATTAGCATATACTTTTGTATATACATATTCAGTTAAATCAGCGTCAGCTGATGCATGTATTACTTGTTCTAAATACCTCATTATAGTACCTTTTATTATATAAATATAACTAAAGATAGTAAAAACCCCGTTTTATTTAATTTTTAAACTAGCCTTATCAACTTTGAATGTAATTTTTACATTTGAAACTTTATCACTATTATAATTTAAGTCACCAAAACTAACGTTTTTTATATAACCCTTAACACTCCAAACTTCAATAGGATTACCAGTTGGGTCTAATTTTTCAATAAAACTTTATTAATAAATATTGAAAAATCATTTTTTATAAGATAAACAATTTTTAATTTGATAATGGTGCTTTAATTGATGGGTGTGACTTATAGTTAGTTATATGGAAATCACTTATTTCCATACCCTTGATAGTCCAATCAAATGTCTCTGGCGTTCTATCTGGATTCCAAAACTCATCATTGATAATCAAATTAGGTAAATCAAATGGCTGTCTATCATGTATAGGTAATTCTAACTTAGCTAATTTTGCCTTAGCGACCCTTTCAATATCACGTTGTTTTCCAGCTTCTTTGTAGTCCATATCTTTAACCGCTTGTGTTTTTAACCTTTTAGCAGTTACAAACGTCTCAAAAGATTCTGCGTCTAATTCTTTAAATATTTTATTTAACTGTTTATCTGATAATTCAGAACCCATTTGTTCTGTAGCTTGGTCAATGTGATTCAAATATAAATGTGTATCACCCAAATTACCGATAAGTTCATCAGGAATCATATTAACTTCTTTGGCTAGTATTTCTAATAACAAACCATATGAGGCAATATTAAATGGTAAACCTAAAAACGTGTCCACTGAACGTTGATTCCACATAAGGGAAATGGCTCTAGTTGGGATATCAAATGCGTTTGCATCTTGATTTACTTCACGTTCAAATTCTTCATTCGAAAAACAGTTATCCCTACTACTGGTCGTTCCATGCTTCTTATTCATTAAATCACAACGTTCTTGTGTTGTAAACTCTCTAGTATAAACTTGAAATCCATAATGACAAGGTGGTAAGGTCATACTATCAATCTCACCCACATTCCATGCGTTAACCATCATTCTTCTTGAATCTGGATTGGTTTTAAGGGTTTCTATTACGTTAGCTATTTGGTCATATGACTTATTTCCTTTCCCACCAATACTTTTTATTTGACCACTCCAACTTCTCCATTGTTTACCGTAGATAGGTCCTAATTCACCCCATTTTTTAGCAAACTCATCATCATTTTTGATTTCATTTATAAATTCTTTTTCATCTAACCACACACCATGTTTACCACGTTCCATTTCAGTTGCATATTTCTTATATGCATCACCATTCCAAATATTAGAACCATTATCTACAAGATACTTTATATTGGTATCACCTTTTAGAAACCACATTAACTCGGTTACTATAACTTTCCATGGCATTTTTTTTGTAGTTAACAAGGGAAACCCTTCTGACATTTTATGTCTTATTTGCCTACCGAATACTGATTTTGTTCCACCACTTCTAGTGACCTTTTCAGTCCCATTTTTCATTATATCCTTTAATAACTCTTGATAATCTAAATCTAATTTATTCATTTAATTTCCAATTTTAACGTTTCTCAATATAATACTCAATTCCCGAAACTACACCATCAATTCTTTTGTCAGATAACACTAATTTAGCATCAATTTCAGAAATTAACTCTAACATTTTTGTTTTAAGAGCTTCAGCATAACCTTGAAGTTCTTCCTTTATAAGGGCTTTAACTTCTTCTGAAATAATCTCAGCATCAATCTTACCAAGGGCTTCAAAAGAGTATTTTTTTATGTGAGTATTTAAAACCTTACCTTGACTATCAGCCATTTCAAATCTAGTATAATCTGTTAAAGGCACGTCAAAGTACTTATATTGACCACCATGTTTAAATACTATGGTTAATTCATTTACATTTTCTTTATATTCTGATGCCAAAATATTTGAAGATTCGTAAAAACTTTTTACAACACCCTCATTTGCAGTTCTTTTTAATAACATAATTCCTATCTTTTATTGTTTAAAGCAAATATACATCAAAAAAAATAAAAAACAACTTGTTTTTTGAATATTTTTAAGTACCTTTGTATCGAATTTAAACTAATTATTATATGGATATGACCCCAACAGCCACTGAGCTGATGCAAAAAGCGATATACCAAGCTAAAGATTATGAGGATAATAAATTTAGACCTGAACACATTTTATTATCAATTATAATACATGAACACAATACTACTGTTGGTATTTTACGTAGTCTAAGTTTTGATGTTGAAGAGTTATTTGAATCATTAACAATACATTTAACAAATAACATTTTTAATAATAATCGAGCCTACCAAACCAAATCAGAAATATTACCTAGCAAAGAAACTAAACTTGTCATTGAGTATATGCAAAGTGAACGTGATAAAATGGGGGATGAAATAATTAGTGATGCCCATATTATGTTGGCAATATTAAAAACTAGTTGTGTTGGTCAAAAAATGTTAGTAAAACTTAACCTAAATTATAAAATTTTTAAAAACGAACTTATGGGTGATAATATACCAAATGAAGACTTCGAAAGTGCACCAAATAACTCAAAAAGAAAGAAGCCAACTAGAAAGATTGGTACGTCTAAAACCCCAGCCTTAGATGGTTTCTGTAGAGATATTTCTAAAGCGGCATCCAATAATGAAATAGACCCAGTTGTAGGTCGTGAAACTGAAATTAAACGTGTAACGGCTATACTCTCAAGAAGGAAAAAAAACAATCCCGTTTTGATTGGCGAACCAGGGGTTGGTAAAACATCGATAGTTGAAGGTTTGGCGTTATTAATTAAATCAGGTGATGCGCCTAGACCATTAATGGATAAGAAAATATATTCATTAGATTTAGCTTCAATTGTTGCTGGAACAAAATATCGTGGGCAATTTGAAGAAAGAATGAAAATAATTCTAACTGAACTAAAAGAAAATCCAGATGTAATTCTTTTTATTGATGAGTTACATACACTTGTAGGTGCTGGTAATGCATCAGGTTCTTTGGATGCTTCAAATATTTTTAAACCTGCTTTAGCAAGAGGTGAAATACAAGTAATCGGTGCTACAACATTGGATGAGTTTAGAGAAAATATTGAAACTGACGGTGCCTTAACCAGAAGATTTCAACAAGTCTTAATTAAAGAACCGACATTACCTGAAACTGTAGAAATTTTAAATAATATTAAAGGTAACTATGAAAAGTATCACAATGTTAAATATAGTACTGAAATTATTGAATTAATCACTAAGTTAGCAGATAGATATATTTCAGATAGAGCAATGCCTGATAAAGCTATTGACATTTTAGATGAATCTGGGGCTTCTACAAATATTGATATTAAATTACCTAGTCAAATAAAAGAGCTGAAGGGTGAGATAATTAAACTTAAGGAACAGATGAGGGATATCATCAATAAACAAGACTTTGAGGACGCTGCTACTTTACGAGATAGACGTAAGGATTGTGAGCTTAAGTTGGATGATATGATGTATAAGTGGGAAGATAAAAATAATAAAAAAGAAACTGTAATTACACCAGAAATGGTTGAAACGGTTATCTCAACCATGACTGGAATACCTTTAACTAAAGTGACAACATCTGAGACAAACACTTTAAAGAACCTTGAGCGTGATATAAAGAAAGATGTTATCGGTCAAGATGAAGCAGTTAAAAAGATTTCAAAAGCAATCAGACGTAGTAGATTAGGGATTAGAAGTGGTAAGAAACCAATTGGTTCTTTCATCTTTTTAGGCCCAACTGGTGTTGGTAAAACACATTTAACTAAAGTATTAGCCGAGCAAGTTATTGGTGATAAAGAAGCTTTGATAAGAGTTGATATGTCAGAGTATATGGAAAAACATGCAATGTCTAAATTAATTGGTGCGCCCCCAGGTTATGTTGGATATGGTGAAGGTGGTAAACTTACTGAAGCTGTAAGACGACAACCATATTCAGTAATCCTTTTTGATGAGATTGAAAAAGCTCATGAAGATGTTTTTAATTTATTATTACAAGTTTTAGATGAAGGGCATTTAACTGATAGTAATGATAGAAAAGTGAATTTTAAAAATACGCTAATTGTAATGACTTCAAACATTGGGGTTAAAGAATTATCACAATTTGGGAGTGGAATTGGTTACGCAACCAGTAATTCAATCATTGATGAAGAAGAAAGAGCAAAAAGTATCATTAAAAAAGCAATGAAAGATAAATTTAAACCTGAATTCTTAAATAGAATTGATGAAACAATAGTTTTTAATTCACTAAGCCAAGAAAATATTAATGTTATAATTAAAAATGAGATTAATGAAGTTAAAGAACGTATTTCAGAATTAAATTATAAGTTAGTAGTTAATAAATCTGCAATGGAATTTATTGCTAAAGAAGGTTATCATAAAGAATATGGTGCTAGACCACTTAAACGAGCAATTCAAAAATATGTTGAAGACCCAATAACTGATGCCGTTATGGATGGCGAATTAAAAGAAGGTGGGACTATTAAACTATCATATAATATTAAGGATGGTATCACCTTTAAGGTATTAAAATCATAAAATAAATATAAAAAAACCTCCATTTAGGAGGTTTTTTTATATTTATTATTATGGAAACACTTTCGTCAAAACAAGTTTTATTAATTGAAGATTTAAAAGATGATATTGAATTCTATAAAGATGAGCTTAACAACCAAATTAAATCTCATGGAATTTATATTATAATAGGTACGGTGATTGCAGTCACCGTGGGTGGTTTACTTATGTTTAAGCCTGAATTAATTACAAAGTTACAAGAAATTTCTAAACATATGGATACGGTAGCTGGGTTTATCGGTGAAGTTCTTCCAGTGGCATTTATTTCTAAATCATTTAATAGTTCTAAAATTCAAAAAAGAAAATTAAAGGGGTTAAGAATTTTTGAAAAAACAATAACGAGAATGGAACATGGTATTGTCCCAAATACTGAACCAGATATAATTTCCATTGAAAATGATTTGGCTATTTACATAAATACTTAAAAAAGTTTTAATATGAGTGATATAAAAGATTTAATTAGAGATACTAATAAGACTGCACGTAAAGGTAGACTTATAAATAATATTCTTTGGGTTATAGTACTGTGTTTAGTACTAACAGCCCTTTACACAACATCAATAGCAATTGATTCTAAAGCTGTTGCAATTAAAGAAAGGGATGCTAAAAAAGAATTGTTGGTCGTTTCCGATAGTTTAAGAATAAAGGCGGAGAACTTAGTCGGTGACTTAAAAATTTCAGAAGAAAACCTTCAAGGGGAAAAAGAAAAATTAGAAAAAATTAAAATGGCATACGATTCAATAAGAAAATTGCAGTTAGTAAAAACTGATGACTTATGGGAATATGCGTTACAAGAAAATACTATAGAAGCTTATAGTGATTACATTAGAATTAAAGGGGTTAATGATACTGTAGTTAGCAAACTTAAAACATTATTTAAAAATGTTGGGTATGTTCAAATTCAAGAATCAAACGGTAATGTGTTAATTGAACCTGAAAATAAAGAATTTGGGTTGTGGAAACCAAATTCAACTCGAAGTATTAGATATGGTGTTATTGGAAATCGTAAGTTTCGTAATACAAATCGTAATGGTGATGTTATATTAGAAGGTCAAATATTTGTGATACTTAAAGATAGTATAATGAGTGGTAAAACACGTTGGGCTAAAATAGGTTATTAAATTTATGTCATTAAAAATTATTAAAACATACTTAAGAGAAGGTTTAGAAAAATCAGATATTTGGTATCATGGTACGCCAGATGTTAGGGAATTAGAAAAAGAATGTGGGTTCTCAAATAGAGAAACCTCAATTAAATATATAAAAGATTTGGATGCGTATAATGCTATCCAACAAAATTTAAAGACTAGTAGGGAAAACGGTGATGACGATGCTTATCATAAAAATTTAGATATGGTATCTAAAACTTATGGTCAGTTTAAAATGAGAAAACCGATATTTATTACCAATGACTCTAGTGTTGCTAGAACCTATGCCAACGCTAAAAGAGCGTTCGACTACCAAGATGCAGTCGAAAAGCTTTTAAAAGTTAAGGTTAATACCAATAAGGGTGTTAAAATTGTGGCAAGTGGTGATAGGTTTAGATTTATCGATACTAATAAAGTAAAAAGAGGTTTTGTAAGTGCGGGGGTTAGTGAAGACGAATTCAACACGGTATTAAACCAATTTAATTACTATACAAATAAAAAAGACGGGATAAAAACAGACGTGATTGCTGCCATTGGTGAATGGTTTGGGTTTGATTTTATTGATGTCGTTGGAGTTTTAGATTCATATGAAGGCGGTTCAATAAAATCAACGGTTAGAATGGTATTTAACCCTAAAGATATTACAATAATATAAAAATAGGTATATTTATATAAAAATAGGTATTATGAAAAATGATAAAATAAAAGGTGGTTTAGCTGATAATAAATCAATAGAAAACATCGCTAAAAAACATAAGACTACCGTTGATGCCATTAAAAAAGCTATTGATAAAGGTGCTAAAATAGAAATGGAGCACACAGATGATAAAAAAATTGCTAAGGAAATAGCAATAGACCATATATTTGAGTTTTTAGATTATTATGAAGAATTAAAGAAGGCTGAAAAGAAAATGGAGGAATCTACCAAAGAAATAATAAAAAGAATTCTTAAGGAAGAAGTTAACTTAAAAGTTACCGATGAAACTCCAGATACAATTTCAGTATTAGTTGAATATAACGATAGAAATGCTGGTATAATTATGATTGCACCAGCTAATACTGATGATACGATAGAAATTGTAGCTGTTAAATTTAAAAAAGATTATGAAACAATTTATATAATCAATGAAGCAGTTAAATCTCTTTGGGGTATTTTCAAAGAAAAAAATTCAATTATTGTAGCACCTAAACCAGAAGGCATTCAATTCTGGAATAAATTAGGATTCACTAGAATATCACCAAACTACTTAATCTTAAATAGGGGACACTAGTGTTTACATGAACACACATTTAAAATGAACACCACATTAAAATAAATTAAAATTTGGCTTAAACTTGTTTAAGTCATTTTTTTTGTGTTATATTGCAAAAATAAATGTAATTTCATATGTGAAATAAAAATGACGTTATATCTAAGAGATGATAAGGGTGATAATATATTAGACATAGACATTTGCGTTAAAACAAATGGTGAGTCTTCATATGTGGAACTTATCTCGTTAGTTCATATTCCAATTTATTCAAATCTATTATTGAATAACTTAAATAAAAAAAATAAAATAATACATGACTTTGATAATTTAAGTAATTTAAGGGGTTGGTTATGGGAACGTTATTTTATGATAGGTGAAAATGATGTAAATAAATTTGACCACATAATTGAGCAATTAAAGAGAATTTTAACCAAAGTGGCTAAAGATTATAATTTAAATTTAATAGAAAAATAGTGAATGTGAAACATTATTTTATTTCTCAAGTGGTAATTAAAAATTTTAAATAAAAATTATGGAAAATGACGAAGGGCCGTTAGAGGTTAATTTAACTAGTGTTGTTAAGAAAAATACTTTATCTGCTAAAAAAGTGATAGCAAACGTACTTAAAATGTATAACTTAAAATATGTTTCTAAAAAAGGGCTTGAGGATACTATAGCTAAAATAATAGAAAAAGACCTTTATGATAGCGGTCACTTATAATTCATTATAAGAAAACTAAACAGGTCCAATATATTCATGACTAAAACAAACCCTTTTATTATCAGCATAATGATTGTTGAAAATATTGTCGTGAGTAATATCAGTCCTCAACTTCCGATTCTTTGATGTCGGTTTCCATAGCGATGATTTTTCACGATAGAATCCCATGCGTGGATGTGCGCTCCTAGAAAAATACCTTTTACCTTCATCAATGTGCATTTGAGCAATAGCATCAGAAAATCTAACACCAATACCTAATCCTTGATAATCGGGTAATATAACAGTTCTGTGCTCTCGCCAAGCATTTTTAAGTGTACCAGATGGCATTGTCATACTAGCACTAAAACCAATTATTTTATTATTCCAAACACCAACCCAACAACGACTAGCTTTAGAAATGACACCACTTAAATAGTGATGGTCTTTAAACATAGGCCAGACACTATAGTTTGTTCGATATATTTCGATATTGATGTCTGGCCTTTGAAAAAATTTCCGTCATAAACCTCCCCATTATTCGTATTTATAACCCAATCTGGTTCTAACCAATCTAAAACGTCCTCATGACAAGTCGCCAAGACCACATTTTTAATATTATTATTTTTAATATACTTAGATAATGACACTGAAGCTGCTTTAGCTACGTTTCTATCTACTACAGATGTAAACTCATCAATTGAAGCGTTATCTTTAATTGAACGGCTTAAATCGGCTCTAAACTTCTCACCGTTAGATAAAACATGATATGGTTTATACCAAGTTGGTATAGAATTCAATCCAACCGCACTTAATTTATTAATTCCATCATCAGGTGATTTGAAATGTGATATAATTGCTTTTTTGTAATCCCATTTGTGAGATTTTTTAACCCCAAAATCATTTAATAAGGTTGATTTACCACTACCAGATGCACCATATATAACACCAATGTTATACTCTTTGGGTAAATTGGAAGGGAATTTCCAAGGTGTAAACGAGGTAACACCATTCATTTTACAGTCAAACGCTTTTTCAGCGGCCATAATAAATTCATCTTCTACTACTATACTCGCTAAGACCCTTGAACTTTTTATTAACTGTTCTATTATTTTTCTTTCCATAATAGAATATACTAAAAGTGGTATGTAAGTAAACAAAAAAAGCTAACCTTTTGGTTAGCCTTTCTTAAATTATTTTTAACTTTTAATATCCGTGTCTCTCACCTTGATACTGTGATTCATTATGGTCATCCATTTGACCCATAATTGTGTCAAATTGTACCTTGCTCCACGCAATCTTTAAAGGTGGTGGTGCTGGTAAACCCCATTTTTTGTATTGGTCTATAGTATCTTGACCATGGGTTAAAACTACTCGGATATGACCCTCTGGAGTTTCGCCTACTACTTTAACTGTATCACCATCTTCGGTATTATAAGTACCACCAATTTCAATATAATTTTTCATTTCATAACCATCAGGAGTCTTAAAAGCATCCGTCATAGCCTTTTCCATATTACCCTTATCATGCTGTAGCTCGTCATATTGGTCTTGTGAAACCTTTTGACCGCCAAATGTAGGAGCTTCTTTCACTTTTTGTTTTAATGGTAACCCTTCTTTAATTAAGCTTTTTTTTTTTACAATGCTATTGATTTTAGCACCTTTAGATTGTAATTCTCTCAATTGAGCTTCAGTTACTGTAATCTTTTTAGGCTTCTTCTCAACGTTAGTAGCTGGGGTTAAATTTCTCTCAACAATCGTTTTCTCTACGATATCATTAATTAAATCAACCAATTTACTTTCATTTATCTTTACTACTTTAGAATTTTTATCTATCATGACATTAATATTTATTAATAAATATAATCAAAACAGATAAAAAACTAAATATTATCAACTATTACACAACTTGTCAGCCCCACTTGAAGCTGCGTACTCTTTAGTTTTAGTTATGTGTTGGAAGTTCAAAGCGTCTTGCTATATGAGCTGCTGCTCGTCCAACTTCATCAGACCTATAATCATATTTATGGGTAATATCTATTGCTTGAGAAATTAAATCTTCTAAAGAATTTATTGGTGGATAACCTTCAGGAGTTCTAAATAATTTTTCTAAGCTTTCTGCTCTCGCCATTTCTTCATCACCATTTTCAAGAATTACCTTTTTATTTACAATACTATTGATTTTTACACCCTTAGCTTGTAGGTCTCTAAGTTGAGATTCAGTTACAGTCATTTTCTTAGGTTTTGCTGGAATAACTTTTGATGGAACTAAATTCCTTTCTGCAATAGTTTTCTCAACTATATCATTGATTAAATCAACTAATTTTTCTTCTTTAATCGTTACTTTTTTATCGTTTGCCATCTTAATTATAAATTTATACTAATAAATATACAAAAAGATGACAAAAAATAAAATTAATTATGAATTACACAGCTTGTCAGCCCCTGAGCCTGGCTGCGTACGCTTAACGACACTCAATTTTAGTTACAGTTGTAACTGTTGACCCATCAGAGTATGTGTAAGTTGACGTATTTAATACTTCGTCATCACAAGAAGCATCCCAACTAGAACGAAATGTTTCAACACCATTATCATAAGTAACATACTCACAATCACATGACACATCAAATAAATCACCTTCAGAACACGATACAAATCCAATCGCTAACACTAATACTACTAATACTTTTTTCATAATTTTATTTTTAATTAATTGTTAATAATAATGCAAATATACTAAAAATATTTTAATCTACCAAATTTAATTTACAATTTTTAAAATGCCACCTCTTTCCATTCCCCTTATCAACCATTTTATTACAGTGAGGACACTCAACCTTTTCCATTCAATGTCCTTTAATTCCATCTTCTTTATATATTAGGTTTCACCTTCAAACTCATTAATGATAGCATTTGGTAACCATTCCCTTAAATTATTAACCAACTCATCGCTAAGTTGGTTCTTACTATAAGAAAAATAATCTAAACTACCACCATTATCTTTGTCTAAAAATCTTATACTCTCTGGAATTCTTTCAATGAAATTACCAGATATGTTTATTATTCTTAAATTCTTTAATCTACCTATGCTACTAGGTAAACTTTTTAAATTATTACCTGGTAATGATAAACTACCCAATAATTTTAACTCACCAATACTTGGGTGTAAATTACCTATTTTACAATTATTAATAAATAATATTTCTAACTTATCAAACTTACCAATAGATGACGTATCACTTAATTCTTCACCATTCAACATAATCTTATTGATGTTAGGGGGTAATACTTCAAATATAATATTAGCGAAACCAAATGATTTTAAGCCATCAACATATTTATTATTTTGGTAATTCTTATGATTTGCTCTAGCAAAACCAATTAATTCATCATAAAAATAATCACGTAGTCCAACATTATACCTTAACAATGCACTCATATTACTTATCATTCTATCAGACCTATCCATAAATTGTTTGGTCTCAAAATGAAGCTGATATAACTCACTTGTTTTTTTATTATCATCATCCGTTAATAAAAAAGTCTTTGGTATTATAACATAAAGCTTTGATTTAGTACCTTTAGACGTTAAATTATTCACATAATGATTAAAGGTTGATTTATTAGTTGTTGTACACCATCTAGTAAAACTAGCAAATAATCTACTAGATTTAATAGTTTTTGGTATAAAAATGATTACCTTCCTATCTTCATATTCAATTCTACCATCACCTAACTTAGATGCTACCCTAATATCTTTCTCTAACTTACTGGTACTCCTAATAACATAAGGGTCAATAGCATCAAATAATTGAGATAAATCTCGGTATTGATTGATATTTGAAGGGTCTTCAATATCCTTAAACGCTTTATTACCAGAACAAAGAGCCTTAAACTTTGGTTTATGTTTTTCAGAATGAAATATTTCTAAATATTCCGAAGCTAACCATAAATCTTCATTGACAAACCTTATCGCACCAACCTGATTACCTTGCTTAATAAATCTAACAAAGGTAGTTAACATCCATTGCACATATTCTTTATGCTCAGTCGGGTCGGATTGAACCATATTTATGAATACATCTTCGAAAACACTTACTTTATCAACAATATACTCACCAGTGTTCTTATACTTACGCTGATTCCATGTATGTAACGCAACTATGGGGTGAACATCACCTTCACCAACATTGTAAACCCCAACATAATTTCCATTAAGACAATCAATCGACATCTCATTTAAATCCTCTTTGTCAAATACTTGAAATTTCTTTGCAAGGAATTCAATTCGTTTTATGGGTGTTTTATCTTTGCTCACATTACAGTTTGAATGCAAATATAATAATAAAAATCAATTAAAACAATCTTATAAGAACATTTTTGTTATATCACTATCAATATAATATTGAATCATGTTTAATAGGTATCCTAATGTTGATTTATTTTCGTCACTTCTTATAATAATAGACTCCAAAATAATATTTGGGTTTTCACCTTCACTAATTCTATTTTCAAATTCATTATATAAATCTAAATAACCTAAATCAATGAACTCACCTAATATTTCATTATAGGTTATCATTCTATCAATTTCAATGTTGCTGTAAAATTTATTAATGGAGCTACTTCTAAAAGCTTCGTGGATTCGACCTGAGAATTTATCCCCAAGACTAGTAAGGTTGTAATTTTTTACTTTCATAATATACCTTTTTAAACTTACTATAAATATCAAAAAGTTATACCAATAATCACAAACAAAAACAAAAAAAAACCTATCAGTCTAATATTGAGATGATAAGTTCTTATAATTTAATATTAATGTTAAATCATTTCCTTTTTCGCATCCCAGTCTCTTTATTAAAATCTCCCTGATACCATCCCTCTAAACTATCTTTAATAATCGATTTATCAACCCCAACAAATTTGTGGCAAAGATAATCACATAATGCTTTTGGTGTAATCGACTCACCATCAATTTTCTTTTTAATTAAAGCAATGTTATAAAACTCATTACCCATTTTCTCAACACCACCTGACGGCTCATAATCTGATTCTAAAAAATCGTTTATTTTATTTTTTAGTCTAACATTGGCCACAGTTTCATTGACATAGTTTTTAATCAAACCTAATTGCTTTTCACTTATGATTAATTTTTTACTCATACTAATAAATATACTTATAAAATAAAAAAACCCTCAAAAAAGAGGGTTTTCAAAGATTTTAATATAACTTAACTTATTTTAAATCAGTTATAATTTTTTGAATATCCACTTTTGATGTGATTCCAACGCTTTTATCGGCAACCTCACCATTTTTAAAGTAAATGACAGTAGGTATACTTCTAACACCATATTCTTTAGCTAAATCTGTCGAATCATCCACATTTATTTTAACAACCGCTACTGAATCATCTACATTTTCATCGTTTACCATTTCAATAATTGGCCCTAGTGTCCTACATGGTCCACACCAAGGTGCCCAAAAATCTACTACCAATACTTCTTTTTCTAATAGAAGTGTTTTAAATTCTTTACTTTTAATTTCTAATCCCATAATTTTTTATTTTTTATAAACTAAACCTTTATTGTCTTCTATAACTAGGTTTAGATACTTATTATAATCATTATCAACAAAATAGTTAATAATGCACTCAATAGCTTTCCCTGAATTGAATCCATACATCAATCCCAAAGCTTTATTTAAATTCCAAATTAACATTTCTATTTTTTCTGGATAATTACTATTACTACTAATATATATATCAACATAATTAAACCAAGTGAAATATACGTTTAATCCTTCCATCTCGTTTTTCTTATGACTCAAATTATAAAATTTTATAATCTCTTCAGTAATAAATAAATTTATAAAATAATTTAACGGTACTCCATTCATTTAACAAATATAGTGAATTTTTATTTAAAAACTAAATATTTATTAATAACTATGAATGAAAAAGTTAAAATCATGATTTCAGATTTTATTAAATCTGAATTTCCAATCAAAAGAGTTAAAAACGAAAAAAATAAATGGTCTCGTGCCATTATAATACCTCAAGGTTATGTTAGTAAAGATAAAAAAATCTATAAATTAAATAAAACTACCAATATAAACCACGAATTAATCGCTTCCGACATAATTAAAACTGTTATCAACTTCTTTAGTTACAACCAACGTGATTGTAAAGAATTGGTTATTAAATATGTTAATTCTATTTTAATTTAACGTTATTACACTTTTTACAAAAATCATCACACTTTTCACCACGCTTAATTAAAAATTCTGGTAATGTTAATGATAAGTTTTTAGCTTTAACATTTAAATTTTGTAATAAATAATACTTAAATATTAAATATGCCGATAGTAAAATGTTAATTAAAATAGTATATAAATTAATAACCTGAAAATATATGGAATATAGTTGAGCTGATATTAATATCAATAAAAATGTTTTATAAAAAAATGTAGCATAATCAAACTTCATAACCAATATATTTTCATAGCTTTTGCTACACAATAAATAGTTTGACTTTTTTATAAAAAACCATATATTTAAACAAATATATTAATATGGCACATTATAAATTCAATAAGGACCTTATCGAAGGTGAAGACGGTGAAAAGAGAGTGATAGAACACCTAAAAAAACTTGGTGGGACTTTCTTACAAGATAATAAAGATAATCGCTACGATGTCATTATTGAAAGAAACGGTAAAAAAATAAAATATGAAATTAAGACAGACGTCTTCTGTAAACCAACATTTGATACTGGGAATATATTTGTCGAAGTAGAATGTCGTGGAAAGAAATCAGGTATAATGGTAACAGAAGCCAAATGGTTCGTTACTTATTATAAACATCTCAATGAAATTTGGTATATTAAAACTGAAGACCTATTGAAAATAATAGAAGAAAATAAACAAATTTTAATGTTTAAAACATTCTCTGGTGATTATAACTCAAATACAAAAGGTTGGTTGGTACCAAGATGGAAGTTTACTCAAAACTTCATGGTATATAACTCAAATACCTTTGAAAAAATATAATTATTTTGAATTGTTATGGTGGAGATTTGGTATAAAAGTAAGGGTATGAAACCACTAAACCTAAATCTCAATAGTTTCAATATCACCAAATGTTTTATTTAAATTAACTTCATTATCCTCTAGGTCATTGTATAGTGATTGTAATTTATAAGATAAATCATCTAAAACACTCTTCTTAGTGTCTATAACAGTATACTTTTCATATACTTTACTCTGTATTGGTTGGTATTTATCATATACATCATATTCAGCGTCAGTATCAATAGCACTACCAATCTTATCTTCAATCTTACTTTCTAAAGTTCTATATAATTTATATACCTTATCATAAGATTCATCCATTATTTTACCAATATTATAAATCTCACGATTAACCCTTTCAGTTAAAATGTCCGAAACATTATAAGACATTAATCTACCATAATAAGAATTTAATTTATTATTAGCGTCAGCGCAATCCTTTTCATAAATTTTAAATAATGGACTATTTTCAAAATTTTCATTTATTGGTAACCTTTTTATTTGAGATTCTGTTAATCTTACCTTCATTTCTTTACTATTTACTTTAATATAAATATATTGTAATATGACAAAACCTAAATTAACAGTGGAATTAGTCCCTTCAACTTCTTTCTATACAAATGTACGCTCAATATTACCAAAATCAGAATGGGATAGACTTAGAAAAGCTTCATATAAAAAAGCTAACTTTAAATGCGAAATATGTAAAGGTTCTGGCCTAGACCAAGGCTATAGACATGCCCTAGAATGTCATGAAATCTGGGACTATAAGAAAGATGGTACACAACTATTAAAAGGGCTTATATCGCTTTGCCCAAAATGTCACCAGGTAAAACATATAGGTAGAACTATTGCAATAGGTAAAAAGAAACAAGCATATGACCATATCGCAAAAGTTAATAAATGGGATAAGAAAACTGTAGAACTATATATAGGTTCTTGTTTTCAAGAACATAAAGAACGTTCTAAGGTTAAATGGAATCTAAACCTTAGAATACTTACTGAAAAATTTGCAGTTAAAAAAATTCTTATCGATGAAGGTCTTAGAAGTAAAACACTTGGTCAACCAACGTGGAAACGTAAAAAGAAAAAAAAAGCCGTTAAGAAAAAAATTGTAGCTAAAAGACCTAAAAAGAAATAGTGGAAAAATTAGGTAATAATAAATCCTTATCCGATATGATTTCAGCACCAAAAACGTCCCAATCAATATTTAATACTGGTGAATCAAATCTTATACCCATCTCTGATGGGGAATGATAAAAATTATCACATTTATATGAAAATATAGTGTCATCCTCTAATGATAAAAACCCATGTGCAAAACCCCTAGGTATCATAACTTGACGTTTATTTTTACCACTTAATAAAACCTTAATATGCTCCCCGAATGTAGGTGAGTTAACCTGAATGTCAACAATTACATCCAATACTGAACCACTAATAACTCTAACTAACTTAGCTTGGGCATGCTCACCATATTGGTAATGTAAACCCCTTATAACATTCTTATGTGATATAGATTCATTGTCTTGTACAAAATTATACAAACCAACTAATTTATTGAACTCTTTTATATTATAACTTTCGAAAAAATTACCACGAGAATCATCCCAAACGGATATATCGTCAATTATATAAACACCTTCTAATTTAGTTCTATTTAATTCCATTGTTATTTATTAAATTATTGTTCATACCAGTCATCACTCCAACCCTTATCTTTAAGATTAGTGTATTTATTAAATAATGTTTGTATTCGTTTAGAACCAGCATCTAAACCTATTGTACGTTGTTGAACATCTAATAAAATATCAAATAAATGCTCGTCAAGGGATATTATTACTTTTTTAACCATTTAATTATGTTTTTTTTTAATTCACTAAATACCCAAATTGGCCATATTAAACCTAATAAAAAAGAATCAAATAAAGAACCCTTAAATAAAACTTTAAGACCTATAGTATAATATATGACGTGTGTTAAATATATAAATAAAATCATTTAACAAATATAAAATTTTTATTTATAATAACAAAATTTGTAACCTAAAATTTTGTGAAATCTAAAATAATATTATATTCATCAGCTAATATATTAAGTGAAAGATAAGTTGTAGAATCATCCTTTTTTAAATTAATAACACCACCCCATTTATACAATGGAAACGAAATGCCACGAATTTTACAAATACTTTTAATAACTTTAAAAAGTGTTTCGGACATTTCATCGTAATCACCCCCCTCATACTTTAAATAATATAATTCTCGCTCAGTACGGGTTGTTAATCGCTTAAGAATGGCCTTTGCTATTGTTGTATTGCACATATGTAATAAATATAAACAAAATAATAAAAAAACTTTTTTTTACTTAAAAAAAACCTTATTAACTCGCTTTAGCGTTGACAACTACGGGAAACCCGTAATCATTTTTTACCTTTTAAATACACTTCTTTTGAGTCTTGAATTGGTACTGGGTAATTTGATACACCCATGTTTATACGCTTTAGGGCATTATTATACGAAATTGCTGAATCCCAAGCTTGTTCTAAATCATCTTTAGAATATAACTCATTAATAGTATTACAAATCTTATTAATGTCTTTTGAATTAAATTCAGAACATATTTCACTAATCAAATCTATTTTCCATGATTTAGTCTGTGATGTGATAACTGATTGAAAATCATAGGTGCTAACACCTTCTATTTTAACGTAATCACCACCTTTGGTTTTATTATACTCAATGTAATCACCATGTAACTCTACAATACCTTTTACTTGTCTCATTTATAACTATCTAATACACTCTTAATTATTTGGTCTAACTTTGCCTTAATTCCAAGTTCTAATACGGATATTGCATTGTGTGACCTTAAATCATGTAAGGATATCATCTTGTTATCCCCACGCTTAGGTTTACTAACAATTATTTTAACTGGCCCATCATTAAGATTTGAATCTTTTGGGTCAATATTATATAACTGATTATATAAATCCTTTATATAAATAGTCCTACCACTACCTCTTTTACCTTTTAATTTTAATTCTATTTCTTGACCCTCAGTTAAGATAATATGTATCTCTTTATCACCAATGGTTTCCGTAGACTCCCTGAGTATGTTTTTTAATAATTTAGTCGCCATTATTTATAAAAATAATTAATCTCCATTCGTAATAATTGCTCTTGCATATCATTTATCTCAACAATAGTTAATAAACTACTTATACCACTTGGATTAAATTCCTCTCGGAATAAAGCCTCAAAACTCTTACGCCTTATAGGTATATTTAATTCAAGCTCCCGTAACATCAATTTATCCATCCGCTCCTTATGATTGGGTGATAATAATTTATATATTCGCTCATTCTTAGTATCCCAATTATTTAAAATCGTAACCTTTGCCATATCTCTTTATTTTTTTAAAAAATTTTTTTTTATCTGTAATACCCTAGATTCCATCAATGAATCTATATTAGATACAATTTTCATAATCTCAATATTTGAACATAATGTGACATCTGTGTCAATTAAATATGCTGGTGTTTCATTACTTAATAATGTAACCTTCTTATCTAATAATGCCTTTAAATAAGAATCCTCTAATATAGCTTCATTTAAATCACAATTCATTATCCTCTAATTTTTCAATAATATTTTTTAATCGAATCATATAATCATAATTTGAATTCTCATTATGAACATGCTTCATCCGATTATATACCCATTTCAAATGTGTGATATCATCCCAATTATATTTTAACTTATTTATAGGCTTTTTAAACGTTATTGCACCATCATAAATAAATGATACTATAATAATTAAACCTAAACATATATAATACTTACTCATAATATGAATTGGTATTAATATTAATATTAAACCCAATAATAACCCAATGGTTATACCAAAAAATACCTTTTGTGTCTTATTCATAATTTTCTATTTCTTGTTTAACTTCTTGCCATTCTTTAATCCAATTATCCATATTAAATCTATGTTTAATTTCTTTTTTAGTCCTTTCGTTTAATGCAATTATCTCATCTACACACTTCTGTGATGCCGTTTTTGCAGCTTTTGTGTAGCTATTTAGTGGATTAACATCTGATAGTAGTTTAAGGTAGAAATCTACTAACCATCTTCTAAATACTTTACCTTTTCTTTTGGTGTCATAATTGATTTATTCTTTATCTTATTCATCCTTACCGCCTAAATACCATCCAGCTAAAAAGGTTATTACTAATAATATAATTGTTATCATAATTTATTTATTTTATGCAAATATAAAGATAATAATTATTAAAAACAAATATTTAATCACTTATTTTTACACTATAAATCTTTCGTAACTCACCTAAACCTATTTTAAGCCTAATGCTGTTATCATAATATCAATATAGTAATGTTTTTACAAACTTAATAACTTTATTTAACATAGACAAATAATTACCCCTAAAAATTTTTAGAAAATTTTTTTAGCATATAACAATACCACTTTAAAGAAAGTGAAAAAATCCCTGGAAAAATTTTATCTACATGTCCGTCCCCCATTTTTCTACCCCATACGGGAGGGGATAGTGAGGGAGGATACGGGGGCAGGGGTGCATAGGGAGGGGTGGTATAGGGGGGGGTATAGTTCATATACCTCCAGAAAATTACATAGCCTTAGCGTTGCTCCTATGAGTTATAATATATTCCTAATTAATAGTGTTAAAGTTTTAAAGAAATGTATATATGACAATACCTAATAATTTAACATTTAATTTCATTAATATCATATTGACAATACCTAATTTTTTAACATAAAAAAGCCTAACTTTCGTTAGGCTTATTTTAAGAACTTTTAAGTACCTCATTTTAATTTTCTATAAGATACACAACCCCTTGTATTTTAATGCTTTCAATAGCAGATAAAAATGGGGTTATCATATTAAAATCATTTTCTAAACTTACAGAATTTCGACCACTTGTATAATTTGATTTTTGGTAGAAACTAGGTGCTACTAAATCAAATCGTCCAAATGTAGGATTAGACTTACTTAATTTAATTTCTTTGTTATTGTGAAAATAACCAAGTAAATGACGACTTTCAGATTGTAGGATTTTACCATCAAGCATTAATTTACCATAATTCTTTTTACTTAAAGATGAAAGAATTGTACTACAAATTCTTTCCTTACCTTTTAATTCGTGTGCTACAAATTCAGTATTCCCTGTAAGGTTTTGTACCTTATTGGTATAATTGTGGTTTAAGTACAAATTGTTTATTTTTACTCTTTTTTGAACTTGTTTAAGACCACCAATAGTACGAGATTTGCTTTCGTCTACAAAGTAAGTAAGACTAACAGTTGTTGACTTTGTAATAGTCGCTAATAATACGGCTAATTGTTTAGTGCTTAAAGTTTTACTAGTTGTGTTAGCAGTTGAAATTTGTTTTGTAGTATTCATAATTTTAAAGTTTTAAAGATTAAATATTTGTTGTTGTTGTTTGTTATAGCAAATTTATGAAACATTAACGAGATACGAAACATTATTAGATGAAATGCACGTTTATTCGTTAAACTACATATTTTAGGTTTAATTTAAAACTTTAACATTATTAATTAGGATATGTGAAAAATTCGATTATATTAATAATCCATGAATCGACTAAAAATAAATGTTAAATAATTTGGTAGGTTTAAAAATATTATCTTATATTTGCAAAGAACAAAAACAGATAATTATGAATAATTCAAAATCAATAGTAAAAATCGAAGGTCAATTGGTAGGGTACTATGAGTTAAGTACTACATCAGTTAAACTGTGGGACAAAGAAGGAAGGCTTTTACACAACAATAACGATATTGACGATATGTTTATATCGAAATTCTTTTTGAATCAACATAATAAAAATAATTAACAAAATAAACGAAAAATCATGAAAAAAATGACAATTATCAAAATCGCAATTATTTTAATATACATAATTTCAATGTGTTTTTTAATCGATAGTTTAATTTAATTTTTAAATCAATACATCATGGCAAAGAAAATAACAAGTAGTCAAGCATTAGCAAATTTAGGTTTAAGTTATATTGAGGTAGCAATGGGTTCGGTAGTTCCAGCGTGTTGTTCAGAAGGTTGTGAAGTTGAGCCAGATGGTCGTTGTTCACATGGTTTCCCTTCAGTATGCTTAGATATTGGCATCATTTAAAATAAATGTATTATCATTAGGTAGTATCATTTATTATTTGTATATTGCAGTAACAAAACAAACAAACACATCATGAATTACACATTATCAAACATTAGCACCGCACCTAGTTATGACGCATTAATCCGTAATGGCTTTAATGATATTGAAGTTGTTGCATTTTATGGTACTGCAAAAGAAGATAGGGGTGAAATGTTAAGGCAAATCAAGATAGGTCTTAGAAAGTCAACTATAATAGCTATCGAAACGCCAATTAAGGTTATTAATAATGACGTTACACAAATGTGTACGGTAAATAGTTTAGCACCTATGGTAGCTGAACATATGAGTAAGGACTTTGTATATAGAGGTCGAACTTTCAATATGAAAGCTATGGGTTGGACATTTGAATGGTCAAATAAAAAACATGCTTTTGGTACTTGTGTAAGAAGTGGAAGAAGAAATAGATTTACGGGTGAAACTACAATATACAATAAGAGAATACAATTATCAAAATGGTTAGTTGCCAATTCAGAATCAACGTTTGAAGAGTGGGTTGATACAATGTTACACGAGATAGCACACGCCATTGATGTTGAGATAAGAGGAACGTCAGACCACACATATATGTGGAAAAGCATAGCAAGTAGTGTTGGTGCAAGACCCGAAAGAACAACAGACGTTGAGATAAATTCAAATAATAGTAAGTATAGTATTACTTGCCCAAATGGTCATAAAAGTGCGGGTCATAAATATAGTAATATCATTGCAGAAGGTAGACGTTCATGTAATAAATGTAGTGGCACTTTTGATAGGAGATATTTACTTACACAAATTAAAAATTATTAAGATATATGATAGTACTAGTAGTAAATGAGGATAGATACCTTATTAATGAGCATAGTAAAGCTTCAGATAATATTTGTAAGGTGATAATAAATGACTATCCTAGTGATGCGGTAGTTGATTTTGATGAAGTCAGATTGTCTGATGTAAAGCCTAAATCTTTAAATGAATTATTAAATAATTAGGTTATCTGAATATAATATCTTATATTTGTAGAGAACAAAAATAATAATAAAGGAATTATGAATATAGACATTTTAGATAAAATAGAACTTTTAAGACCTAATAACCTATACGCAGTAGTTAGAGAGGATGGGCAAGTAGCTAGTGTTACAAATAATAAATCGAACATACCAGATATGATTAAGGATGAGTATTGTGGTGTAGGCGTTGAATTAGTTAAGTTAAGTTACAACAAACAACCGATGAACTATACTTTGGAGGTAAATTTAGAGGATGAAGACGGTGATGTTAACGAATATGAGTTCACAATAGCAACGGTTATAAATTACGTTTAAATTAGTTAAGATATGTTATTAATAAGGTGTGATTATAATAATAGAAAAGATGCGTTATTTCAAATGCATCCAGACGATGATAGGGTAGGTAATGCTAAAGAAATCGTTGGTGAAATTTTAGGGTATGGTAAAGAAATGCCATCAGAACTTAATGGTCATATGGCGAAGTCTATTATAGTTAATGGTGAAGCTTATGAAGTTTTTAGTGAAGATTGGTCAGTAAGAAAGAAATAATTAGGTTATGTGGAAATAATATCTTATATTTGTAGAGAACAATAAAACAAAATAATCATGGGACAAGTAGCAGAAGATACAATAAAAATTAAAGCATTCATTCAACGTTGTGTAGATTCAATGGAAGCTGGTGATTACGCATATGTTTGTGATGGTTATCATGGTGGCTCGAATGGTGATAAGTATGACACTACAATTCAAAAATATTCAAATAAGATAGTTACTAAACTTTTATCTTTAGGTTATATTTACACTACAAATCATGGATTTGGTTGTAGAGATTGGTCATTTTCAAAAGAAATTGAGTTATAATTAGGTTAGGTAGAAATAATATCTTATATTTGTATTGAACAAAAACAATAATCATGAGCAAATCAGAATTATACCAAGACTACGACAGAAGTATTATTATACAAGATAGCAATGCCTTTGTACAAGGGTTAATAGCAATTCCAAACCAATCGAACCCAAATCAATTAATTTTTGAAATAGTTTCAATCTGTTTAAATTAAAATATTATGACACCAGCAAAATTAAAGAAGTTACAAAATAAAGTATTAGAGTTAGGATTTGAATTCCAAAGAATGTCATCAAGTGGCAAAGAAGAATATAATGATATTTGCGAATTGGTTGGCGTTGAAAAATACATAGAATAATGGCAAAGCAATATAAAATACTTACGGATACTAATGCAAGTGGATTGAATATAAAGGTTCAAGACATGATAGAGATAGGTTGGCAACCAATTGGTGGTCATAGTGTGGTGGAGAAACATCACCAGCTACAATATGCTGGAATGCAACATAAACAAACGGTTATACGTTCAGAGTATTCACAAACATTAATATTAGTTCAACAATATGGAGGGTAAAAAATTAAGATTATATAGTTGTAATATAATACAAGCTGAAGCGTGGGATGACGCAAACTTTCAAGATTATTATTATGAAAATGGCACTAGAGTTCCTATAGGTGAAGATGTTGGTGTTGAGCTTAACATTGGTAATGGTGGTTGGAATTTTTATTTGTTAGATGGAATATTTTACCCTTAATTAGGTTATGTCGAAATAATGTTTTATATTTGTATTGAACAAAAATAATAACTATGTATATCAAAGCAATCAAAGAAAAGAATTTAGAAATTAATTACAGAACTAAAAACATTTTACAATGCGTTGACTTTTGGAATAGAGAGGGTGTCGTTAGTTTTGCAAAGAATAAGACAGGTGAATACGGAAATGATGAAACAAAAAAAATGGCCTTGACCATGGAAATTGATGATTTTCTTTTAGAAATGTTATTAAGAGATTGCAGAGCATTCTGTGGAAAGATTTCATTTGTAGTTAATGGTCAGTATGAATGTGGTAGAACTAGGAGTCATGTTTGGGTTCATGCAAATGGTGAAAGAGTATTGATGTTAGCGTCAAGTAAATTATTAAATAATAAAAATATTTAAAATTATGAGCAAAGAATTAGCAAAAAGAGTTGAGTTAGCAGTTGAGGTTATAGTGTCAAAAAAATGTAGAGCGTTAAGTTATGATGATTTAAATGACCTGATTATTGATACCGCTGAAAAGTATGACTTAACACCATCATTTATTAGAGCAGTATGTGGTATTAGATTAACACCAATAAGACCACTTATGGCAATTTGGAATACCTTACAAGCACTTGATGGTTTGAAGGGAAAAGAAAAAGAGTATAATTTAGCACTTAAAAAGTTCGAAAAAGTATATGACTCGATGAGTAAATTGGATAAATCTAGAGTTGATGAAGAAATATCTACTTTAGAATTAGCATAGTTTCAAAAACTTAAATTGAGTGGAGTGGAGTTAAAAGGAATTATGAAAATAGTTCCTTTTTTTATGCTTAATAATTAGGTAGTGTCGAAATAATATCTTATATTTGTAGAGAACAAAAACAGATACATTATGAAATTTAAACAAACTTACATCCTCTTTACAATTTTATTAACGGCAATTGCAATAATCTCACTCTATATTAAGTATAAAGATACCGCAGATTCAATAATGCTTTATGCATCGATTTACTTATCTGTAATTGAAGTGTTATTAATAATAATATACTTAAAAAAGGATTATGTATAAGGAATTTAAAGTAGGTGATATAGTAACACTTGACAGATACAATCACATTGATGATGTTGAGGTTGTTAAGGTTGTTGGATATGGTGAGATGCCATTGAGTGGTACACTTACATATAAGATGGATGTAAATGGTATTATAATCGATTCAACTGGTGGGTCAATCATGGAATCTAAATTATATAATCCAGTTCCTGATGAAGATAGACATCACAAAATAGGCATTAGTGTTATGGAACGTGAAGAATATTGGGATAAGAAACTTGGTAGATAATTAGGTAGTGTCGAAATAATATCTTATATTTGTATTGAACAATAAAACAAAACAATCATGGCAATTAAAACAATTAAACTTTGTGCAAAAACAGTCGATAACTGCGACCTTGTTTATTTAGATGAAAACGGTGAATTCGTTGGTAGACGAAATGACTATGTGCCAGACTATTTTCCAGAAGAACATTTCGGTGATTACGTTGAATTTGAAATTGATGTGAAAACAGGTCAAATCCTTAATTGGAAAGCACCAACACAGAAACAACTTAAAGATTCTATAATCGATGAGTAAGCTTATTAGAAAGAACGGTATAGTAGTTTTAAGGGGTGATAAACCCCTTGAAATGAAAACCGATACCTTTGAGCCTGATACAGAATATCGTTCAATAGAGTTATCGTGTGTTGGTGGTGATAAAGAGATATTAGTTTATGGTGTGGTCTTTAATGGTGAAAGATTTATAAAGTTATTTAAATATGTTAAATAATTAGGTGGTGTCGAAATAATATCTTATATTTGTATTGAACAAAAATAATAATTATGAAAAAGCAATTTATAAAAAGTTGGAGGCACGAAGTTGTTATCGAAGCTAAAACAAAAGAAGAGGCAAAATCGATATGGGAATCAATTAATTTAGGTAAACTTGATAAAGAAGTAGCTGATGGTGAAATTTATTCTCATGAATTTGTTGAAAATGTATCTTTTGTAGATGAGGATTATAACAATATTTAAGAATAAAACAAAACAATAATTATGGAAAATAGAATAGAATATGTATATTCATGCAGTAACGCATTTTTCACATATCTTAATAAAGGTGAAGATTTAGATTTACTCATTAAAGATTTAAATAGAATACAAACCCATGCAGACGAAAATATCGGTGGTGAAGATTGTACCTTATGGTTTAAATTTGGGAGTGACGACACATTAGCTACTGACATTCGTGATATACAAAATGATTTAACATCTTATGTAAATAGAAATCTTATTTTAAGTAAAATGGAACGTGTAATTGGTATTGCTGTTGATGATGAATTAAGAGTATTTTATAGTTAATAAATTAGGTAGTGTGGAAATAAAGTCTTATATTTGTAGAGAACAAAAACAATAATCATGGAAACTCAATTTATAGACCCTAACTTACTATTAACTTACGCAGTAGTAATTATAACTGGGTTCAGCCTTTTTGCCCTAGTAACCTATATTTTAGACGATAAAAAACAATAATCATGGATATTTCAAACGAATTAGAGATTTATGTTGATGACGTACCTAAAGGACAAAATTGGTATAGTTCAGACCTTAAAGCTTTTTTAAGTGATGATAGAATGGAAGGTGATAGTTTAGTACTACGCACAGAAGGTTATGTTGGAAACCGTCCATTATTACATAAGAGTGGACATCATGAAGACGATACTTGGGCTATCGATGTATTAACTGAAAATGGAGATGCTTGGATGTCATTTTTATATTGTTCAGATTATGAATATACTGAAGATGTAAAAAGATTAAATAAATACATTTAAATTTGGTAGTTACCAAATAATGTCTTATATTTGTAGAGAACAAAAACATAACAATCATGGAAGCAAAAGATTTTAGAGCATTATCATCAACAACAACCGAGGGTTTTGATATATCAAAACTAGATAAGGTTTAGTACCACATACTGAAGAATTTGAATACTCTTTTGCTTGGGATAAAAAACGAGGTGTTGTTAAGGATTTTTGGTTTACACCATCAGGGAAATGTAGGATTTGGGTTGGTGCTTTAGATAATGAAGTAGTTGGAAGTGTTGAACCTGAAGAATATAAAGAGTTGGTAAAACAACTTAAAACGAATAATTGTGATACCTTTATATGGGGTTCAGATTATTACACGGTATCAGGAGATAATGATATAAGTGAAGTACGCAATATGGGTGCTATATTATATCAGGCTCGAAATGAGTGGGATGCTAGAAAGTATCAGGAGTATTGGATGGAAGATAATAGAGTCTTAGACTCATAATAATATAAAGAAATTCCCCTCGCTATACTACAAGAGGGGTGTTATGATGTTTTGTTCAAAAAAGGTTGGGGTGATGCCCAACCTTTTTATATTTTATTTGGTAGTGTGGAAATAAAGTCTTATATTTGTAAGGAACAAAAAAACGTATATTATGGAGATTACAAAAATTGAAATTCAAAAATTCAGAAAAGAATTTAATGACGCAGTAGCTGATTTAAGTGCAAAAAAAGGTTTAGCTATTAGCTTAGAGAACGTTTCTTATGATAATAGTGGTTTTAAGGGTACAGTAACCTTTGAGAACATTGGTGAGATTGCTGATGGTGGTAGTATTGAACAAGCAAAGTTTAAAAACAATGCTGGGAAGTATGGTTTTAATGAAAGTGATTACAATAGAGAGTGTATGATTTATGGTAAGCCACATAAATTAGTTGGGTTCAAACCTAACGCTAGAAAAAATGTTTGTATTATAGTGTCTAAAACGGGTGCTAAATATGTTACTGATTTGAATACAGTAAAAAATGGTTTAGTATAATAATTAAGGGGTTATGAAAATAACCCCATTTTTATTTGGTAGTATGGAAATAATATCTTATATTTGTAGAGAACAAAAACAATAATCATTAAAACTAAAAACGATAATTATGAAAACATTTACAGTAGTATTCATTCCAAACAGTAGATTACATGAAGATGATTCTTGCGACTTTAAACAATGGCAAGATGTTAACGCTAAAAACTCAACAGAAGCCATGAAAATATTTGAGGGAAACTCATTAGTAGTAAGTTGTAGTGAAAATAAATAACTTTTTCCTTGAATTTACCGAAATAAATCCTTATATTTGTATTGAATAATAAAAACTTTAACATTATGAAAATCTTAAACAACATTTCCCAAGAAGAATTATTAGAAAAAACAACTAATATAATGGCAATTATTGGAATTACATTTATTGCTTTTACATTAGGTTCGGTAATAATTGAATTAATTTTTAATAAACCAACAATTACTTTTGGTGGTTGGGTAAATTAACTCTATATTTGTATAGAACAATAAAACAATAAACATTATGAAAAATCTTTTAATTGAATTATATGAATCAGGATTAGTTTCAGAACAATCAGTAACTGAATTTAAAAGATGGCATCATGGAATAGAGTTCTGTGGAGTGTGTGGTGATAAATTAATGCATGAAGATGAAGCCTATACTGATGAAATAACTGGAGTTACATTATGTGATAGACACGCAATTTTCAACGAATTAACTGATATGAATCATTCACCATCAATTTCAGAAATTGAAGATGAAATAAAATTCTTTAATGTTAAGTTATCTGCATCACAAAGTGTTAATTATAAAAGAGGTGTTGATGAATACACAAAAAAAGTAACTAGTTTAAAAACTTTTTTAAGTAAAATAATTTTAATAAAATTAAATAAAAATGTTGCAAAGTAACAAATAAAGTTGTATCTTTGTAATGTAGATGAAACATAAAGTAAGTGCTTTAGTGCCACCAATAAAAAGAAACATCTAAAAAGTTTTATAACGAAAGGTAGTTTAGTAGTAATAGTTTAATTAGAGTAAAAACTTGACCGAACGATGATATTGGTAGTTATGCAGTAAATAAGAATTATTATTTGGTAATATTGGGAACTCTAATTACCTTTATGAAAGTTTAATAATTAGTGTTTAATAAATTAACTAATATAGATTAAGGTATGTCTTACGTGTCTTTGTCAAATAGGGGTTCGATTCCCTATCCTTTCGACTAAAAGTTTTTGTTTATTATTTGTGTTATTCTGTATTTCTTAAAAAGGTTGGTGTTGTTAGCCAACCTTTTTATTTTTTATTAGGTTATGTCGAAATAATGTCTTATATTTGTAGAGAACAAAAACAGATAACATTATGAGACCTAAAATTATTAACACTTTCACTAAAGCACCAACTAAAGCTTTAGCTAAACAATTAAACTTAACCTTTGATAAGAAATTTGGTTATTGCACATCTGATGCATATAATGATGACAAAGGTTATCCAATACCAACTTATATTACAATTAATTTTGAAGTATATGGTTTAAAGTATTTTGACGGTTGTTTCAATCCATTTTTAGTTAAATATAGTAGTGAGGGTTTTAGTTTTACTAGCTCTTATTCTAGTGATAAACCACTAGCTATATTTACTGCTAACTATACACCAGATGCAATTGATAATTTAAGAAAACGATTTCCAAAATTAACTAATTAATTAAAAAATACCCCATCATTTATTTGGTGGGGTTAAAATATTATCTTATATTTGTAGGGAACAAAACAACAAAATAAGATGAGAGTAAATGATTTAAAAGTACAGGGAATTGCAAGAGAAGTAGGAATGCTTTACATGGTAGGAACTAAAGAATACAGTAGACCAGTTAAGGTGGGTGATTTAACAATGGAGTTTGAATTTGAAGGCTCAGATAATGAAGCTTACATCGAAGTTTATCAAGCTGGTAAATCAAGGGCTCTTGAAAGTTATTCTAACGAGTTTGAAGATATAAGAATCGATTTCCCACAATTCTTTCAAGATTAATTAAAATACCCCATCATTTATTTGGTGGGGTTAAAATATTATCTTATATTTGTAGGGAACAATAAAACAAATAACATTATGGAAAATCAAAAAAGACCACTTTACAAAATCGCTGAAGCAATCTCTAAAGATTGGGGTTGTAAAGTAAACTACGCTGCTAAGCCTTATTTACAAGCCATGTTTACGTTAACTAATATCGATGACTATTACCATATGGATTCAGCTAAAAACATAGTAGGTCGCTTCTTATCAAATGCTGGGCAATGGAGAGGTGAAACTGCAAGGGAAATTAAAAAAGAACTTAAAGCTTTAATCGGACTTAAATAATTAAAAAATACCCCATCATTTATTTGGTGGGGTTAAAATATTATCTTATATTTGTAGAGAACAATAATTAATAACTAACAAATTTTATATTATGGCTTACAAGAAAACAAACCAATTTAAATCAAAATTAGTAACTTTTAAAAACACTGATGAGGGGGTTAAAGAGTATTTAACTGCATTAGCATTAATCATGACAATGCCAAATAATTATAATAGACCAATTAGAGTAGAACACGCTATGGAAATGGCTAAAAGTGTTAGAAAATATGGTATTGCTAGAGCAGTAATAGCTATTAATACTGGTTGTTTTGGTAGTGGTAATTTAACTTATAGTGGTGATGGTCAACACTTAATGTACGCATTATTAAACATTCTTAAACCTAGTGAGTTAAGTGGTAATTTAAGCATTCAATACTATGAAATGGATGACCTTGACGATATTATACCATTTGTTTCATACTTAAATTCTTGTGCAAAATCTTGGACTATTTCAGAATTTTTAAACGCATGGTGCGTACACGGGTTAAAAGATTATAGTTATATCAAAAGTATTCATGTTGATACTAAGCATAGTATTTCAAAATTGATAGAAGTGTTTACAGGTAAACGTTCTAATATTTTTACAGATGATTTTAGAAATGGTACACTAAAGATTAATCGTAAACTAGGTCAAGCAACTTTAAAAGCATATGATAATGCGTGTTCGGTTGGAATGTATAAAAATAAAACAAGTTTTTTAGCGTTTACTAGAATTTGCACTGATTATGGTATTGGATTAAAAACTAATTATAATTATTTTGATATTCTTAACATTATCAACAATCACAGCGACGTCTTTTCGGAAAAATTAACTAGAGAGGAATACCTAACAGTCTTCAGAACTCAATTAAAACAATTACCACAGTATGAAAATGTTGGTAAAAAGGTGGGGGAACATAAAAAAAGTAAAAAGGTTAAACAACAAAAAGTTGTGTAATCTAAATTAAATTCTTATCTTCGTAAAATAAATAACAAACAATTAATATTATGAGTAAAAAAACAAGTGAACCGACTAAAGATGTTATTCTAACTGAAAATGACTCTTATGTAATAGAACATTATGGAACCAAAACTGGTGCAGAGTTTTGTGAAGAGCTTAACATTGAATCGAAAGATTATAAAGGTATAACTTCAAAACTTTCAAAGGCATGGTTAATTCCAACTGCATTAGTTAAAAAGAAAATTGAAGCTAAAGCTAGATTAGAGGAAGCTAAAGCTAAAAAAGAAGGTAATGTTTATACCAATAGTAATGGTTTAAATAAACAATTAGGTAGAGATATTGTAGTTAATGAGATTCGTGATAGTGGTATTGTTGGTACTGTATTAAGTTTACCTTTTGAAGAATGTATATTTGAACATCAATTATTAGATAGGGTATGTAAAGAGTTTGATTTTGTTGGGGTTGAGGAACACAGACAAACATATTACAATTTGTTACAAACTGTAATTAATGACAAAATTAAAATGTCATGTAATTTAGGTAAATTTTTAGAAACTGTTAAAAATTCTAAAAGAGACCAATATGCACATATTTTTGCAGACTTTTGTGGTCAAGCTGATTCTTATCTTGAAGACATTAAATTAATCATTAAAAATAAATTAGTACAAGTAGGTGGTACAATTGCAATTACATTTACTAATCGTAATTCATCTAAGGATAGCGTTATTAGAGTTATGAATGAATTAAATCCTATTGGAGTTAATAAAGGTAATGCAGTTGAGAAAGGTGTTTTAACGTACTTAAACAAAATATCAAAAACCAACTATGCAATAGTAAAGACATTCAGTTATAAAGATGATGGTCAACAAGGTATGGTATTATTTGTACTTAAAAGAGTTAAGTAAAAATAATAAGTGACTAACTTTATAAATTAAAGCAATTAGAAATAATTGCTTTTTTTTTGTTTTTTACTTGCACACCTCGAAATATTGTCTTATATTTGTATGGAACAAAACAACAAACATCATGACAACTACTTATCAAACTGCCGACAACAAATTAGTACCAAGATTAGTAAAACACGTTAACACTAAAGGTGGTAACTTTAAAGGTGTATGTGTATCGGCTTGCCTTGGGTACTTTAATATTCACCCAGACCAATATAAATTCACATGGTCTAAGCGTACTGGGAATAATCATCATGCAATACTACGTAGATTCGGATGGTCTGTAAGAAGTAGAAAATCGAGTTTATTGAAGGGAACTAGGACTGTTGGTTCAGTACGTAAAGAAATTGCTAGTTATACTGACTATACTGAAGATACTATGTACTTAATTCATGTTATGGGTCATGTTTTATTACTTAACTCTAATGGTCAAACAGTAGTGGATACCTCACCTAGAAAAGTAGACCGTAGAAAAGTATATAATGTAGTAGCAATTTTTAAAGATAAACCATAAAACATTAGGTATTATGGAAATAATATCTTATATTTGTAGAGAAGAATAATTAAATAATTTATATTATGTCAAAAGAAGTAGAAGAGTACAACGTTGAGTTAAGAGTTCATTTTGAAAGAGATGGTGAAGATGACTACACTGAAGATGACTACCAATTTAAAACAAAGTCTGAGGCAATGAAATTCGCTAACGAAAATGCGGGTGAATGTCATGATGTTTTAGTGTATTACAAAGATGGTGGTAATAAAAGCATTTGGTAATAATTAAAAAACCTCATCATTTATTTGGTGGGGTTCTTTTTTTTTCTTATCTTTACAGTGTTAGCCTGATGTACCAATCGGAAGAGTAGACTCCAACCTACCTTTATTTTTTTTTTAATGTGAAATAATTAATATTTTGTTTGGTAGATTGGAAATAATATCTTATATTTGTAGAGAACAAAAACAACAAACATCATGACAACTACTGAAACAACAAAAACCATCTCAAGTCAAGCTCTTTTTAACGTTATCACTCGTAATAAGAAAAACAATGGTGCAATATTCACTTTGAAGTCTTTAAAGAGTGGTGCTGATTTCACATATAGAATTTCTAGAAAAGAGTTTAAAGGTAATTGGTATACTCATATTAGCGTTGAAACTGGTTACCTTAACTTCACATACTTAGGTTCATACTTCAATGGTAAGTTATACCGTAAAGGTGGTGTAGTTGTAAGTAATACTGCTCAAGCAATTGCATTCGTATTAAAATGTGTTGAGCGTAAAGAGTTCAATTGGTTAGATAGTAATATGGAGGTTATGCATACAGGTAACTGTTTATGTTGTGGTCGTATTTTAACTGATGCACATAGCATTAAAATAGGTTTAGGGCCTGTATGTGCTAGTATGTAAAAACCAAAAACTAGGGAATCTTCAAAAGAAGGTTCCTTTTTTTTGTTAAATAGTTGTGTATGTCGAAATAATATCTTATATTTGTAGAGAACAATAACAAACAAAATAACAATATCATGAAAAAAGTAACCTTATTTTCCACAATGATTTTAACTTTATCAGTTATCATTTTAAGTGTAGTGCAATACAATGAAACATCTAACCTTGATTTTATAATTGTGGGTGTATTATTTAGTATGATTGAATTATTTTTCATATCATCATTATTAAGTGTTAAAAGACAAAATAAATAATATTATGACAAAGCAAAATATTGTATATAGCTGGGATGACTATAAAGGTATAATTTATTGGAGTAGAGTATTCAAAACTTGGAAATGGTCATTCAATTCAATTAATGATGATTATACTGATGAGGCATCACATATCGATGTTGATTATGATACGATTAAAGATGCTGAAGATGGTATGTTTATAGAGATTGAAAAAAGAGTAGGTATTTTACCTAAAAGAAAGTGTTAAATAGTTGTGTATATCGAAATATAATCTTATATTTGTAGAGAACAATAAAACACATATTATGTCAGTAGCAAATTTAAACTTACAAGCAATTTCAAGAGCAATCACTAAACAATACGGAGACAAGGGTTCTTGTATTATGGGCTTCAACTTATTATTAGACGGTCAGCAAGTTGTATTACAACCAGCACAAGGGTCAAGCACTTGCACATTTGTCTATGGTGTACTTAAAAGCATTATGGTTGATGCTGGGATTGACAAGTCAAGAATCACAATTGATTTTGGAGTAATGGATTTATAACTAATAAAACCTCATCTTTAATTAGGTGGGGTTATTTTTTTGTTGTAAATTTGTCTTGTTAGCCTGATGTACCAATCGGAAGAGTAGACTCCAACCTACCTTATATCTAAATTTGTGAGTTACTACCTACATAATAAAATAATTGAAAATAATTGAAAATAAATTAGATTATCTCGAAATGATATCTTATATTTGCATTGAACAATAACAAATAAAACATCATTATCATGAAAAACTTAAAATACGTTTATAAAACAGGAAACACTATTCATGTTTTAAATGCTAAGATATCACAAAATTCAAAGATAGGTATTGGTTATATCTTACAAACGTATCATTTTTCAATTGAACAAATAAGAAACAATGATATCACACAAGATAGTAAAAGTTGTTTAGATTGTCCATTATCTTATAATAAAAATAATGGTAAAAGTGGTGGGTGCTATACTCATAAAGGTATGCAATTAATGGGCTTAAAATCTATGATTAGAAGTTTGAATAAAAAAATTGATTCTATTAAAGAATTTAGCCAATCAGAATTTATGTTTTTTATAAATAATGTTAAAAACACACATTCGATTGATTTAGTACGTTTTGGAGCTTATGGGGAGCCAATTTTACTATCTTTATATGTTACAGGTGTTTTATCATCCTTAAGCAAGAAAACTACAGGGTATACCCACCAATGGAATAAACCAAAGTATAATGAATATAATAAATTCTTTATGGCTTCAACGCATACTGATGCTGAAAGAATTGATTCTAGAGCCAAGGGTTTTCGTTCATTTTTTGTTGCATCAAAAGAGCTTAATTTAACAGTCACTAATGCTGTTAATTGCCCTGCAAGTAAAGAGTCTAGTAAAAACCTTACTTGCATAGCTTGTGGGCTTTGTAACGGTTCAAAAACCAATATTAAAAAAGATATTTATATAATGAAACATTAAAATTAAAAATACCCCATCATTTATTTGGTGGGGTTAAAATATTATCTTATATTTGTAGAGAACAAAAACATTATTATTATGAAAACAGTAATCGAAACAAACGAGTGTATATCTGAATTTATGGGTATTGAAATTCATAGGTTTAGTAAATCTCAGCAATATTACGAAAATGGTTATAATATTGGTGAAGAGTTAGAATATAATACCTCATGGATTTGGCTAATGCCCGTAATTGATAAGATTGAAAAGTTAGGTTATGGCGTTACCATCGGAATGGGTGAATACTGTGTAATTCAAAACGATTGGGAAGAAGATTTAGATGAAATAACATCAATGTCAAGTAACGGAAAATTGTTATGTACTTACAATGCAGTATTACAATTTATAGAATGGTATAATAAAAAACAAAACGATTGTCAACCATGTACTAGGTGTAATGACGAAATGAGAATTATAGACTACGAAAATGGAGATAGATATTCAGATGACGGAAAAATGCCATGCCCAGATTGTCAAGAATAATTTTAATTAAAATTAAATAATATGAAAACAAAAGAAACTTATACCATTTCATCAGAAGAGTACAAAAGTTTATTATTATTAAAGAATAGAGTGGAAACTAAATTATATTACGAAGATAAAGCTAATGGTACCACAGATTGGGCTTTTATGATTAATGGGATTAACGATGATATAAAAAAGGAATTAATTGTACTTAAAAAACAAAAAGAAAAGCGTGATATTATTTACAAAGAATTAAAGAATAAAATAATATAAAAATAACCCATCTTTAATTAGGTGGGTTCATTTATTTTTCTTATCTTTGTAATGGAAGACGGGCCGAGCAGTATACACATTGACGGAAGAGTAGACTCCAACCTACCTTATATTTTTTTTTAAAATTAAATGTTAAAATTCTTGCACAGTAAATAATAAAGTCTTATATTTGTAACTCACTAAAACACTAACACTATGTACCACAAATTAAATAATGACGACATAGCAGACATTGCAATCAATGCTGTTGAGGAAATGGTATCTAACGGTTTTATTAAAAATTGTACGGATACTGATGATACGGAAGAAATGGATGTTCAAGATATCATTAGAGAAACCATTGCTAAAATGTTAGTAGAAAGAAATCCACACCTTATCAACTTAGATGATAGTGACATAAAAGAAATGTTAGATTAAATTAGGTAGTGTCGAAATAATATCTTATATTTGTAGAGAACAAATAAAACATCACTATTATGACACAATTCGAATCAGATTTAGCGCAAGGAATGAACATCAACGGTGCGAACTCAAGCAAAGGATTTTACAATTTAGTAGTATCAATTAGAGATATGAAGTTGTACCAAATTGGAATGAAACCACACAGATTTTGGAAGATTACAGACGTTAAGAACTACTTTGGAGTTAAAGGTAATAAAGTAGCTGTCCTTAGTCAATTGGTAGCTTTAAAGGATAAGCATTTCCCTAGATAATTAATTTAAAAATAACCCATCTTTAATTAGGTGGGTTCATTTATTTTTCTTATCTTTGTAGTGGATGACGGGCCGAGCAGAACATCACTGACGGAAGAGTAGACTCCGACCTACTTTTATTTTTTTTATGTTTTTTTTTTAATGTGAAATAATTAATATTTTGTTTGGTAGATTGGAAATAATATCTTATATTTGTAGAGAACAAATAAAACATCACTATTATGACTAATGAATTCATGAATAACCCAGTAAACGCAGAAATAGCAGAAGCTTATGCAATGTTAAGTGATATGCATAAAGATGCGTATGGTTTTAGATGTAGAACGTATAGAGATAATTTGACTCTTGAAGAGATTAATCAGGAGATGGATGAGTTATCTCTTGTTATAAAAGAGAATGGGGTAGAAGAGAAGCGTGTTGAGGAAATCCGTATTGAAGAGTTTAAGACATTAATTCAGGATACTATTAAGTTAGGTGCTGAAGATGAAAAAACAGCCTTAAAATGGTTGTTTGATGCTTCAGGTATTAAAGTATGGTCATTTCAAGATGTTGAACATTTTGTATGGGGTTATGGTATTTTATTTACTGATTATGCAAAGCATATATTAACCGTATTAACTGAATTATATCATGAGGGTAGTTTACCTAGAGCTACCCATTAATTTGGTAGTCTCGAAATATTGTCTTATATTTGTATTGAACATAAAATCAAAATATCATGAATTACCACAACATTAAAAGATTACAGGCTGTACACGATTTAAAAAGTCTTCAGGACGGAATCAATGACGGTTCAATCTGGAAATTTGAAGGTAGTGCAGGTCGTAGAGCTATGGAGGCTTTAAGGTCTGGTGAATGTATGTTACCTAAGAAACGCACATTTGACTATTATAATAATAGTTTACCGTCAAGAGACTGGCTTCAAGCTGGTACTAAAGGTACTTATAAGAATTCATTAAACTTCTGGACTAAAGTTGAATCTGGTGAAATAGATTTATATGAAGACCTATTAAATTAGGTTATTACGAAATAAAGTCTTATATTTGTATTGAACATAAAATCAAAACATAATGGCAACAAAAACATGGAAATTAGGTGAAGTTTGTAGAGGCGGTATTATCACCGTTATAGCTTCAGGTACTAAAGTTACCGTCATTGGTAAAGATTGGGATTTTTCTCAAGGCTCAAGACGTGGTTCAAATCAAGCTAATGCTAAGGAATGGACTAGACTTGAAACTATTGGTACTGATGATAGAATTAGGCGTGAAATAGATAACTTCTTAAACGACCTTACAACGTCCTATCATAGTGGTCAAATTCTAGATTGGATTAAGACTAAAGTTGAATTCACAAATAGCTACTGGTAATGGCAAAGTATTATTATATTTGGATAGAAGGATTATCACCAAAACGAGGTGAGAAGGTACATTGTATTTTAGGTAAGTATGATTATGATATTACTACTAGTATGTCAGATGCAATGAGAGTAAAGCCTGAACATATACATATTATGAAGGATTATTTGAAGAGGCATGGTGTTGCTGACTGGGTATTGGAAAGTCATGAAACATTTGTCCCAATTAATTATGCACCCACAGGCACAGTGTTCAACCCAGACACAGCATAACACAGATGTGTACATACATTAAAAGATATTAATAGTATTTGTTTATTACAAATATTATTAGTATCTTTGTAATATAATAAAGTATCTACCAATAAAATCTGGAATGGTGGAGTAAATTTATTCCAGGACCACTGAGCAACAGTAGCCATGAGCAATACTATGTATTGTAGGTCTCAAGTTGTGGATAGAAGGGATACTCAAAGCTTTATTATTCTTTTTGCCTCATTAAATAGTTGATATTATCTTAGCAACCAAACCTATTAAAATCCTCATGATATACGTCATGGGGATTTTATGGTTTATAATGAACCGTAATCTCATTGCTAGTAGCTTTAATTGGTGTATCCTGATGTAAGTGTGCTAATTAATAATAAACGTCAATGTACCCTACTTAAAATGCTAATTGGGACTAAGTAAGTTAAATGAACATCACAGCATTAAATTAATTGTGTGAAAATAATTAGGTTATATAGAAATATTATCTTATATTTGCATATGTTTAATAACTAAAATCAATATATTATGAAAATTCAATTAAAGAAAATTTATTTCAGTGAACAAATGTCTGAAGAAACTAATGCGTTCACAGCTGATTTATGGATTAACGGTAAGAAAATAGCTTACGTTAAGAATGATGGTCATGGTGGCTGTACTAATTACAATACGTATGACCCATCTCTTAGACCTATATTAAAAGAGGCTGAAAATTATTGTGAATCATTACCATCAGTAAAATATAATAATCATGACCTACCAATGAACTTAGAGTTCAAAATTGATTTATTACTTGAAGATTGGTTAAACTTAAAAGATTATAAGAAAGCAATTGTTTATACAGCCAAAGATGGTAGCACTAGAGAAGTAACTTGGAAAGGTAATAGCATTACTAAACTATTGAAGATGGATAGTGGTGTTACTGTACTTAAAATTGCAATCAAAAGAATTAAATCTCAAGGTGGTGTCATTAAAAACACAAACTTAGGGTCATTAATTGATTAAACTAATATTAACTTTAAAGTTAATCATAAAAAAAGCCCGCTGTTATAGCGGGCTTTCTCCATTAACACAATTGTGTACTAGTATAAGCTTAACATTGATTTACTTCTAATAATCTCAACATACTTTGCATACAATTCAATATGCATCGCTTTATTAACTTTTAATAACCTATCGAATCTAGTATTCAATTTACAATCACTCACGGTTATTTCACCACGCTCAAGCTTCTTAAGCGTTCGTTCAATTCTAAATAAATTAATTTCTGCGGCTGTTTGTGGTCTATACATAAATTTTATTTTAGTTATTAATATTTTATAAATCTAAAGTTAGTTGTGCTCTATCATTCTTGCGCTTCTCTACAGGTAATAGTTTAACGTACTTTTTATGTACGCCATACATAATCCGTCTTTTTTTGAAGAGAAAAACATCCATGGTGTGGGTGTAGGATTTAGTAACTAAACCCATTTGATTCCCAACCTTGCATATTCGACTATTAGAGACCATTATTATTTATCCAAAGGTGATGATAATATTTATACTTTTGGTGATAAGGTAATGTTGATTTTCTTTTATATCCATTTGGTCCACCATTCCATATCCTAACAACATCTTCATCAGTTATTTTACGACCTTCGACTCTTTCTAATCTTTCAGACCACATTTCAATATACAATTTAAATATTTCTTCAGAACAAACAATATTAAATGCATCTTGGTGTTTATAAGTTGTTTTATAACGCCTGTTAACGTCATCGACAGCAGCCTTACTTATTTGTAGTATACCATAAGAAGTTGGAACCCCATTTTCATTATAGTCACCCAGTGCCTCTGAATTATGATTGGTTTCAACATGTTTGAGGACATCCCTGATTTCAGTAATATTGACCTCAGCTGTCATACCTGTTGTAAATAATAGTAACGTAATAGTAAATAAAATTCTCATAATATATAAATTTAGTTAATATGTTAAATAGTTTCCCAAGTGTCTAAATCCCAAGTTATATCTCCACCTTCCCACTCATCACTGTCACCATATTCATCTTTGACCAATGGATACAGCTCCGTCATCATCGTTTCCATTTCTTTATCTTCTGAGGTATCTTCAGGTATTGATATGTGGTATTTTTCAGTTTCAATATATTCACCTTGCATTGATATTCTTACCGTTAGTTGTAGTTCTTTCATAACTCAAATATAATAAATTTAATTATTATAACCTAAGGTTTTCAGGTGTTTTTCTTTTTGACCAGCTAAGGCTTGCAGCTCCATAATCTTACCAGTTTTATAAAATGATGAACTACCCCTAGAAATATCTTCCCTGTGACTTTCAATTGCCTCATCAATTCTTATAACT